>FWPV01002134.1_pt1 | contig 49911 bp, 40 predicted proteins | sample 2228371 | NCBI WGS metagenome assembly FWPV01 (sample SAMEA103939776, study PRJEB20133) | metagenome | reverse complement strand
CAGTCCCGAAGGCGGCGGGACGCTCGGCGGGCACGGGACGTGGGCTTCCTCACCGGCGCGGTGCTGGCGGTGCGAGCCGACGCGTTTTTGGCCGTCGGCGGCTTCGATCCTGCTTTCTTCCTCTACAACGAGGATCTCGATCTCTCCCTGCGCCTGCGGCGACGGGGGTGGCGACTGCGTTTCGTGCCCGGCATGCGGGCAGTGCACCGGCTGGGTGAGGCCACCGGTTCCCGGCAGCGTTCGCCCCTCTACCTGGAGCACCTGACCAGGACTCGCCTTCGCCCCTTCCGCCCCTTGGCCTACCGGCTCTACCTGGCCCTGGTGCACTCGCTCTGGGTGGCGGTCCGCGCCGGGGTGCTGGCGAGCTGCGGCCACGGCCACGGTGCCGTAGCGCTCCTCGAGGGGCACCGGCACGCCCTGGCGACGGTGAGGCAGGGACCGCGCTAGCTCGCGGCTGCCTCCTCGAGGACGGTCTCGAAGGCGCGACCCGTGACCTCCAGGGCGTGGGTCGCCCGCACCCACTCCCAGGCGGCGAGGACCTGGCGGCGGGCGGCGCGAGGATCAGCAAGCAGCCGCGTCACGGCGTCGGCAAAGCTCGCGCCATCGTCGGCCACGGCCAGCGCCTCGGCCGGGACCTCGTCGAGACCGGCCGCGGCAAGGGGCGTCGTCACCACCGGCACACCGGCCGCCATGGCCTCGAGGACCTTGATGGGCGTGCCGGAACCGGCGTGGAGGGGCGCCACCGCCACCGCCGCGGCCGCGAGGTGCGGGGCCAGGTCGGGGGGGTCGGCCACGAGCACGACGCCGGGCAACCGGGCGAGGCGTCGAACCGACGCGGCCGGGCGCGCCCCCACGAGCCACCAGGAGCATGTCGGCACGCTCCTGGAAAGACGCGGCCAGACCTCCCGTCCGAACCAGCGTGCCCCGTCCACGGTGGGGAAGTAGCCCAGGTTGCCGGAGAGGAGGACTCGCCCTTCGACGGGCCTCGACGCGGGCGGCGCCTCGGGCACCGGTACGCCGAAGGGCACGACGGCAAGGCGGGGCGCCAGGGTGGGAGCAGGGCCGACCAGGGCGTCGCGGTCGCGCCGGGAGACCACCACCCCCCGCGCCACCTGTGTCAGCACGGCGCGGTCCCACGCGGCCATGCGCCTTGCCTCGAAGTGGAAGAAGGGGGCGAGGAGGCGCTGGCGGCGCGCGCGCATCTTCATGTTGAGGGCCAGGGAGTCGACGAAGTCCACCACCACCGGGATGTCGCGAAGCTCGGCGAGGAGGCCGGCCAACCGTGAAAGGACGAGCATCACGACCTCGGGGTGCACGAGCTCCAGCTGGCGGCGCAGCTCGCGGGTGAGGCCGGGCACGGTGTGCATGGCCACCTGCAACGGTCGGTCGAGGTGGACCAGGGTGGCCGCAGCGTGGCTGGCCAGGCCGGTGGTCACGAGGGTCGCGCCCACAGGAGTGTCCGGTGGCGCCGGTGCAAAGCCGGGGGGGCAGAGGGCGAGCAGGTGCAGCGAGTGGCGGCCTGCCAGGTGGCGCAGGAGCCCCGCGGTGCGGGCCTGATCGCCGCGGCGGGGCGGCCAGGGGGGACGGGCGGTGACCAGGAGGATGCGCATGCCTTTGTCCTCGGCGGTGCGCATGGTAGCGCGGCGCCGCCTCGCAGGGGAGCGAGCGGTCACGCGACAGCGTGACAGGGCCGCGACGCCATTGACACGGAGATGGCCGGCGAGTACACTCGGGACGGTTGGCAAAGCCGGCTGAAAGAGGTGTTCCATGACCGGAGCAAAGATGGCCACTCGGTACTGGCGCTGGGGGATGGGTCTTGCTGCATCGGCAGTGCTGGTGCTGGCCGCCGTGCTGGGCGGCGTCACAGCGGGAGGCGCTCCCAGCGATGGCGTCGAAGGCGGCAGCGGCGCGAGCAGCGTGGCCGCGAACCCGCGACTCGGCAGCGCGGACGGAGTCTCTCAGGCAACCGCCATCTGGGAGTTCTGGGTCACCACCGCGGCGCATCTCGCCGGCGCCGCGGGGACCAACTGGCGGACCGACCTCGAGGTGCACAACTACGGCGGTACCCAGGCCTCCTTCTCCGTGGCGCTTCTGAAGCGCGACCAGGGCAACACCTCCCCCGACACACGGAACTACTCTTTGGGACCGGGGCAGGCGGTCCGCTACAACGACATCCTGGCCTCCATGTTCTCCTTCAACGGCGCGGCCGCCCTCAAGGTCAGCACGACCTACGACGGCCTCATCGTCACCAGCCGCACCTACAACGACCAGCCGTCCGGCACCTTTGGGCAGTTCGTCCGGGGTCGTCCCCTGGCGGAGGCGGTCGGGCCGGGGGAGCAGGGACGGATCATCCAGCTCACCCACCACCGCTCGACGTCGAGCGGCTACCGGACCAACCTCCTCTTCGTCAACGCCACCACGAGTTCGATGCAGCTCAACATCGACCTCTACCTGGCCAACGGCACCTACCTGGGCCGGTTGCAGCGCACCCTGGCCGGGTACGAGTACAAGCAGATCGACAAGGTGTTCGAAAGCGTCACCGGCTCGGACGTGACCGACGGCTATGCGGTGCTGTCGAGCCCGACCTCGGGCGCCTACTTTTTCGCCGGTGCCTCGGTCATCGATAACCGCACCGGCGACGCGGTGTTCGTCCCCCACGAGAAGGTGATTGGCGGTGGGCAGCCGCCCACGAACCCGAGCTACGGCCCGCTCACCTTCTCGACCCAGCTCAACGAGCAGACCGGCCAGCCCACCAATCCCGGTACCAGCTTCCAACATGGGGCAACCAAGCTCTACGGGTCCTTCCCCTACAGCAACGTGACGCCGGGCACGGCCTATCAGGCGAAGTGGTACTTCAACGGGTCCCTGGCAGCCGAGGGCAGCGCAACGTTCGGCAGCTCCTCGGGAAGCCGGTGGCATGCCCTTTTCAAGACCGACAACTCCCCGCTCGATGTCGGGACCTACAGGCTCGATATCGTGGTCGGCGGTGCAGTCGTGCTCAGCGGCCAGTGCTCGATCACCGGCGGGGCGACGCCGACGCCGACAACGACACCGACAACGGGCAGCTACGGTCCCATCACCTTCGCCACCGGCGTGAACTCGAGCACGGGTGCGCCCATCAACCCAGGCACCTCGTTCGCCTACGGCCTCACCCGTCTGTACGGTATCTGGCCGTGGTCCGGGGTCACGCCCAATACGGCGTTCCGCTACGACTGGTACCGCAACGGCAGTTCCATCGGCGGCGGCAACAGCACCTTGCCCTACGCCTCGGGGATCGCCTGGCAGTGGACGGACGGCTCGCCCCTCCCCGTGGGCACCTACCAGCTGGTCATCAAGGTCAACAACGTGGTCGTCGTCCAGGGGCAGTGCCAGATCGTCGGGGGCAGCACCCCGACGCCCACGCCCACCTCGACGCCGCCGCCGACGCCTGGCACGGGCTCCCTGGCCTTCCGCCTCACCTGGAACGGCACCAACGACCTCGACCTCCACGTCAGGGAACCGAACGGCACGCACATCTACTACAACAATCGCGGGCCCACCTCGACGGGCGGGCGCCTGGACGTGGACTGCAATGCGGCCTGCGATTCGGCGCGCATGTGCTCCTCCCCGGTGGAGAACGTCTTCTGGCCCACCGGCGGCGCACCGGCCGGGACCTACGAGTTCTGGGTGGAGTGGTACAGGACCTGCAGCGGCCCGACGCCGACGAGCTTCACCCTCACCGTCTACGTCAACGGCGCGGTGGCGCAAACCTACAGCGGTTCGTTGAACCAGGCCAACAGCCAGCACTACACTTACACCCTCGGCGGTGGCGGCGGCGGGAGCGGCCAGAACCTCACCATGGTGACCCCCTCGGGGTGGTCCGGATGCGTGGTGTGCAACTACCGCGAGGTCAACCCCCCCGTCTACGAGTTCCTCTCCATCCACTACACCACTCACGTCTACTGGGCGGTGCAGAACACCGGTTCGGTGGCGATCACCGGTCCGGTGAAGTTCGGTTTCTTCCGCGACGGGACGCACTTCTTCACGGTCAACTACGCCAACTCGAGCGGCTGGCCGGCCGGTGGGGTTCTGGGTTTCCACTACGCCCTCGATACCCAGTCGTACATCTCCGCAGGGACGCACACCTTCATGGTCAAGGCCGACGTGGACAACGCCATTGCCGAAACCAACGAAAACGACAACACCTGCTCCACCACCAAGGAGTGGACCACCATCGTCTTCTCGCCACCCGACCAGGCGGTGTCGCCCCTCTGGCTGGGGGGTGGCGAGGCAGAGCCGATCCCCATGGTCCGCCCCGAGGAGCTGATGGTCGTCACCTGGGAGGCCGAGTCGCGACCCCCGAAGGTGTGATCGTGTCGCGCCAAAGCGCGTGACCACCCGACGCCGGCGGGCCGCAAGGCCCGCCGGTGGTCGTGACGAGGAAGTTGACGGCGGCGGGGCCGCCCCCTACCCTTGCCGCGGCATGGCAGCGAAGAGCCTTAAGCTCGGCGACACCGCACGGTCGCGACGCCCAGGGTGGGCGCGGGTGGCCGCAGGCCTGGTCCTGGCGGGCAGTGGGGCGCTGTGCGCGGGATGGATAGCCGCGTCCGCCGCGGCGTCCCCCTGGCAGCTCGCCCCCGCTTCGCCGCCACGTCTGCGCCTGCGGCCGGCACCCACGCCCACCGTCACGCCGACCCCGCCCCCGCCGACCCCGACGCCGCGGCCCAACGTCAACCTCGCCTTCGTCACGCCGGACGGGTGGCCGGGGTGCGTGGTGTGCAACTTCCGCTGGCGTACCCCGCCCCTGTACGAGTTCCTCTCCATCGTGCACCCCACCCACGTGGTCTGGGCGGTGACGAGCGGCGGCCCCTCGTCGGTCTTTGGCCCCATCGACTTTGCCCTCCTCCTCGACGGGGAACGCTTCCTCACCGTGCGCTACGACAACCGCGGGGGGTTCCTGCCGGGCACCGCCCTTGGCCTGCACATTGAGACGCGGGTGACCGCTCGCGGGCGCCACACCCTGACGGTGATGGTCGACCCCGACCAGGCCATTGCCGAGACCAACGAAGCCGACAACGCCTGCTCCTTCACCGGTGTCTGGACGGCGGACCCAGTGACCTGGCTGCCCGCCGCCGTCGTCGAAGGGCCAGCGGCGCCGCCGAGCCTCGCCGTCATCCCCCTCGGCCACCCCTGACGGCGGCGAGGCCCTCGGATGCCGCTGCGGGAACAATTTGATGGGATGGATCTTGGCACGCGCTTGACAAGGGCGCACTCAGGCCTTATGCTGTTAGCAGTCTCGCGCGGAGAGTGCTAACCGCCGCGCGGTGGCTACCGAGACAACGCGAAGGAAGGGAGATTCGCTATGAACGTACGTCCTCTCAACGACCGGGTGTTGCTCCGACGACTGGAGGAGAAGGAAGTCGTCAAGGGCGGCATCATCATCCCCGACACCGCCAAGGAGAAGCCGCAGGAAGCCGAGGTCATTGCCGTAGGCCCCGGCAAGCTCGACGAGAACGGCAAGCGGGTGCCCTGCGAGGTGAAGAAGGGGGATCGGGTGCTCATTGGCAAGTACTCCGGCACCGACATCAAGATCGGTGACGAGGAGTACGTCATCGTGCGCGAGGACGAGATCCTCGGCGTGATCGAGAAGTGAGGGGGGTGAGACCATGGCTGCCAAGCAGATCGTCTATTCCGAAGAGGCCCGCCAGGCGTTGCTGCGGGGCGTGAACAAGCTGGCCGATGCGGTCAAGGTGACCCTCGGCCCCAAGGGTCGCAACGTCGTGCTTGAGAAGAAGTTCGGTTCGCCCGTCATCACCAAGGACGGGGTCACCGTGGCCAAGGAGGTGGAGGTCAAGGACAAGCTCGAGAACATGGGCGCCCAGATGGTGCGCGAGGTGGCGTCCAAGACCTCCGACGTGGCCGGCGACGGTACCACCACCGCCACCGTCCTCGCCCAGGCCATCTTCCGCGAGGGGACGAAGAACGTCACCGCCGGCGCCAACCCCATGGACTTGAAGCGCGGCATCGACCTGGCCGTGAAGACGGCCGTCGAGGCCATCGAGAAGCTGGCCAAGCCGGTGGAGGGCAAGGCCATTGCCCACGTCGGGACGATCTCGGCCAACGCCGACGAGGAGATCGGCAACATCATCGCCGAGGCCATGGACAAGGTGGGCAAGGACGGCGTGATCACCGTCGAAGAGTCCAAGACCATGGACACCCAGCTCGAGATCGTCGAGGGGATGCAGTTCGACCGCGGCTACCTGTCGCCGTACTTCGTCACCGACGCCGAGCGCATGGAGTGCGTGTACGAGAACGCCAAGGTCCTGCTCTTCGAGAAGAAGATCTCCTCCATGAAGGACCTCCTGCCGCTGCTCGAGCAGGTGGCCAAGCAGGGCAAGCCGCTCCTCATCGTCGCCGAGGATGTGGAGGGCGAGGCCCTCGCCACCCTGGTGGTCAACAAGCTGCGCGGCACGCTGCAGGTGGTGGCCGTCAAGGCCCCCGGCTTCGGCGATCGGCGCAAGGCGATGCTCGAGGATATCGCCATCCTCACCGGCGGCAAGCTGATCAGTGAGGACCTCGGCATCAAGCTCGAGAACGTCAAGTGGGAAGACCTGGGCACCGCCAAGAAGATCACGGTGAACAAGGACGACACCACCATCGTGGTCGACGACGCCGATCCCAAGAAGAAGGAAGCCATCGCCGGTCGCGTGAAGCAGATCCGCAAGCAGATCGAGGAGACGACCTCCGATTACGACCGCGAGAAGCTGCAGGAGCGGCTCGCCAAGCTGGTCGGCGGCGTGGCGCAGATCAAGATCGGCGCCGCCACCGAGACCGAGATGAAGGAGAAGAAGGCGCGGGTCGAGGACGCCCTGCACGCGACCAAGGCGGCCGTGGAGGAGGGGATCGTCCCCGGCGGCGGTGTGGCGCTGCTGCGCGCCATGGACGACGTGGAGAAGCTTGCCAAGGAGCACAAGGGCGATGTCCGGACCGGCATCCAGATCGTCCTGCGCGCCCTCGAGGAGCCGACCCGCCAGATCATCAAGAACGCCGGGGTCGACGAGGCGGCGGTGATCGTCCGCGACATCCGCAAGAAGGGCGGGAACATCGGTTTCAACGCCCAGACCATGGAGATGGAGGACCTGGTGGCCTCCGGTGTCATCGACCCGGCCAAGGTGACCAAGAACGCCCTGCAGAACGCGGCGTCCATCGCCGGCCTCCTGCTCACCACCGAAGCGCTGGTGTGCGAGATCCCGGAGGAGAAGAAGGACACGCCGGCGACGCCGGGCGGTGGCATGGGGGACATGTACTGAGCCGGCACGGGACGGGAAAGCGGCAAAAGGGAACAGCCCCGACCCGCCACCCGGCCCCCAAGACGCACGCACGGTTGTCAACGAGGGCGGGGAGCCATCCCCGCCCTTCGTGTCGTTCTGCGGGTCGCACGGGACCTCGTCGTGGTGGCAGGGCCAAAGGCCCCGCGGACGCGTCGGGACCCTTCGCTTCGCTCAGGGTGACAGGAAGCTAATCCTGTCATCCTGAGGCGCCGCAGGCGGCCGAAGGATCCTGTCGCGTTCGAGGTTTTCGAAGAACGCGCAGGCCACAATCCCGTCGCTTACGAGGATTTCGAGCAACGCGCAGGCCGCAATCCCGTCGCGCACGAGGTGTTCGAGGTATGCGGAGGCCGCGACCCCGTCGCGTTCGAGGACGCCGAGGGGGGGATGGACCGCCGGCGGTGCTACCTGGGTGGTGCGAGGGCCGCGGCGATGCGGTCGCGGTAGGCGGCGGCGCGCCTTCTGACCTCGGTCTCGTCGACGGTGAGAACGCGGCCGGCGGCCATGACGATCTCGCCGTCCACCAGCACCGTGTCCACGTCGCCGGCCTTGGTGGCGTAGACGAGGAGGGAGTACGGGTCGTAGCTGGGGATCTGGTGGAGGCCGTCGGTGCGGAGGAGGACGAGGTCGGCGCGCGTGCCGACCTCGAGGGAGCCGACCCTCCGGCCGAGGCCCACCGCCTCGGCACCGAGGCGGGTCGCCATGGCGAGGACGGTACGGGCGGGAAGAACGGTGGGATCGCCGCTCGCCACCTTGTGGAGCTTGGCGGCGGTGTCCATCTCCTCCCACAGGGAAAGGTCGTTGTTGGAGGCGGCGCCGTCGGTGCCGAGCCCGACCGCCACGCCGGCGGCGAGGAGGGCGGGGACCGGGGCGATACCGGCCGACACCTTCATGTTGGACTGCGGGCAGTGGGCGACGCCGACCCCGCGCTCGGCGAGAAGCCGGATCTCCGCGGGAGTCGGGTAGATCATGTGCGCCGCCACGACCCGGCGGTCGAGGATGCCGAGGGAGGCCAAGAGCTCCACCGGCCCCATGCCGTGCCTGGCGTGGCTCGTCGCCACCTCGGAGCGGGCCTCGGCCAGGTGGATGAGCAGCGGCGCGTCGTGGGTCACGGCGAGGGCGTGGGCTGCCTTGAGGTGCTCGGGCGACACGGTGTACGTCGCGTGGGGCGCCACGGCGGCGGTGATGCGGGGGTGGCCGCGCCAGCGGCGAAGGAACGTTTCGAGGTAGGCAACGGCCGCGTCCCAGGTCGCGTGATCGGGGGCCGGGCCGTCGAGGAGGGTCTCGCCGACTACGGCGCGCAGGCCGGCGCGGGCAGCCTCTTCAGCCACGGCGTGCTCGAAGTAGTACATGTCCACGAAGGTGGTGACGCCGCCGCGGAGCAGCTCGAGGCAGGCAAGGCGCGTGCCCCACCGCACGAACTCCTCGTCGACCAGGCGCGCCTCGGCCGGGAAGATGCGCTGGTAGAGAAAACCCTCGAGGTCGAGATCGTCGGCCACGCCGCGGAAGAGGGTCATGGGCACGTGGGTATGCGCGTTGACGAGCCCCGGCATGACGATGCGTCCCGCAGCGTCGAGCAAGCGAGCGTCGGGGAACCGCGCGGCGAGCTCCGCCGCCGTGCCCACGGCCACGATGGTGCCGTGGCGGACGGCCACGGCACCCGCCGGGATGACCGTGCCGGCGGCGTCCATGGTCACGACGAGGCCGCCGGCGACCAGGAGGACCGGGGGCTCGCTGCCCTGGACGGGGGCGGCGCCGAGGGCGAGGGCCAGGGTGAGGGTGCCGAGCCAGCGGATCGGGTGCTCCATGGGGACTCCTTCCCAAAGCTCCTGCTGATCATAGCCCGGCGTCGCGAGGCCAGGCTGTCGATGGCCGGTTCGAGGGTGCGAGAGGTGGGGCGAGGTTTTGACTTGCACCGCCGCTTGCCATACGCTGCCCCCGTCGTTTGCGGTACCAGCCAGTCGAGAGCGCCACCTTGGAGGTGTCGAGGATGCGGTCGGAACCGTACAAGATCAAGGAGGTCAAGAAGTCGCGGGCCCTCAAGCCGTACGAGCGGTGGAACGTTCTCAAGTCCAAGGGCTTCAATACGTTCAACGTGCGTTCGGACCACGTCGCCTTCGACATGGTCGCGCGGGGCATGTCGGCCTGGTCTCACTTCCAGAAAGCGGCCCTGATGATCGGCGACGAGGCGTACGCGGGGGCGCGCTCCTTCTACACCCTGGGGGCGGCGGTCCGGGAGATCCTGGGCCTCGAGGACATCGTTCCCACCCACAACCGCCTCGGCGCCGAAAAACTGGTGGCCACCACCATGATCGCAGCGGGGCAGACGGTGCTCCACAACCGCGGTGAGGCGAGCGGGCTGGTCCGCGCCGCCGGCGGTGCCGAGCTCGATATCACCGGCCCCCTCGCCGCCACCATGGCCCCACCGGCCAGCTTCGGCGCCGATCTCGATCACGACCGCCTGGCGACCGAGCTCGACCGCCTGGGTCGGGAGGGGGTGGCGTACGTCCACGTGGATCTGTGCCCCGACGGCTGGGGAGGGCAGCCCGTTACCCTCGCCAACCTGGAAGGGGTTGCCACTCGGGCAGCCGCCGCGGGGGTGCCGGTGGTGGTGGACATCTCCGACGCGTTTACGGTGGCCCACTGGAACCGCGCGGCGGGGATGGCCGAGGGGACGCTGCCTCACGTGGTGCGCCGACTCGTCGCCCAGGCCGATGTGGTGCTCATGGACGCGAGCCACGATGCCCGCTCCGACGTGGGCGGGTTCGTCTGGGCGCGGGACCCCGAGCGCCGGGACGCGCTCCGCAACCAGGTGGTGGTGTTCGAGGGGCTCCACACCTACGGCGGCATGACCGGGCGGGCCATGGACGTGTTCGCGGTGGGGATCCGGGAACTGGCCGGGGAGGAGCTCATCGTGTGGCACCAGGCGCAGGTCGGCGAGCTCGCCGCCATGCTCGACGCCGACGGCGTGCCGGCGGTGCGGGGGACGCGGGGGGTCGTGCTGGACGTGGCGGCGATGCTGCCCCAGCTGGCGCCCGAGGAGCACCCCAAGTTCACCCTCGCCGCGTGCCTGTACATCCAGGGCGGGATCCGGCCGCGCCTCGAGGGTCGGTGGGAGCACCACGCCCAGGGGCCGGGCGCCCGGTGGCTGCACCTGGAGCTGCCGCGCTGCGCGTACACGCGCAACCACCTGCGCGAGATCGCCGATGTGGTCGCGTCGGTTTACGCAGCACGCGCCGAGATCGCAGGGCTGCGCCTTGCCAACCAGCCGGAGTTCGTGGACGAGGCGGTGTTCGAGCCCGTCCACGAACGGCTCTTCGTCGCCATCCCCCGGGCCGAGCGGTCGGCCAGGCGTCTCTTCGAACCGTACAAGATCGCCATCTTCGAGCCGCTCAAGGTGACGGACCGGGCCTTCCGCAAGGGCGCCATCAAGGAGGCCGGGTACAACACCTTCCTGCTCCGTTCCGAGGACGTCTACATCGATTTCCTCACCGACTCCGGCACCTCGGCCATGTCCTGCCACCAGTGGGAGGGGATGACCGATACCTCGGACACGCCGTACAACAACCGCCACGTCGAGGAGCTCGTCGAGACCTTCCGGGAGGTGCTGGGGTTCGAGCACATCATCCCCACCCACCAGGGGCGGGCGGCCGAGCACATCATGTCCCAGTGCATGATCCGGCCGGGGCAACTGGTCCCCGGCAACATGTACTTCACCACCACGAAGCTCCACCAGGAAATGGCGGGAGGGGTCTTCGTGGACGTCATCGTCGACGCCGCCCACGACCCGGAAAACGACTTCCCCTGGAAGGGGAACATCGACTGCGACAAGCTCGCCGCCGAGATCGACCGGGTGGGAGCCGAGAACATCGCCTACATCTCCCACGAGTGTTGCGTGAACATGGCCGGGGGCCAGCCGTTCTCCATGGCCAACCTCAAGGAGGTGTCGCGCTTGTGCCAGCGCCACGGCATCCCCATCATGTTCGACGCCACCCGCTGTGTCGAGAACGCGTGGATGATCAAGATGAAGGACCCCGCGTACGCCGACTGGTCGGTGCGCGAGATCCTCCGCGAGATGATGAGCTACGGCGACGGCTGCACGATTTCGTGCAAGAAAGACTTCCTGGTCAACATGGGCGGCATCCTGGCCTGCAACTCGGGCGAGCTGGCGCGCCGCTTCCGGCGGATGCTGCGCATCTGGGAGGGCGGCGTCACCAACGGCGGTCTCGACACCAAGGACATCGTCGCCTTGACCCGGGGGCTGCTCGACTCGCTGGAGGACGACTACATCAGGATGCGCATCGAGCAGACCCAGGAGTTCGGTCGCAAGCTCCTGGCGGCGGGCATCCCCATCGTCGTGCCGCCGGGCTCCCACGCCATCTTCATCGACGCCAGGCGGTTCCTGCCCCACGTCGACCAGGAGGAGTTCCCGGCCCAGGCGCTGGCGGCGGCCATCTACCTGGAGACGGGGGTGCGCACCATGGAACGGGGGAACGTCTCCAAGGGCCGCAACCCCGCCACCGGCGAGAACTACAAGCCGAAGCTGGAGCTGGTGCGCTGCACCATCCCCCGGCGGGTGTACACCAGCTCCCACATCGACTACGTGGTGGAGGGGCTCGTGCGGCTGTGGCAGAAGCGGGACGCCATCTCGGGGTTGCGCTTCGTCTACGAGCCCAAGGTGCTGCGCTTCTTCCAGTCGCGCTTCGAGCCGTTGCGCCCGTGGGAGTTCTGAGGATCCCGGAGGGGGACCATGGGGAAGGTGAAGCTCCACTGGTGGATCTTCCTGGGGATCGCGGCGGGCGCGCTGTGGGGGACCTGGCTCAACCGGGCGTACTACGCGGATCTCGAAGCTCGAGCCAAGCTCGCCGTTCTCGGCCCGAGCTGGAGCGCCGAGGCGGAGGTCGCGGCGTCCAAGCGGATCCAGGCGGCGGTGGACGAGGGGATCAGGGCCACCTGGGCCGGGGCCGCCGCCTACGGCCTTGCGGGGCTGTTCCTGGCCTTGCTCAAGATGGTGGTGATTCCGCTGGTCGTCTCGTCCCTCATCTCGGGCGTGGTGGGGATGGGAGATTTCAAGCGCCTGGGCAAGGTTGGGGGCAAGACGGGCGCGTGGTACGTGGCCACAGGACTGTTGGCCATCATCACCGGCCTCGTTCTCGTGAACACCATCGGCCCCGGCCGCCGCGTCCAGGTGCCGCTGCCGGAGTCCGGCGAGGCGCCGGCGGTGCCCACGTCGGCGTGGGACTTTGCCCTCGCCATGGTGCCGGAGAACGTGGTCAAGGCCGCCGCCAACTTCGAGCTCCTGCCCCTCATCGTCTTCGCCCTGTTGTTCGGCATCTTCCTCCTGGCCGTGCCGGCGCCTCGGAGGGCGCCCGTGGAGCAGGTCGTGAACGGCGTGTTCGACGTCATGATGCGGATGACCATGTTCGTCATCTCCTTCTCGCCCATCGGCATCGCCGCCCTGATCGCCAAACTCGTGGCCACCACCGGGCCGCGCGTCTTTGCCAGCTTGGCCGGCTACGTGGTGACGGTGGCGGGCGCCCTGGCCATCCATGCGTTGCTCACGCTACCGTTGCTCGTCTGGCTCTTCACGCGTCGCAACCCCTACCACGTCATGCGGGTGGTGAGCCCGGCGCTGCTGACGGCTTTTTCCACCGCCTCGAGCTCCGGCACCCTGCCCATCACCATGGAACGGGTGGAGCGGGGGCTGGGCGTTTCCAACAAGATCTCGAGCTTCGTCCTCCCCCTCGGCGCCACCGTGAACATGAACGGGACGGCGCTCTACGAGTGCGTGGCGGCCATTTTCGTGGCGCAGCTCTACGCCCAGAGCCACCCGGGTTTCGCCCTTTCCGTGCGCTCGCAACTCGTGGTGGTGGTCCTGGCGCTGCTCGTCAGCATCGGCGCGGCGGGGATCCCTCACGCGGGCCTGGTGATGATGGTCATCATCTTCCAGGCGGTAGGCCTGCCGGTGGGGCTCACGGCGTTGCTGTGGGCGGTGGACCGGCCCCTGGACATGTGCCGCAGCGCGGTGAACATCTGGAGCGACATGTGCGGCGCCGTCGCCATCGCCCACGCGGAAGGGGAGATCGACCCCCGCGCGGCGGCGGTGTCCGAGGTGTGATGGGCCCGCATCCTGGGGCGCCAGCCAGCACCCTGGCAGGGCCGACGGGGCTGGGGGTTGCACGAAGGCTGGAGTGGCTGTAGATTGATGCTGTGTTTGTGAAGACGTTCACGACCACAAGGGGGGTGCATGCAGACCTTCCGCATGAATGCGAGCCTGTTGCCGACCTTCCTGGAGTCCCTCAAGGCGTGGGGGAGGCTCGTGGCGCCGGTGGAACGGGCGCCGGGGGTGTTCAGCCTCGAGGAGATCGACGACGTGTCCAGGGCGCGACCGGACGCGCTGCGCACCATCGTGCCGTTCAAGAAGCTCCTGCTCAAGCCGCGCTTTGCCATGCTGGAGCAGGGGGCGGACGGACGAGTGGTAACCTCGGCGGAGAACGACTTGGGACCGGTGGTGTACGTGGGCGCCCACGCCTGCGACGTCCACGCCCTGAAGATCCTCGATCTCCTGTTTCTCTCGGACTACGTGGATCCCTACTACAAGCGCAACCGGGAACAACTCACCGTGGTGGGGTACGGCTGTTTCCCAGACGAAAAGTGTTTCTGCGATTCCATGCGGACCGGGACGACGGAGGACGGTTTCGACCTCTTCCTCACGCCCCTCGAGGGGCGGTTCCTGGTGACGGTGGCCACGGCGCGGGGTGACGAGATCGTCAGTGCGTTGCCCGACCTTTTCGAGGCCGCCACGCGGCAGGATCGGAGCGACTACCTCGCGCGCTTGCGGCGGCGCGAGGCGTCCTTCGTGACGAGTATCGACATCGACGACTTGCCGTACATCCTCGAACTCAAGAAGGACGACCCGGTCTGGGAAGAGCTCGGCAAAAAGTGCTTGTGCTGTGGTTCGTGTTCGATGGTGTGCCCGACCTGCTCCTGCTTCAACGTGGCCGACGAGGTGCCGGAGGAGGGCAGGGCGCAGCGGGTGCGCAGCTGGGACGCCTGCCTCTACGCCAACTACGCCCTGGTGGCCGGCGGTCACAATTTCCGGGCGGCCCGCGCCGATCGGGTGCGCAACCGGTACTACCACAAGCAGGAGGCGTTCGTGCGCGAGTTCGGCAAGCCTTCCTGCGTCGGCTGCGGCCGCTGCATCGACAACTGCCCAACCGGCATCAACGTGGTGGAGGTCTTTCGTTACGTGCGAGGTGAGCTATGAGCGTCGGCATTCCCGCCCCACAGGCCGTTCGTACCGCCCAACGCACCGTGCCTACGGGCAGCAACCCCTACCTCCCGGCGCCGGCCCGGGTGATGCGGGTGGCCGAGTTGACCGCCGATGTGCGGCTCTTCGAGCTGCGCTTCCACGACCCTCTCCTGGCCGAGCAGTTCACGTACCGGCCCGGGCAGTTCGTCGAGCTGTCGGTGCTCGGCGTGGGGGAGGGTCCCTTCTCGCTGCCCTCCTCGCCCACCCGCCGCGGCTACCTCCAGCTCGGGATCCGGCGCGTGGGCGTGCTGACGGACTACCTGTTCGATCACGTGGTGGAGGGCGACTTCGTCGGACTCCGCGGCCCCTTCGGCAACGGCTTTCCCGTCGAGCTGTTCGAGGGGCGCGACGTGCTGCTGGTGGCAGGCGGCCTCGGTATGGTGCCGCTGCGCGGTCTCCTCCACTACCTCATCGACCTGCGCGACCACTTTCGACGCGTCATCCTCCTCTACGGCACCCGCACCCCCGACCAGGTGCTGTTCCGGGAGGAACTGGAGTCCTTGGGGCGACGCGGCGACGCCGAGATCCTGCTCTCGGTGGATGCCACCCAGGGGCGCCCGTGGAGCGGCCGGACGGGCGTGGTCACCGAGCTCCTCGATCAGGTCGCCCTCGACGTCGCCAGCACCTACGCCGTCGCCTGCGGTCCGCCGGTGTTCTACAAGTTCATGCTGGAGAAGCTCGTCCAGGCAGGCTTCGGCAAGGACCGTATCTTCTTGAGCCTCGAGCGGCGCATGGAGTGCGGTGTCGGCAAATGCGGCCACTGCGCTGTGGGCTACACCTTCACCTGTCTCCACGGGCCGGTGTTCTCGTACTGGGACGCCATCAACTTGCCGGAGCTGATCTACACATGATGCGCGTTGCCAGGATCGCACGGATGGCCAAAAGCGCGACTCCTGCCGACGGCGCTGCTGGGAAGGCGGCCACCGGCGCGGGAGATAGGCTCGCCCTTGCGGGAATCCGCGGGGGGCGGAAAGGGAGAACGGCATGAGCAGGCCAAAGGTCGGCATCTTCGGGTTGACCGGGTGCGCCGGCGATCAGCTCCAGATCCTCAACTGCGAGGACCAGCTCCTGCGCCTCGCCGAGCGCCTCGACATCGTCGACTGGGTGATGGCGCGCTCCCATAACGACCACACCTGTCGGCTCGATGTGGCCTTCGTCGAGGGGGTGGTGGCCACCGAGCGAGATCTCGCCACCCTCAAGGAGATCCGGGCCCGTGCCACCACCCTCGTTGCCATTGGCACCTGCGCCGTATGGGGAGGCCTGCCGGCCATGCACAACGAGATCCCGCGCGAGGTGCTGGAGCGGGAGGTGTACCACCGGGACACCTCGTTTCTGGATACGGTGGAGGCCCGTCCCGCCACCCACTTCGTGCCCTTCGAGCTGAAGCTCCCCGGTTGCCCCATGGAGCGGGAGGAGTTCCTCAAGCTGGTCAACGCCTTGCTCCTCGGTACCCGGCCGGAGCTCCCCACGGTGCCCGTGTGCTGGGAGTGCAAGACCAAGGAGAACCTCTGCCGCGTCGTGCACTTTGGCGAGGTGTGCTGCGGCAGCATGACGCGGGGAGGATGCGGGGCCCGTTGCCCGTCCCACGGCGTCGCCTGCGCCGGCTGCCGTGGTCCGGTGGAGGAACCCAACTACGACGCCAACATCACCATGTTCGCCGACCGGGGCATCTCCTGGGTCGAGATCGCCCGCAAGATGAGTCACTTCTCGGCGCCCGTGTGGATGACGCAAGGGCTGGAAAAGGAGGTGCGCCGTGGCCGTGAGCGGTAGGAACGTCGTCATCCCCCACCTGGGGCGCGTCGAGGGTCACGGTGGGATCTTCGTCAAGATCGTCGGCAACACCGTGCACGAAGTCAACATGGACATCTTCGAGGGGAGTCGCTACTACGAGGCGCTGCTCAAGGGCAAGCACTTCCTCGACGTGCAGGGGATCATCACCCGCGTTTGCGCCATCTGCTCCGGCAGCCACACGGTGGCGGCTCTCACGGCTCTGGAACGGGCCCTGGGCGTCGAGCAGACGCAACGAGTACACACCTTGCGCGGCCTGCTCCTCCTCGGCGCCACCATCGAATCCCATGCCCTCCACGTGTTCGCCCTGGCGCTGCCGGACTTCCTCGGGTTCGATTCGGTCATCTCCATGGCCGCCGCCTACCCGAACGAGGTGGCCTTCGCCCTGAAGCTGAAGCAACTCGGCAACCGGATCCAGGGGCTCGTTGGTGGTCGCGCGGTGCACCCGGTCAACACCCTGGTCGGCGGTTTCGGCCGCCTGCCGACGCACCGGGAGGTGGAGGCGTTGCGGCAGGAACTGGTCGCCTCCCTCGATCCCCTCATGAAGTTCGTCACCTTGGCAGCCACGATTCCGGTACCGACCTGGGCCGCGCAGCCGACCGTGTACGTGGCCCTTCGCCCGTACATGGACGCGTTTCGCTTCCGCGGGCGCAGCATCTGCACCTCGCGCGGCGAGGAGTACCCCATCGAGAGCTATCGGGAGGTGGTGCGCGAGTTCACCGTCGAGCACTCCCACGCCAAGTTCTCCGCCCTCGCCTCCGGCGAGACCTACATGGTGGGCTCGCTGGCGCGGTTGAAGCTCTGGGGACGTCTGCTCGCCGGGCGCGCCAGAGAAGCCATGGACACCCTCTTCCCCCAGGGGGTGACGGACAATATCCTGCTCAACAACTGGGCGCAGCTTGTGGAGCTCGTCCACTCGGTGGAGCACGCCATCGAGGTGTGCGACGAGCTGCTGGGCTTCCCGGAGGCGGAGCGGGAGATGGTGGCGTACGAGGTGCGGGCGGGGCGCGGCGTCGGGGCCATCGAGGTCCCCCGCGGCACCCTGTTCCACGAGTACGAGATCGACAGCCAGGGAACGATCGTGGCGGCCAACGTCATCACCCCCACGGCCCAGAACCTGGCCAACACCGAGCGCGACCTCCGCACGGCCGTCGAGCGGTTGCTCTCCGAGCAGCAGGGGGACAACGACGCGGCCTTGAAGCTCAGCCTGGAGATGGTGGCGCGCGCGTACGACCCCTGCATCTCGTGTTCCGTCCACCTGACGAGGCTTCCCTGAGCCGCGAGGCGGGCGCGCCGACGACGGACGACGGGGCGCCTCGGCGCGACAGCGGCGGGATCCTCGTCGTCGGGTTCGGCAACACCTTGCAGGGGGACGACGGGGCCGGCCTGGCGGTGATCGAACGCCTGCAGCGGATGGCCTTGCCGCCGGGCGTCCGGGCGGAGGACGGGGGTACCGACGCCCTGCACCTGCCGGGGCTCTGGCAGGGGGAGGCCCAGGTCTTCTTGGTGGATGCTGTCGTGGGTGGTGCCGCACCTGGCACCGTGTACCGGCTCCGACACCGGGCCATCCTCGAGGTGGCCCAACCACACGCGACGGTCCATCACCTGAGCCTGCCGGAGAGCCTGCGCTGGATTGCCTTGGCCTACCCCGAGATGGCGTCTGTGCGCTACCGGTTCTGGGGGATCGAGGTGGCGCGGGTGGCGCTGGGGGTAGGGCTCTCGCCCCACGTGACCGCTGCCGTCGAGACGGTCGCCAGGGAAATCCTCGACGCCTGCGCGAGGGCGAGAGCGGCTCCCGACGGCGACGCCTAGACGCGCAGCAGCCAGCCGTGGGTGTCGGGGACGAGGCCGAACTGAATGCTGGTGAGCGTCTCGCGGAGCTTCCTGGCGATGGGTCCTTCCTTGCCGTCCCCCACCTTGTAGACCCGCTCCGTGCCGTTCTGATAGTCCACCAGCTCGCCGACGGCCGACACCACCGCTGCCGTGCCGCAACCGAACACCTCGGTGCAATCGCCCTTCTCGAGGCCGTCGAAGACCTCTTCGATGTGGATGGCTCGCTCCACGAAGGGGATCTTGAGTTCCCGGCAGATGACGCCGATGCTCTCGCGGGTCACCCCTTCGAGGATGGTGCCCGAGGTGGGCGGGGTGGTCACCACCCCGTCGAGGACGAACATCAAGTTCATGGCGCCAACTTCCTCCACGTGTCGCCGTTCCACCGCATCGAGCCACAGTACCTGCTGGCAGCCGCAGCGCTCCGCCTCGACCCCCGCGATCAGCGAGGCGGCGTAATTGCCGCCGGTCTTGGCGAAGCCGGTACCGCCGGGGGCGGCGCGCACCCAGTCCCGCGCCACCAGGATCCGCACCGTCCCTTGCGTCTTGAAGTACGGACCGGTCGGGCCGGTGATGATGAAGAAGAGGAAGCGGTTGGAGGAGTGGACGCCGAGCGCCTCCTCGGTGGCGATCATGGCAGGCCGGACGTAGAGGGTGCCGGGGCGCTCCGGCACCCATTCCCGGTCGACGGCCACCAGGGTGCGCATGGCCTCGAGCTGCAACTCCACCGGCAACTCCGGCATGGACATGCGGCGGGCCGAGCGGTTGAGGCGGGCGGCGTTGCGGTCGGGGCGGAAGAGGTGGACCGAGCCGTCGGCGTGGCGGAACGCCTTCAAGCCCTCGAAGATCTCCTGGCCGTAGTGGAGCACCATGGCCGCCGGCGACAGGCTGAGCGGCCCGAAGGGAACGATGCGCGGGTCGTGCCATCCTCGACCGCGCTCCCAGTCGACCATGAACATGTTGGGTGAGAACTGCCTGCCGAAGGTGAGCGTCGCGGGGTCGAGGGGTTGGTCTGGGGGGCGGACGATCGACTCATCCCGGATGTCCATTGCTGGTCCTTTCCCGGTGCGTCTCACCGCTCGTTCATGGCGCCGGCTGGCAACCGGCAGCCAGAGGGTAGCCCATCACCACCAACCGAGACAACGTTCTGGTCGTTGCCCGAAAGGTGTTCGGCAAGGAGGCGCTTCTGATGTGGAAACCACGGAAGATCGTCACACGGGGTTGGGCACGTCGAAGAAACGAACCTCCATGGCGAAGCGGCGGCCGAGAAACTCGCCCAGGGAGCGAACGCCAAAGCGTTCGGTGGCGTAATGGCCAGCGGCGACGAAGTGCACCCCATCCTCGGCGGCGCGTTCCATCACCCACTCCCGCGCCTCGCCAGTGATGAAGGCGTCGAGGCCGGCGGCCACGGCCTCGTCGAAGGCGGTGGGGGCCCCGCCGGTGACGATCCCCACCGAGCTCACCGGATCGGCATCGCCGGGGAAGACCAGGGGCTGCTGGCCGCACACCTCGCCCACCCGATGGAAGAACGCCTCGGCAGCCACCGGCGTGGGGAACAGACCGGCGACGCCGAGGGTCACCCCGCCAAAGGTGCCGAAGGGCTCCAGCCCTTCGAGGCCGAGGAGCCGGGCCAGCACCGCCGCGTTGCCGTGGTCGGGGTGGCGGTCCAGGGGGAGGTGATAGGCGATCAGGGACATGTCGTTGTCGAGGAGGACGCGCACCCGCTCGCGCAGCGCACCCACCAGGCGGCACGGATCCTCGCCCCGCCACAGCAAGCCGTGGTGCACGAGGAGGGCGTCGGCGCCCCAGGCAGCGGCTTCCTCGAAGACGCGGCGCGAGGCCGAGACGGCCGTCGCCACGCGTTCCACCTCGCTCCGCCCCGCCACCTGCAGCCCGTTGATGCCCACGTCGTGAATCTCGTCGGCTTCCAGGAGGTCGTCGAGGTAGGCCACGAGCTGGTCCCGGTGCATGGCCGCATTTGACCCCAGTCCGGGCTGCGATTCAAGTAGAATGGCAAAAGTGGCCGAGGTACGACGCGCAGCGTTCGTGGCGGTGGGCAGCGAGCTCTTGCGGGCCGATCGGCTCGACACGAACTCGCTGGTGGCGACCCGTCTGTTGGCCCGCTGTGGCTTTGCCATGGTGGAGAAGCGGTGCGTCGAGGACGACGTGGTCGCCATCTCTACCGCCCTTCGCGAGCTGCTCGGGCGTGTCGACCTGGTGGTGGTGAGCGGCGGGCTGGGGCCGACGGCGGACGACGTGACCCGCGAGGCAGTGTGCCGCGCGCTGGAGCTGGAGCTGGTTCGCGCGAGCGCGTTGGAGCAGGCGCTGCGGGCGCGCTACCAGCGGCTCGGCCGGGCGGTGCCCGAGATCGCCATGAAGATGGCCGACGTGATCTCGGGGGCGGAGGTGCTGCCGAACCCGCAAGGCACGGCGCCGGGACAGCTCCTCGACACGGGCTCGGGGCTCCTCGTGCTGTTGCCCGGGGTGCCCGGCGAGTTCGAGACCATCCTGCGCACCCATCTCCTGCCGCGCTGGCACTGTGACGGCGGGATCCTCCTGCGTACCCTGCATCTGGCCGGCGTCTACGAGTCGCAGGTGGAGAGTCGCGTGGCGCCCCTGTACGAGCGTTTCGGCCGCGAGCGGGTGACCATCCTGGGGTCGCGCGGGCGGGTGGATCTCCTCCTCCAGGCAACGGGCGAGGGCGCAGCGGCGCAGCTGGCCGCCATGGAGAAGGCCTTTGTCGCCGCTGTCGGGGAGGATCTCTTCGGCCGAGACGACGACACCCTGCCGGAGGTGGTGCTGCGGCGGCTGCGCGAGCGCAGGTGGCGGCTCGCGGTGGCGGAGTCGTGCACCGGTGGCGCCATGGCCAGCGCCCTGGTCGGCGTGCCGGGGGCGAGCGACGTCTTCGTGGGCGGCGTGGTGGCCTACGCCAACCACCTCAAGACGGCGCTCCTCGGCGTGCCGGCCGAAGGCATCGAGCGCGTCGGCGCGGTGAGTCCCGAGGTGGCCGAGGCCATGGCGCGGGGCGCGCAGGCCCTGGGCGCCGAGTGCGGCCTGGCGGTGACCGGCATTGCCGGGCCTGGTGGCGGCAGCGACGACAAGCCCGTGGGGACGGTGGAGATGGCGGCGGTGACGCCGCAGCGGCTGCGGCGGGCGAGTCACCGCTTTGCCGGCGATCGGGCGACGGTGCGGGAGCTGGCGGTGAACTTCGCCCTCGATCTGCTCCGGCGGGCGGTGGAGGCGGGGTAGTGCGGGCGTTCGTGGCCGTCGAGCTGCCCGAGGAGCTGCGCGAGTTCCTGGCAAGGGAGCTTGCCGAGCTGCGCCGCGATCTCCCCCCCGCCCGCTGGGTGCGGGCGGAAGGGGTGCACATCACCTTGAAGTTCCTCGGCGAGCAATCCGAGAGCCTCGTGACGCGGCTGGGGTCCGCCCTGGCCAGGGCGCTGGCCGCGCGCTCGCCGGTCGAGGTGCGCCTTGCCGGGGCGGGGTTCTTCCCACGGCCGGAGCGCGCCCGGGTCGCGTGGGTGGGTGGCACTGCCCCCGGGCTCGAGGGGTGGGCGGCGGCGGTGGACGGCGAGGCGACGGCCCTCGGCCTGCCCCCCGAGGCGCGGCCCTTTGCGCTGCACCTCACCCTCGCCCGGCTCGACCGCCCCTGGGGGCACGGGGCCGTCGAGGCGTTTTCGCGCCGGGTGGCGAGCTGGGCCCTCGACCCCTTCCTCGCGCGCGAGGCGGTGCTCTTCCGCAGCGAACTGCGGCCAGGGGGAGCCGTCTACACGGCCCTCGCCCGCTTCCCCGTGGGGGGCGCGTGATGGCGCAGGGAGCCCTGCTGCTCGTTGGCTACCTGCTGGGGTCCATCCCCTTCGCCCTCATCCTCGTGAAGCTCGCCGGCCGCGGCGATGTCCGGCGGATCGGCTCGGGCAACGTCGGCGCCACCAACGCCATGCGCGCTGCCGGGGCGTGGGTGGCCCTCCTGGTGGCCCTGTGCGATGTGGGCAAGGGGGTGGCGGCCGTGTTCCTCATGCGCCTGGTGACCGAGGTGCCGGGGTGGGTGATGGCGGCAGGGGTGGCCGCGGTCCTCGGCCACTGCTTTCCGGTGTGGCTGCGCTTTTCCGGTGGCAAGGGGGTGGCCACGGCCGCCGGCGTGTACCTCACCCTCGCCCTGCCTGCAGCGCTGGTGGCGGCCGGGGTGTGGCTCGTCCTCCTCCTCGCCTTTCGCATCGTGTCGCTGGCCAGCGTGGTGACGGCCGCACTGTTCCCCTTCATCCTGGTCCTGATCCAGCGGCCGTTGGCAGCGGAGGTGGTGGTCACCGTCGTCGCCACGACCGTCATCATCCTCCGCCACCATTCGAACATGCGCCGGCTGGTGCGCCGGGAAGAGCCGCGGATCGGGAGGTGAGGGAAGGTGAAGATCGCCGTCATCGGTGCCGGATCGTGGGGGTCGGCGCTGGCCATCCACCTGGCTCGGGCCGGGTGCGAGGTGGCGCTGTGGGCCAGGGAGCCGGAGGTGGTGGAAGGCATCGCCCGGCACCGTCGCAACCCGCTCTTTCTCAAGGATGTCGAGTTTCCCCCGGGAGTGGCGGTGGCCAACGACCTGGCGGTGGCGGCCGGCGCCCGGGCGGTCCTCTTCGTGGTGCCGGTCCAGCACGCCCGGGCGGTGCTCGCCGGCCTGCGTCCCCACCTGGCGCCGGACAGCGTCGTCATCTCGGCCTCCAAGGGGATCGAGGTGGCCACCTTGCAGCGCATGGACGAGGTGGTCACCGCCGTCCTCGGCATCCCTCCGGAACGGTTCGTGGCCTTGTCGGGTCCCTCCTTCGCCGCCGAGGTGGCGGCCGGTCTGCCGGCGGCCGCCGTGCTGGCCGGCCACGACCGGGACGTGTTGCGCGCAATTCAGGAGCGCCTCTCGACGCCCTCCTTCCGCCTCTACATCGCCTACGACGTGATCGGCGTGGAGCTGGCCGGCGCCCTCAAGAACGTCATTGCCATTGCGGCGGGGATGGCCACCGGCCTCGGCCTCGGCCGCAACACCCTGGCGGCGGTCCTCACTCGCGGGCTGCACGAGATCACCAGGCTCGGCGTTCGCCTGGGGGGGCGGGAGGAAACCTTCCGCGGCCTGGCCGGCATGGGCGACCTCGTCCTCACCTGCAGCCCCGGCAGCCCGTCCCGCAACCGCATCGTTGGCGAGCGGCTGGGGCGGGGCGAGTCGCTGGAGGCCGTCCTCGCCGGTCGGGAGGTGGCGGAGGGGGTGCCGACGACCAGGGCAGCCGCCCGACTCGCCCGCCAGCACGGCGTCGAGATGCCGGTGACCTTCGTCGTCGAGGCCATCCTCCAAGGGCAGCTGGACCCCCGGCGGGCGGTGGTCGCCCTCATGACCCGGGAACTCAAGGAGGAAGCGGCGCTGTAGCGGGCGCCGCCGAGGCGACAGCGCACCGCCTGCGCTCCCGTCACGGCGAAGGCTCGTTCCAGGCAAAGCCTTCGGCCGCGAGGAAGGCGGCCATGTCCTCCGGCAGCGGGGCACGGAGGCGAAGGGGTGCGCCGTCGCGGGGATGGGGCAGGGTCATCTGCCAGGCGTGGAGGAAGGGGCGGGGAACACCCCAGGCGCCACCGTAGCGTGCGTCGCCGGCCACCGGCAGACCGAGGTGCGCGAGGTGCACCCGCACCTGGTGGGTGCGGCCGGTGTGGGGGCGCACCTCGAGGAGGGACAGCCCCCCCGCCGTCGCGAGCAGGCTCAGCTCGGTGCGGGCCGCTCGCCCGCTACGGTGGACCCGGAACCGGTTGTCGGCGTGCGGATCGCGGGCAATGGGCGCCGTGATGTCCATCACCGGCCGAGGGGGGGTGCCGACCACCACGGCTAGGTAGCGTTTCGTCACGGCAGCGCTGGGCCACGCACGGGCCAGGCCGCGGCTCGCGTCGTGCTGGAGGGCGAACACCATCACGCCGGTGGTGAGGCGGTCGAGGCGATGGACGAGGAGCACGTCCCGCCGCCGGCCGTGGCGGGCGGCGAGCTGGATGGCGAGGAGCTCCTGGACGGTGAGCTCCCCCGGCCGACGCCGCCGGGGTGCCTGGGCGACGAGAGCTTGCGGTTTGCTCACCGCGAGGAGAAAGCCGTCCTCGAAGAGTATCGGCAGGGGTGCAGGGATGGGGGGCGGTGGACGCAGCACCTCGTCGCGCTGGATGAGGTCCACCACATCGGCGAGGAGGAGGGGGCGCCCGAGGACGCGGGTGGCGGCGCCGTTGAGCCACACACCCCCCGCCGCGGCCGCGCGCCGCACGGCGCGGCGGGGCAGGCCGGACAGCCGCGCCACGGCCGTGTCCAGCCGCTCCCCGACGAGTTCGGGAAGGATCACGTACCGCTGCACCCCGACGCGCGGCTCAGCCAGCGTGCACCTCGGCCGGTAACACCACCGTCGCGGTGGTGCCGTGCGAGCTACTTTCGAGGCGAAACTCGCCGCCGTGGGCGCGGACGAACTTGCGGACCACGGCGAGCCCGAGGCCGGCCGCGCCGGCCCGCCGCACCTTCATGGGCAAGGCCACGGCCGCCAGGGTCTCGGGGCTCATCCCCGGCCCTCGGTCCTGGACCTCCACGACCACCAGCTCCCCGTCTCGGAAGGCGCGGACGGTGATGGGCGGGGCCGGCGTGGCACTGCGCGCCGCGTTGTCCAATAGGGCGGTGAGGACCGTCGCAACGGCCCGGTGGTCCCAGACGACCGGCCCACCCAGGTCGCCCAGCTCCAGGGTGATGCTCAGCGGCGGTGCCGCCTGATCCCAGGCGAAGCGAAAGCGCTGCACCTCGTCGCGGAGGAACGCATCGACGGCAAGCACCGCCGGCGCGAGTCGCACCGGTCGGCCGTAGAGGAGCAGCTTCTCCAGGTACGCCTTGAGCCCGTCGAGCTGGCGGAGCACCGCTTCCAGGTGGCGCTGGGTCGCTGGCGGCGGCGCGCCGCGCAGCCCCATCTCCGTCTGCAGACCGATGGTGAAGGCGTAGTTGCGGATGTCGTGGGCGATCTGGTTGACCAGGTTCTCGAGGGCGGCCGTCGTGGGCATGGTGTCGCTCTCGCCGTCGACCACGACAAAGAGGTGTGCCTGGTGCGGGCAGGCGGCCACCACCACCCGGCGGCGGATCCCTGCCGCCGTCAGTTCCGTGACGATCTCGCCGGTGTCGGGGAGGGGATCGGCCAGGGCGCACGGTACCGTCTCGCCTGCCGCAGTGGTGAGCACCGTGCCCCCTCGGCCGTCGCGCACGATCCAGCCGACGACGCGCGGCAGGGAAGTGTCGTCCACGTTCGTATCCTAGCACCACCTCGACCTGCCGCGGCAACCGCCCACGCACCCAGCGCCGGCACCGTCCAGGGCGGGCGGCACGAGCGGGGCAGCCCGCAGCGGCGGCCACGGCGTGGCGACTGCGGCGGCGAGGGCCCTGCCCTCCCGGGCCGCGGGCGCGTGACAGGCGGGCGAGCGAAGGGAAAACATGGCACGCGAGCTCGGGACGTGGTGCGAGATGGGGAGGAAGCAGCGATGCTGCGGAAGGGGACAGGCCACCGCACGCTGCGTGCTAGAAGATGCTGCAACGTTCTCGTTGGTTTTCTGGCGGGAGGGTTCCTCTCGCTGAGCCTTCTCGTTGTACCGCGGCAGGCAGAGGCCACCTGCCTCCAGTGCAGCGTCGAGGCGCCGCGCAAGCGCTCGTGCACCGACAGCCCCGCCAGGTGCGATGCGACGTTCCAGAACGCGTGGCAGCGGTGCACACCCAAGGGCACGGCCGTTCAGGTTCCGAAGAAAGCTGGCAGGTGCTACTGGGAGAATCCAGGGTGCGAACTCTCAGGCGACTGCCCCTCCGGGGGCAGCGACGACAAGACCGCCCGCCGCGTCACCAAGTGGGACGGTGGCGGGGGTTGGTTCTGCGCCGCCGAGCATGCTGCGTGGGAGTGCTGGGGATGAAGGAGCTCCTGTTGTTGGTGGCGGCGGGGGCCTGGGGGAGCGCCGCGGGTCCCGAGGTTGGCACCTTGGAGGTGCAGCTTCGGGGGCGAGATGGGGCGGCTGTGAAGGAGGAGGGGTACGTGGCCGTCTACCGGCCCGAGGACACCCCGGACAGGCCTTTTCGAGAAACCGTACTTGGACACCCCGCCACCAGCTGGGAGCTGCCGCCCGGGTCGTACGGGGTGGTGTGCTCGGCTCGAGGGTTCGTGGGACGAGGGCCAGTACCGGTGGAGGTGCGGGAGGGGGAGACGACGCAGTTGGCCTGCGACCTCGCCCCGCTTGCCGTGGTGCGGGGGAAGTTGGTGGCAGCAGGAAGCCGTAAACCCGTCGCCGGGGCGCTGGTGGAGACTCTTTCCTTCGCTTCGGACGGGGGGTTGGTGGGGAGCCCCTTGCTGCAGCGACACCTGCAAGGCAAGCATGAGGCGCACAGCGACGGGGAGGGGAGCTTTTCCTTCGGGCTGAAGGCGGAGGTGTCGAGCTTCTTGCTGGTGACGGCAGCGGGATGTGCCCCGCAGGTGGTGCCGGTGAGAGCAGCTCTGGAAGGCACCGACCTGGGAGAGGTGGCGCTTTCCCAGGGGGGAGAGGTGGAGCTGGAACTCGCGGGGCCTGACGTGTGGGGCGAAAAGAAGCCATGGCTGGTGCTCTATCCCCGAGAAGCAACGGAAAGCCTCACGGTGGAGGAGGAGCGAGCGACGCGCGAGCTCGAACAGAAGAGAGCTCGGCTGCTACGGTGCCCGGAGTCGCATGCCCAACCCACCGTCCTGTCGGGTGTTCCCCCGGGAACGTACATCCCGGTGCTGCAGCCGCAGGAGGAGGTGGTCTTTGCCTTCGGCCAGGCGCCCACCTTGTACTTGCCGCCCGTTGCTGTGCTCCCCGGAGGGCGGACCCGGATCAGCTCGTCACAGGCGTGACGCGGGTGTGGGGGGAAGTTACGGGCCTGCCCGAGAAGGCACGAGCTGAACTCCACTTCACCTTCGGTACTGGCGGTGCCAAGGTGCCGCGCGAGGTGGCCAAAGGAAAGGCTCGTTTTTCGGTGCAGCTACCCGGCCCGACCCCCTACGAGGTGACCCTCCACCTCGAGGACGAAACCCCGCTGGGTAGGCGCCGGCGGCAGCGACTGGGTTGGCTATCGGTTGGGGAGGGCGTTGCGGAGCAGAAGGTCCGCTGGGAGGTCTCCCCGCTCGTCGTGCGGGGTCGAGTGGTGGGACTCGAGGGCGAGGCCGTGATGGGGGCGCGAGTGGTGATCACGGAGCAGGTGGGGGAGTGTGCCGACGTGGTGCCCGGGAGATACCACTGCGACGCGGAGACCGACGCCGAAGGCCGCCTCACGTGCCCTGCCGTCCCACCCCGACCCCTGGTGCTCCCCGCTGCTCACCCAACGGGCTTTGCCTACCGGGAGAAGCTGGCGCCCCCCGCCGCCGGCGAGCTCACGCTACGCCTCGAACCAGGAGCGCCCTTGGAAGGAAAGGTGCTGGGGAAGGCGGGAGGCAGCGCGTACAGCGCCGCCCTCGAGTTCTACCCCGACGGCTTTCGCCTGCCCTTTGCCACGATGAGTCAGGCGGGTGGTTCGTTCCGCTTTCCGGCGGTGCCTCAGGAAGGCGGTGTCGTGATCTGTCATGTCGTGAACAGCGAATCAGCCCACGAGCTCGGGGACACGGTCGTGGAAGTGGCCAAGGGGCAATGGTTCGTGGCCGTCGAGCCCGCGCCTGCCGCCGCCGCGGTGGTCCGCTGGAGCCGCGAGGCGCAGGCCGGGGGCTTGCGCCTGGTCGCCCTGGAACCTCAGGGTCTGCCTCTCTGGTCGAGGGCCTTCATGTACGAGCTGCCTTCCCATCCTTCCGCCCCGTTTCCCGCCCGAACCTCCACTGACTTTTCCGGTCTTGCGGCTGGCCGTTGGCGAGCCGTGGCCCTGGACGAGGAGTGCCGGCCACTCGCCTTCTCCCGCCCCGTGCGGATAGGCTAAGGCGAGCGCGCTGTCGTGACCTTGAAGGTCTAGAGAAGCTGATCTGATGTGCCCGGGCGGCCCGCGCCGGGAGTTGTTCGGCAGCGCGTGTCAGCTCGACGCCTGGAAATGGCCCGGAGGGTCTTCGGGATCAGGGACAGCCAGTGGCCTCGGCAGGTGGATCGTTCGTGAGGGGGGGCTCGACAGGCAGGCGCGAACGCGTATAGGATGCATGTGCTCCATCCGAGCAGACCCCGAGAGGGTGGTGGCCTGAGCACGCGTTGGGGAGGGAAAGACGCCATGAAGATGCTCGGAAGTGCTTCGATGGTGCTGGTCGTGGCCATCGGCTGGCTCCTGCCGGTGCCGGCCGAATCCGGTGCTTGCTACGACTGCGGGATCTACTGCGAACTGCTGTGCGTCCAAGGCGAGTGTTGGGTCGAATGCGTCGACGTCTGCGTTCAGGATCTTTGGGACGGCAGCCACGGCTGCAGGACCCTACGGGCCGGCGACCTGTGGGTGTGTTTTCCGGAAGGTTCCCCGTGCCATATCTATCGTACCTGAGGCCTTGGAGGTCGGCGTCGATGCTGCTCGCGCTGGTGCTGTTGTCCTCGTCCCTCGCCGCGAGCGAGCCCACCCGTGCCGAACTCGAGGTTGCCGCCACCGTTGTGGGCGCGGCGCCGCCAGCATCGGTCACGGTGGCCACCCTCTCGGTCGTCAGGGAGGCAGCGTCAGCAGAACCCGGCACCGCGCTGGTGCGGGAACTGCCGGTTCCCGGTCGTCTGGTGGTCGAGGTGGAAGGTGGCGTCGTATGGCGCCTCGAGGCCAGGGCGGCCGGCTACTTCTGCGAGGCGAGGTCGGTGCTGGTGGAACCGCCAAAGAGCACGGTCGAGATGCTCTTCTTGCCGACCGGTTCCCTGGTCGGGCGGGCGAGGGTGGCGAGGGGCGAGGCGGCACCGGAGGAGGTCGAAGTCCGCTTCAACCCCCCGCCGCGCGAGTCCCCGGGAGGAACCTCGCCGCTCCCGGCTTCGAGCGTGCGGTGCCCGGTAGAGAAGAACGGTCGCTTTCGCTGCGAGGTACCGGCCGGCACCGTCGACATGCGGATCGGGGCGCGCGGCTTCGTGGCGCACTACCGGTGGGGGCTTGGGCTGCAGGCGGGGACGGTGGTCGACCTGGGCGACCTGGCCTTCCGGCGCGGGGCGTCGGTTTCGGGTTTCGTGGAGGGCATGGACGGCACCCCGCCGAAGGGTCCGTGCGAGGTGGAACTGATCCCGGAGGCGGGCGGCACGCGGATGGCGGCTGAGGAGCGCGAACGGCTGCGTCGGCGTGGCCTCCTGGGAAGGCCTGACGAGCGGGGATTCTTCCACCTGGGCGGCGTGCCGCCGGGCGGCTACACCCTCGAGGTGCGCAGCACCGGCCTGGTCGCGGCGCGCGTGCCGGTGACGGTGATGGGCGAGTTCGAGACCCACATTCCCGACCCGGTGCGGCTGTACCCGCCGGCTACCGTTTCGCTGCGCATCGAGCCACCGGTGCGGCCCGACGGGGGACGCTGGCGCTTCGAACTCGCCGAGCTGGAGCCGCTCGTGTCCGGCGGGAGGCGAAGGGTGGTGGCCGAGGGGGAGGCGGATGACACCGGCCGCTGGGAGGGGACGGCCGTGGCGGCCGGGCCCCAGCGTCTGCACGTACTGGGTGAGGACGGATCCCTTTGGGCTTCCATGGATCTCGAGCTCTCGCCGGGTATGGTGCCGGTGGACGTGGTGGTTCCGGTGCTCCGCGTCGGCGGGCGCGTGACGCTGGCCGGCGAGCCTCTCGCAGCCGAGCTGCAGTTCCTCTCGGTGCCGAGAGAGCTCGAGGCGATCCTGCACTCGGACGAGGAGGGGCGCTTTACCGGCGCACTACCGAGGGCGGGGCGCTGGATCGTGGCGGTGCAGGCCGCCGACGGGTCGAGCCGCCAGGCGGGGCCGTACGATGTGGAGACGCCGCAGGGTGGCAAGGCAGCGTGGGTCGAGATCGCCCTTCCCCGGACCAGGGTTTCGGGGCACGTCGTGGACGAGGAGGGGAGTCCGGTGCGCGGCGCGGTCGTGACCGTGCGCACTTCGGCGGTCCGGCAACGGGGCGAGCCGCCCCTCGTGACGACGGTGAACTCCGGTGCCGATGGGAGCTGGGAGGTGCGGGGCGTTCCCCCCGGTCCGGCCCTCGTGACGGCGCGCGGTGTGGAGGGGGAAAGCGAGACGGTCGTGGTGAGCGTCGACGAGCAGGTAGCGCCGCCGCCCGTGCGCCTCGTCCTCCAGCGCTGGGTCGAGGTCACGGGGAGGCTCGTCTCGGCGGGCGCGGCGGTGCCGGGGGCGCTGGTCATGACCATGCCGCAAGGCCACAGCGGCCCCGCGGCGACCCTCGTTCCCGTGACGTCCGACGCCAACGGTGCCTTCCAGACGCGTGTCGTTGCCAGCTCGCACGAGGTCGTCGTGGCGGTGTTCGCACGGGGCTACGCCATGAAGGTGCTGCGCCTGCCCGTGGGCCAGACCGAGACGCCGGTCATCGAGCTCGGCACGCGCGGTGGCACCCTCACCCTCCACGGAGCCAGCGCCAGTGGGGCCGGAGGAGCACCCCTGGCAGGCTTCGTCCTCATCCACGAAGGCGCCATGGTGCCTCCAGCTCTCCTCGTCCGGTGGGCCCAGATGCACGGCGGGCTGGCAGAGGCCGAACGCCTGGTGGTGCCGCAGATGGCGCCCGGCTATTACGCGCTCTGTCCCCTCTCGATCCCCACCGCCTCGGAACGTCCCGGGGGAAACCCGTGCCGCGACGGCTACCTGCCGCCCGGCGGTACCCTCACCCTCGGACCCGCGGGCCAGTGACGACGCCGGCCGTCGAACCACCGCCGGCGAGCTCTCGCGTGGGCGACGATCGTGCCGAGAGGAGGCGGTACCAGCGTCCTCGGTGTGCCGGCACCTGAGCCCGCTGCTGGAAGGAGTGGGCCTCCCCGGTGCGGGCGACGACCCTGGGCTCGGGCCACAGCGGCGCCCCGGAGAGTCGGCATCGGGAGCGGTGGGCGACAACGCCCGGGCTCGACGCGGGAAGCACGCGTGCGCCTCATCGCCGCGATGCCTTCGTCGGTGTCGTCGCGTAACTCGGTGCTGGAACCTCCCCGAAGTGGTCGTCGCAGCGCCTCGCCGCTTCCCAAAGTTGCGCGTTGCGGCCGCCGCCGTGCCGCCTCGCGTCGGTCGGTGTACGCTTGTGACTGATGAGGACCGGCAGACCCGCTTCTGGCCGCCGGCCGCACAGGCGCCTCGCTGTGGCGTCGCTCCTGTTCGCCGCCGTAGCGGCGGCTCAAGCTCGCGAAGAGCCCGACCCTGCCGCCCTTGCTAGCGCCCGCGGTGCCGACCGGCTCGCGCTCCTCACCCGCCTCGCCGCCTCCCGCGTCGACAAGGACCCCGCCCAGGCCAGCCGCTGGGCCGACGAGGCCCTTGCCCTCGCCCAGGCGCTCGACGATCGGCACCGCGAGGCCGAGGCGGTCTACCTACTCGCCGACGCCGCCCGGGCGGCCGGCGAACACAGGCTGGCCCTCGAGCGCTTCCGCCAGGCGCGAGAGCTCTTTGCGCGCCTCGGCAACCGTGTCGAGCTCGGGAGGTCGCTCCGGCGCATCGGCGACCTCTGCTACTTCCTCGGCGACCTGGAGCAGGCGCTGAGCCACTACCTGGAAGCGCTCAAGGTGTTCGAGGACCTGGCGGGCCACGACCCCAAGAGCAAGGGGCCGCTGCACGTGGCCCATCTGCACACCGCCATCGGCAACGTCCTCCGCGCCTCGCAGGACACGACCGGGGCGCGGCAGGCGTACGAGCAGGCGCTCGCCGACTACCAGCGCCTCGACTACCCGGCGGGGGTCGCCGGCGCCTACTACAACCTGGGGCTCGTCGAGGACGACCTGGGCCGCCGCCAGGAGGCGCTCGACCACTTCGAGAAGGCGCGAGCCGCAGCGGTCGGGCTCGGCGACGACTACCTGCTCAGCCTGGCGCTGTCGTCCGCAGGCGCCGTGCACCGCGCGCTCGGCGACCTCGACCAGGCCGAAGCGCTGGTGCGGCAAGCGATGCAGATCTGCGAGCGGACGCAGCGAGCGCGCGGCATCCTTTCGAACCTGCTGCGCCTGGCCGAAATCCAGCAAGGGCGAGGCGCCCATCGCGACGCGGCTGCGACGCTCGCCAAGGCCATCGAGCTGGCGACCAGGCTGGGCGACGTGCGAGGCGAGGCCGACGCCCATGCCGCCCTCGCCATCTCCCAGGAAGCCCTCGGCGATCCCCGGGCCGCCCTCGCGAGCTTGCGCCGCTTCATCACCCTCGACCACGAGCTCGTGGGCGCAGACAAGACCAGCCGAATCAAGAAGCTCCAGATCGCCTACGAGACGGCCAAGCGGGAGCAGGAGATCGCCTTGCTCACCGCCCAGCGCCAGCGCGACCGACTGCTGCGCTCGATGGTGCTGGGCGCCCTCGCCTCGACGCTTCTGGTGCTGGGCCTCGTGGTCAGCCGCTACCGCCTGCGCGTGCGCACCGCCCGCGAGATTGCGGCCACAAACGCCCAGCTCGAGCTCGCGTACGCCCGCGTCGAGGAGCTTTCCCGCACCGACGACTTGACGGCGCTGCCCAACCGCCGGGCCATTCTCGAGCGGCTCGCCCTCGAGCGCGCCCGCTGCGAGCGCACCGGCAGCCCACTCGCCCTGGCCCTCGCCGACGTGGATGATTTCAAGCGCTGCAACGACCGCTGGGGGCATGACTGCGGCGACCAGGTGCTGCGGGTGGTGGCCGACACCCTGCGAGGCGCCGTCCGCACCACCGATGCGGTGGGACGGCTGGGCGGCGAGGAGTTCCTGCTGGTGTTTCCGGACACCGGCCTCGAGGGCGCCGCGCAAGCTGCCGAGAAGGTCCGGGCGTGGGTCGAGGCGACGCCGATTCCCTGGCGGGACCAGGAGGTTCGGGTCACGGTCACGCTTGGGGTCTGCGCCGCCCAGCACGAGACGGTCGAAGGCGCGCTCCGCCGGGCCGACCAGGCCATGTACCTCGGCAAGCGCAACGGCAAGAATCGGGTCGAGGTGGCGATCTCGCCTGGATCGACAGGCAGCGGGTAGATGGCTGCCTGGATGGCGATCGGGACTGGGATGCTCGTGTCGTGTGCTCCAGCCCATCGCGCTGGCGCGAGAGGGTGCCGGCAGCTGCCGGGCTCTGTAGGGAGCCTGCGCGTTTCGGGTTGCCCCGCGCGGGGCGGGCGAGGGGGAGGTCCTCATGAGGACTGTTGTCCTGCTCCTAGCCGCGACCGGCCTCGCGTCGGCAGTGGGCGGCGAAGAGCTCGTGGCCCGGCTGCCGTGGGAGGAGCGAGCCGCGCCATGGAGCGAGCGCGGTGTCGAGGTGCTGCGGGGGCCGGCCGACGAGGCAGCGCACCTGCGTCTCGAACGCCGCGACGCTGGCCCGCCACTGAGGCTTGTCGAGATCGAGGCGCCTCCTATCGCGACGAGGGTCTACGCGCTGCGCGGCACGCTGCGCTACGAGGGGGTGGAGGGGGAAGGTTTTCTCGAGATGTGGAGCGTCTTTCCCGACGGCAGCCGCTACTTTTCGCGGACCCTCGCGCCCTCCGGGCCGCTTCGCTCCCTCGTCGGCAGCTCGCCGTGGCGCACCTTCGTGCTGCCGTTTGCAAGCGCGGCAGGGTTCCCGGCGCCCGCGCGGCTGGAGGTCGACCTGGTGCTGCCGGGTCGGGGGGTGGTGGAGCTCGGGCCCCTCGAACTCGTGGCCTTCGCACCGGGGGAGGATCCCCTGGCGCTGCCCGGGCAGTGGTGGACGACCAGGCACGCGGGGCTCGTCGGCGGCGCCGTGGGGCTCCTCCTCGGGACGCTCGGCGCTCTCGCAGGTGTGCTGGCCGCGCGTCGCCGGGCCCCGCGCCTGCTCGCTGCCATCCCCGTCACCATGGGCATCGCCGGTCTCGCCGCCCTCGCCGCGGGTCTCGTGGCCGTGGCGATGGGGCAGCCCTGGGCGGTGTACTACCCGCTGCTGCTGGGGGGCGGGATCGCCACCGCCCTCGCCGTCGTCCTGCGGGCCACCTTGCGACGCCGTTCAGCTTTCGACGCGCTGCACCCTCCGCGCGCCCGCGACGCCGCACGCTGAAGGCCGCGAGGGCTTGAAGGACGGCGGTGCGCGCCGCCGTTGATGTCGATGCGCGCGTTGACGAAGGCCACCATGGGGTCGCCGGTGCCCTCGAAGGGTGCCGCGAGGGGAACGCAAAAGGCGGCGAGTTTCGCCCAGGTGGTGGCGTCGTCGCGGCAGACGCGCCACCCCTCGCTCCCCGCTGCGCCGCTCATGCTGACGAAGTAGCAGGTGTCCCCAACCATGAGCAAGCCCATGTCGGGCATCTGGCAGTTCAGAACGCCCCACGCCCCGGTGGCCTGCATGTCGCGTTCGTTCTCCTTCAAGGCGAGACCCGCAATGAAGCACCCGCCCATCGGCTGGGGCAGTTCGCGGGTCCGGAAGGTCACGACCAGGCGATGGCGAGCGGGCAGGGTGTTGACCCGCACGAGATCGCCGTTGGCGAAGGTCCCATCCGGCGCCACCGCGACGGTTGTGACGTGCCGGAGCAGCTGTCCGGCCGCCGACCAGCCGGGCGGCGGCGCAGCGAGCCACGACCACAGGACGGCCGAGACCACGCGCCTGACCCTTCCTCGCCGGTCACGTACCTCCTGCTCCTTTTGCTTCCCGCGCGCTGCCTTCGCCCCTGCGCGCTAGACAAAGAGATTCGAGAGGGCTCGCTGTACCGGCAGAAGCTCGAGGGCGGGGGTCTGACGCTGGCGAGCGAGAAGCTGGAGGGGTGGGGAGTGAAGTTGGATCACGGGACGCTGCGGGGCTGGTGGATGCAGGGGGAGCTGTGGCGGCGGTAGTGCACGCGCGGGCCGCAGCCGTGGCTGTGGACGAGGACGCCCACAGCCCCTCGGGACGCACCGCTCGTCACGCGCCGCGTGACCCACGCCCTCCTCCACAGCTCCTTGCGCCCACGGGTTTCCGAGGCTTCCGCAGCCCTTACGACGAGCACGAGGGAGAACCACTTCGTCCAGGAAGACGCACAACCAATACCGCACAGGAGGGGACATTTCTAAGGAGTGTTGCCGCTCGGTCCCGGGGGAGCTTGACAAGCGAGGGGCGGATGGGCGAAGCTGAATGACGGTTCACTCACGGTGGAGGGGCGGGTGCGTCGGCGGGACAGCGAGAGCAGGAATCGCAGGCGAGGCGACATCGTCAGGGCGGCAGTGAAGGTGTTTGCCGAGCGTGGGTACTTCGCGGCTCGCATGCGCGAGGTGGCGGAGGCCGCCGGCGTCGCCGACGGCACGGTGTACCTGTACTTCAAGGGCAAGGAAGACCTCCTGGCCTCCATTCTCGAAGAGCACGCCGAGGCGTTCTTGGTCCGCGCCCGGCGGGACGCTCCGGCCGAGATGGAACCGGGGATCCGGCTGCGCCACGTCATCGAGCGCCACCTGGCGAGTCTCGAAAACGACCGGGCCCTGGCTCACGTGTTCCAGATCGAGCTTCGCCACACCCGGCGCTTCCTGCGGCGGGTGGCGCGGGGCAAGGTGTCGGAGTACTTGCGGTTGCTGCAGGAGATCGTGGCCGATGGGGCGGCGCGTGGCGTGTTCCGGAGCGACATCCCCGCCGACATGGCGGCGCGCGCCATCTTCGGCGCGGTGGACGAACTCGTCACCTCGTGGGTACTGAGTACGCGCCCGACGCCACTGGCGTCGAGGGCTGAGCCGCTCGTCAGCCTCTTCCTGGAGGGGCTGCAAGCGAGAGGCAAAGGGGGAAACGGTGAGCGAGCACGCGACGCTTCTTGACCTCTTCGCAACCTGGCGCCGGTCGCCCTTCAGGCCGCACCTGGTGGACGCCCGGGAGGGGCGGGACCGGCACTACGACGCCGCCGAGGTGACTCGCCTGGTGGCCGGCCTGGCCCAGGGCCTTTCCGGACTCGGCATCGGCAAGGGGGAGCGGGTGGCGGTCATCTGCGGCGACCGGCCCGAGTGGCACGTGGTGGACTTCGCGGTCCTCCACCTGGGGGCCCTGGACGTGCCCATCTACCCCACCTTGCTGCCGGCCCAGGTGAAGGCGATCCTCGCCGATTCGGGGGCGGTGGCGGTGGTGGCGGAGAACGCCGAGCAGCTCGCCAAGGTCATGGCGGTGCGCAGCGAGTGCCCGGCCCTCGAGCACGTGGTGCTCATCGACGGCGAGCCCCCGGAAGGCGTGCGGTCCCTCGCGTCGCTCGTAGCGACCCTGTCCGACGAGGCGGCGGAAGCGTTCCTGGAGAGTCGCCGGCCCGAGGTTTCCCCGGAGGACCTCGCCACCCTCATCTACACCTCGGGGACCACCGGCGAACCGAAGGGGGCGATGCTCACCCACGACAACTTCGTGTCCAACGCCGTCTCGTCGTCGAGCATCATGCCGTGGCCAGAGGAGGGAGAGGTGGGCCTGGCGTTCCTGCCCCTGTCCCACGTCCTCGAACGCCTGGTGGACTACATCTACTTCCTCAAGGGGGTCACCATCGCGTACTGCGGGGTGCTGGAAATCGCCGAGGCGTTCCGCCGCGTGCGCCCCCACCTCTTCACCGCCGTGCCGCGGGTGTACGAGAAGATCTACGCCCGCATCTTCGAGGAGGTGGGCCACGCCCCCAAGGTGCGCCAGACCCTGTTCCGCACCGCCGTGCGGGTGGCGCTGGAAGCCCACCGCACCGGCCGCAAGGGCCTGCTCTACCGCCTCTTCGACCCCATCGTCTACCGCAAGATCCGCGACATCTTTGGCGGTCGCCTGCGCTTCTCCATCTCGGGAGGCGCGCCGCTGGCCGTGTACGCCTTCGAGTTCTTCCACGCCATGGGGGTGCGTGTCCTCGAAGGGTACGGGCTCACCGAGACCTCGCCGGTCATCACCGTCAACCCCTTCGACCGGCCACGGGCCGGCAGTCCCGGTCCCCCCATCCCTGGGGTCGAGGTGAAGATCGCCGAGGACGGCGAGATCCTCACCCGCGGCCGACACGTGATGCGGGGGTACTGGGGCAAGCCGGAAGCCACTGCGGCGGTCCTCGGCGCCGACGGCTGGTTCGCCACCGGCGACATCGGCGAGCTCGACAGCGACGGGTACTTGCGCATCACCGACCGCAAGAAGGACCTCCTGGTCACGGCCGGCGGCAAGAACGTGGCGCCGCAGCCCATCGAGGCGCAACTGGTCTCGTCGCCGCTGGTGGAGAACGCCGTCCTCTTCGGCGACCGCAAGCCGTACATCGTCGCTCTTCTGGTTCCCAACTTCGACGAGCTGCAGCGGTGGGCGAAGGCCCGCGGGATCGAGGTCGCCGATCGCGAGGGGTTGCTCCGTCACCGGGAGGTGCTGCAGCTCTACCAGGGGATCGTCGATGAGGTGAACAGCCGCCTCGCTCGCTTCGAGACGGTGAAGAAGTTCGCCCTGCTCCCCCAGTCGCTGAGCATGGACGCCGGCGAGTTGACGCCGACGTTGAAGGTCAAACGCCGGGCCATCGAGGCGCGGTACGGGGCGATCATCGAGGCGCTCTTCAAGGACGGCGACGCCTGAGGTGACCCCGCCTTCGCGCGGCAGGCGCGGCACCGAGGGGTCGGGGGGGCGCCGGCGTCCCTGCGCGGGAACGGCGCTGCCCGAGTGGGTGGTGCCCCTCCCTCTGCCGACGCCGTACCCCATCGGGCCGGTCACCACTTATCTCTTGCGCGGCGAGCCGTTGACCCTCATCGATACCGGGCCGGCCACCCGGGCGGCGTGGCACGCCCTGGTGGCCGGGCTGGCAAAAGTGGGGCACAGGCCGGAGGACGTTCGCCGCGTGCTGCTCACCCACGGGCATCACGACCACTTTGGGCAGGCCCGGCGCCTGGCGCGCCGGGGGGCGCTGGTGCACGCCCATCCCGACGAGCGGTCGAACCTGCGCCTCGAGCGGCGGTACGGGGAGCTCTTGCGCCAGCTCCGCCTGGCCGGGGTGTCCCTCGCCACCCGCCTCGCCCTGGCGGGGGGGCTCGTCCTCCTCGACGCCACGGCGCGCCGACTGCCCCGCGCCGTCCCCCTGGCCGATGGCGAGGTGCTGGAGCACAGCCGCGGCCGCCTGCGCGTCCACCACCTGCCGGGCCACAGCCCCGGGCACGTGGGCTTCGAGCTGATCGGCGAGGGGGTGATGTGGACCGGCGACGTGCTCCTCGCCGGGATCACGCCCAACGCCGTGGTCGGGCCGGATCCCCATGAGCCCCGAAAGCCGTTCCTGTCGCTCGCCGCGTACAACGCCTCCCTGGCCAAAATCGTCGCCTCGGGGGTACGGCGGCTGTTGCCCGGGCACGGGCCGTGCATCGACGATGTGGCCGGCGCGGTGCGGGAGGTGCTGCACCGGCAGGAGCTGCGCGCCCGGCAGATCAGGAGGCTCCTCGAACGACGCCCGGCCCAGGTGGCGACGCTCCTGCGACAGCTCTTTCCAGGGCTGGCCCCGGTCGAGACCTTCCTCGCCTTTTCCGAGGTGTTCGGCCACCTCCTGGAGCTGGAGCGCCGAGGGGAGGTGGTCCGCCTCCGCCAGGGGCGGCGGGAGTTGTGGTCGCTGGCCCGCTAGCGCGAGGCCGCCGCCCTGCCCTGGCGCTCGCGCTGCAGGAGCTCCCCCACCGGCAAGGGGCGCAGGCCGCGCCGGTCCATCTCGTCGAGGAACATGGGGAGCGCTTCGAGGAGCGGCGGCGAGGCCCGACCACTGCCCAGGTGCATGAGGATGATGCTGCCGGCCAGGGGGATGCCGGTGCGCGCCTCGAAGTGGATGAGGCGCCTGGCGATGGCCTCCGCCGACAGGTAATTGCGGGCCTGCGGGTCCTCCACCCAGTCGAGGGCGTCGAGGGAATCGCCACCGGCGCGCGTCCAGTCCACGTGGGTGAGCCCCAGCTCGGCGGCCCAGGCGCGGATCTCGGCGTTGTGCTCGCCGTACGGCGCTCGCCACAGGGGGGCGGGGGGGCGGCCAACGGCAGCAGCGATGGCGTCGGCGGTGCGGCGCAGCTCGTCCTGCACGCGTTCGCGCGTGATGCCGGGCCGGGTCTCGTGGCGGCGATTGGCGGTCCAGGTGGTGAGGTGGGGGTGGGTGTAGGTATGGTTGCCGATCTCGTGCCCCGCCGCCACCGCCAGCCGCAGGATGTCCGGGTGGCGGGCGGCAAAGGTGCCGGTGACGAAGAGGGTGGCCCGCACGCGCCGCTCCCGCAGGAGCGAGAGCAGTTCCCGCGCCCCTTCCGTCCGCTCGTGCGCGTCGAAGGTGAGGGCGAAGAAGGGGCCCGGGTCGGGCACGGCCACGACGTTGCCCGGCGCGGCCGGGACGGCCAGGGTGGCGAGGAGCAGGAGGGTCGGCGTCACGCGCGCATTGTGCCAGATCGGGGTCGCAAGGGGGCGGGTCGGCTACAATCCACCGGGGAACGAGGTGCCCATGTGGAACGTGCCGAACTCGCTGACGGTTCTCCGCATCCTCCTGGTGCCGTTGCTCGTGGTGGTGCTCCTCACCCGGTTCTCGGGGAGCGAGTTCTGGGGGTTGGGGATCTTCCTGCTGGCGGCGCTCACCGATCTGGCGGACGGGATCATTGCCCGGCGGACCAAGGCGGTCACCGTCACGGGCACGCTCCTCGATCCCATCGCCGACAAGCTCCTCATGTCGGCGGCGTTCATTTCGCTGGTGGAGCTGGGGCAGGCGCCGGCCTGGATGGTGGTGGTGATTATCGGACGCGAGTTCGCGGTGGCCGGCCTGCGGCAGGTTGCCCACGAGCGCGGCGTCCTCATTGCCGCGACCTGGTGGGGCAAGCTGAAGACCCTTGCCGAGATCGTGGCCGTCTCGCTTCTCATCGTCAATTTCCAGCTGGGATGGTTGGCCATGGTGTCGAAGGTCGCGCTGTGGGTTGCCCTATTCATGGCGGTGGCGTCCTTGGCGAGCTACTTCTACGCCTTCTGGCATCGCGTGGTAGGTGAGTCGTGACCGCCGCGCGTGGTGCCTCTTTTGCGCGGGCGCTGGTGCGCCTTGGCCACCGCCACCCCTGGCCGGTGCTGGTGGGCGCCCTCGCGGTGGTGGCGGCGGGAGTGGTGCTGGGCAGTCGCCTCGCCTTCGACACCGACGTCCTGAGCCTCGTCCCCCGCCACGATCCGGTGATCGAGGACTTCCGCGAGACCCTCGAGAAGTTCGGTTCCCTGGATACCCTGGTGGTGGCCGTGCGGATCGGCGGGGAGGAGCGCCTGGAGCCGTCGCTGCGGCTGGTCGACCTCCTCACCGAGGAGCTCGCCGGCAGCCCGCACCTGGAGTCGGTGCGCGGGCACCTGGAAGACCCGGTGAAGCTCGCCGAGGCGGTGTTGCGGCATGCGGTGCTGTTCCTCGACGAGGAGGGGCTCGCCACCCTCGGCACCCAGCTCTCTCGCCAGGCGCTCGTCCAGCGTGCCGCTGACATCCGCAGTGCCGTCGAGACACCCCACGGGATGCTGGCCAAGGAGCTTTCGACCCGCGATCCCTTGGGGTTCTTGCCGTTGCTCCTGGGGCGCCTGTCGGCGACGCCCTCCTCGCTGAAGATCGACTTTTCGAGCGGCTACTTCCTGGCGGAGGACCACTCCCTCGCCCTGGTCCTCGCCAAACCGGTGCGCCCCCCGCAGGATATCGGCTTCGACGAGGCTCTGTTCGCCGACGTGGAAGCGCGGGTGGCGCGCGCCAGGGCGCTCGTGGCTGAGGAGGAAGAGCTCACGATCGACGAGACGCCCGAGGTGCTCCTGGGAGGGGGGTATCGCATCGCCCTGGAGGACGCGCGCCTGATCCGGAGCGACATCGTCTCCAACGCCACCATGTCGGTGGTCGGGGTGATGCTCCTGTTTTTTCTCGCCTACCGCAGGCTTGCCACGGCGCAGGTGGCGTTCTTCCCCCTCGCCACCGGCCTCGCCCTCACCTTCATCTTCGCGTTTTTCGCCCTCGGCCGGGTGAGCTCGGCCACCTCCGGATTTGCGGCGCTGCTCGTCGGCCTCGGCATCGACTTCACCATCGTCATGTACGGCCGCTATCTGGAGGGACGGCTGTCGGGGCTGGGGGTGGGCGACGCCCTCGACGGCATGGCCACCCACTCGGGACCGGCGGTGCTCCTCGGCGCCATCACCAGCGTCGGCACCTTCTACACCTTCTTCGTGACCCGCTTTGCCGGCCTCAAGGAGCTGGGGTTGCTCACCGGTACCGGCATCGTCCTCATGGCGCTGTCGGCGTTCTTGCTGTTGCCCGCCCTGGTCACCATCTTCGACCGCAAGAGGCCGCCCCAGCCCCACTCGCGCTGGCTCACCATGCAGCCGCTCCTCGTCTTTGCGGTGCGGCACCGCCGCTCGGTGCTCCTGGTCTGGATCGCCCTCACGGTGGCGGCCCTCGTGGTGGCACCCCGTGTGCGCCTCGACGACGATGTGCGCAACCTCCGCTCTCCCGCCAACGAAGGGGTGCGCATCCAGGAGGAGGTGGCCCAGGCCTTCGGCTTCTCCTTCAGCACCATGATCGTCCGGGTGCGCGGCGCCGACGAGCGGGAACTGGTGGCCCGGGTGCAGGCCGTCACGGACGGGTTGCACCCCCTCATCGAACGCGGTGTGCTGTCGTCCTACGAGTCCGTCGTCAACCTGCTGCCGCCCCTCGCCGCCCAGGAGCGGGCCCTCGCGTGGCTCGACGAGCACGCCGAACTCACCGATCCCGTCGCCGTCCGTGCCACCCTCGCCCAGGCCCTCGAGGCGCAGGGGCTGGTGCCGGATGCCTTTGCCGCGGGGCTCGACACCCTGGCCACGACCCTTCGCCCGGCCGGTCCCCTGACCCTCGACGCGTGGAAGGGGACGCCGGTCGAGGAGATGCTCGAGCGCGCCATCCGCGTGGACGAGGGCGGCGTCGAGACCATCGTCAACATCTTCCCGCCCCCGGGGATGTGGCGGCGCACGGCGCCCCCGGAACTCGTGGCCCTGGTCGCCGCCGTGCCGGGGGCCACCCTCACCGGCACCAACGTGGTGGCGGAGCGGCTACGGCAGACCGTCTGGGTGGATGCGGCGCTGGCCGGCGGGATCGGGCTCGTGGTGGTCTTCTTGATGCTGCTCTGGGAACTCAAGTCGGTGGCGGGGGCGCTCTTCTGCCTGGTGCCGGTGGCGTCGGGGGTGATCTGGACGGCTGGGGTCATGGCGGTGCTCGAGTTCCCCTTGAACCTCCTCAACATCTTCGTGGTGACCATGGTCATCGGCGTGGGGGTGGACTACGGCATCCACATGCTGCACCGACTCCGGGAAGGCGCGTCCATGGAGGGGCTCGGCGAAACTGCCCGAACCGTGGCCCTGGCCGCCATGACCACCATTGTCGGGTTCGGCTCTCTCGTCACCACCCACTATCCAGGGCTCAAGAGCATCGGCTGGATGACCTCGGGCGGCGTGCTCTTCGCAAGCCTCACGGCCATCATGATCTTGCCGCTCCTGGGCGGGGTGCGGAAGCAGCCGTGATCGCCCGCCGCCTCGATCCCGCGCGAGTCCTCGTGCTTGCCTTCGCGGGGATCATCGCCCTGGGCACGGTAGCGCTACGGCAGCCATGGGCCGCCGTGCCGGGCCGGCAACTCTCGTGGTCCGAGGCGCTCTTCACCGCCACGAGCGCCACCTGCGTCACGGGGCTCGTGGTCCGTCCCCCCGGGGATCACTCCCCCCTCGGGCAGGGGATCGTGCTCCTCCTCGTCCAGACGGGTGGCCTCGGCATCATGACCTTCGGGTTGCTCGCCGTGCTGCTCCTGGGGCGTCGTCTCTCCCTGTTCGGGCGCCAGCTCATCGTGAGCTCCTTGACCCATACGGGGTGGGCGGACTTCTGGTCCCTGCTGCGGCGGGTTCTGGCGGTGACGCTGGTCGTCGAGGCCGTGGGTGCGGCGTTCCTCGTCGCGGCGTGGTGGCCGGAGAAGGGGCTGGCGGCGGTTCCCTGGGGCGTGTTCCACGCGGTGAGCGCTTTTTGCAATGCGGGTTTCGGCTTGCACCCGGCATCCCTTGCGCCCTGGCGGGCCCACCCGGTGGTGCCGGTGGTGGTGGGGCTGCTGGTGATCCTGGGCGGGCTGGGGTTCCTGCCGATGGCCGAGGTGCTCGAACGTCTACGCCGGCGAGAGCGGCGTCCCCTCTCGCTCCACAGCCGTACGGTCCTGGCCGTGAGCACAGCCCTGCTCCTCCTTAGCTGGGTCGGCTTCGCCCTGCTCGAGGCCAGGGCTACCCTGGCGGGGATGGGGGTGGGCGAGCGGATCCTCACCATTTGGCTCCAGGGGATCACCCCCCGGACCGCCGGCTTTTCCTCCGTCGACGTGAGTGCCATGCGGCCGGCCACGTTGGTGCTGTTCATGGTGCTCATGGGGATCGGCGCCGCCCCTGGATCGACGGGCGGCGGCGTGAAGGTGACCACCTTCGGGGTGCTGGTGGCCATGACCATCGCCCGCATCCGCTCGCGGCGGCAAGTGTCGCTCTTCGGCCGGGGGATCGCTCAGACCTCCATGCTCTCCGCGGTGACGGTGGTGGTGGTGGCCCTCGCCACGGTCCTCGGCGGGATCGTGCTGCTGGCGGCCGCGGAACATGCAGGTCCCGGCGGCCCGGCGGGGCGGGTGCGGTTCCTCGCCGAGGCGTTCGAGGTCGTCTCGGCCTTCGGGACGGTGGGCCTGTCCACGGGGATCACGCCGGAGCTTGCCACGTCTTCGTGGCTGGTGCTGGTGGCGCTCATGTTCGCCGGGCGCGTCGGGCCGCTGACCCTGAGCCTCGCCCTTGCCGGGCGGCGGCCGCGCGTCGAGCCCGGCTTGGTCGAGGAAGAGCTGATGATCGGATAGGAGGCGCAAGGCCATGAGAGATCTGCCTGTCGACGAGCTCAGGTGGCACTGTCCGCCGGACTGGCTGGGCGCCGATTCCTCGGCCGATATCGCCCCGTCGAGCGGCATCATCGGCCAGGCCAGGGCCATTCAGGCCCTCGAATTCGGGCTCGAAATCCCCTCCCTCGGCTTCAACATCTTCGTCACCGGTCTGACCGGCACGGGCAAGATGACGGCCATCGAGCTCCACCTCCGGCCACGGGCCGCTGGGCCCGTGCCGGACGATCTGGTGTACTCGTACAACTTCGCGCGGCCGGAACAGCCCGCGCTGCTGCGGCTGAAGGCGGGCAAGGGGGCGGTGCTGCGGGACGGCCTCGAGCGGATGTTGCGGGAGCTCGCCGAGGGGCTGCCCAGCCTCTTCCAAGGGGAGGAGTTCCAGCGACGGGTCGAGCTGTCCCTGGAGGATCTCAAGCAGCGCCAGCAAGAGCTGACCCGCGCCTTCGAGCGACGGGTCAAGGATGCCGGGTTCACCCTCGTCCAGGTGCAGGTGGGGACGCTGACGCGGCCGGAGATCCTGCCGGTGGTGGACGACCGACCCGTCCCCCTGGACCGCCTCCAGTCGCTGGCCGACGACGGCAAGCTCCGGCGCGAACGGGTCGAGGAGCTCGAACGCCAGCACGACCAGCTCTCCGAGGAGCTCGGGCGGGTCTTCCAGGAGATCACCGCCATCCGTCAGGCCATGGGAGCGCGGGTGGAAGAGATCCGCCGCGCCACGGTGGAGCCCATCGTAGCCGGCGCCCTGGCTGGCGTTCGCGCGGCGGTGGACGATGCGCGCGTCGACGCCTTCCTGGAGGCGGTCAAGGAGGATCTCCTCGAGCATCTGGAGGTGTTCGGCCAGCCCGCCGGCGAGGAGGGCGACCCCCTGGTGCGGTACCGGGTCAACGTGGTGGTGGACAACGGGGCCACCGAGGGTCGGCCGGTGATCATCGAAACCGAGCCCACCTTTTCCAACCTCTTCGGCACGGTCGAAGCGCGGCTGGCCAAGGACTGGCAGTCCACCTCCGACCATACCCGCATCCGGGCCGGCTCGCTGCTGCGTGCCAACGGCGGCTTCCTCGTCCTCAACGCCTTCGACACCCTCCTGGAAAGCGGCGTCTGGCCGGCCCTCAAGCGCGCGCTGCGCTACCGGCGGGTGGTCATCCGACCCCGGGAGGGGCTGTTCGCCATCAGCGGCCAGACCCTGGCGCCGGAGCCGGCGGACATCGACGTCAAGGTGGTGATGGTGGGGGACCGCGCCCTCTACAACCTCCTCCACGAGCTGGACGAGGATTTCCGCAAGATCTTCAAGGTCCTCGCCGACTTCGACAGCGAGATGGCGAACGGTCGCGAGCAGGTGCAGGAGTTCCTCTCGGTGATGGCCAAGATCGCCAGGGAGGAGCAGCTTCCGCCCGTGGACCGTTCCGGCATGGCCGCCCTCGTCGAGGAGGCGGTGCGCCTGGCTGGCGGCCGCAAGCACATTTCGGCCCGCTTTTCGGACGTGGCCGACATCCTGCGGGAGGCGGCCTTCCTGGCCCGCCGGCAGTCGCGCCGGACCGTCGGCGCCGAGGAGATCCGCGCCGCTCGCCTGGCCAGGAGGAGCCGCCACTCTTTGCCGGAGGAAAAGCTCACCGAGCTGATGCTCGAGCGTGTTCTCCGCGTCGCCACGGAAGGGTACGCCACCGGCCAGGTGAACGGGCTGGCGGTCTACGACCTGGGGTACCACGCCTTCGGTCTGCCCGGCCGGGTCACCGCCCAGGTGGCCCTCGGCCGCGAGGGGGTGGTCAATATCGAGCGCGAGGCCGGCCTGTCGGGGCGGACCCACGACAAGGGGGTACTGATCCTGGCCGGTTTCCTGCGCGGCACCTTCGCCAAGGAGCAGCCGCTCTCCATGAGCGCCTCGGTGGCCTTCGAGCAGTCGTACAGCGGGGTGGACGGCGACAGCGCCTCCTCCACCGAGGTGTACGCCATCCTCTCGGCCCTCTCCGGACTGCCGGTTCGCCAGGACGTGGCGGTGACAGGGTCGGTGGACCAGCAGGGCAACGTGCAGGCCATCGGCGGCGTCAACGAGAAGATCGAGGGGTTCTTCGAGCTGTGCCGACGGCGGGAGCTCACCGGCTCGCAGGGGGTGATGATCCCCGAGGCCAACGTGGGCGACCTCCAGCTCGACCCCGACGTGGTGGCCGCGGTGGCGGAGGGGAAGTTCCACATCTGGGCCGTCGCTTCCGTGGCCGAGGGGATCGAGCTCCTCACCGGCGTGCCGGCGGGGGAGCGCGACAGGGATGGGCACTACCCGCCCGATTCGGTGTTCGGGCGATGTGCGGCGCGGCTCGCCGAGATGGCCGAGCAACTGCGTCGCTACCGCGAGGTGTAGACGGAGGTTCCGCCCCGGGAGGGGCGCGGGGAGGGTGCCATGGCGGGGTTGTATGTGGCGCTGATGCTTGCCGGGCTGCTGCCCCAGGCGGCAGCGGGCGATAGTGCGGCCCTCGTGGCGCGAGCACGGGAGGCGTATCGGGCGCGGGCCGATGCCGCGCAGGCGAAAGCCGCCGTCGAGCTCTTTGCCGCCGCTGCGAGGAGCGATCCTCGTTCCTACGAGGCTCGCTGGGAAGGGGCGCGGGCATGCTACTTCTACGGCACCTTCACCCGCGAAGCCGCGACCGATGCCGAGAAGCTGGCCATCTTCGAGGACGGCATCGCCCGTGCCCGCGAGGCAGTCGCCCTCGAGCCCGACGGTGTCGAGGGCCACTTCTGGCTCGGTGTGCTCCTGGGGGTGTACGGCGAGGCCAAGGGGGTGCTCAAGTCGCTGGCCCTGGTGCCCGAGATCAAGGCCGAGATGCAGCACTGCCTGGCGGTCGACCCGGCGGTGGAGGGGTGGGGCCCCGATCGCGTGCTCGGACGCATGCTGTTCAAGCTGCCGTTCTTCAAAGGGGGCGACAACGCGCGCTCGCGGCAGCACCTCGAGCGCTCCCTCGCCGGCGCGCCGACCAACGCCCTCACCCGGCTGTACCTTGCCGAGACGTACAAGGCGCTGGGGATGCGACGGGAAGCGGTCGAGCAGCTGCGCAGCGTGCTCGACATGACGCCGGATCCCCGCTGGGAGGCCGAACACCCAGCCATCGTGGCCAAGGCGAGGGCACTGCTGCGCAAGCTCGAGTGAGGAGCGTCGCCGGCCACCAGGGTGCGTGGTCCCGGCTACGGCGAGGAGGTGGGCGGCGCCTGGCGGTGGGCGACCACCGTGCTGGGCGAGGGCCAGCCGTTCCGCCGATCCCCGACCATCACGGCCAGCAGCAGCGGCAGGTAGGCGAGGGTGGCGAGGAAGAGCCGCCGCGCTGCCCGCTGGTTGCGCCAGAAGGCGAGCTCCATGGCAGCGCTCGCCAGCCAGGCGCCGAGGAGGAGGGCGCCGACGGCAAAGACGCTGCCCGCCATGCCGACCAGGGCCACGGCCAGGGTGACGCCGGCGAGGGCGAGGGCGTAGAGGGTGGCGAGGTGTCCCGTGTGGCGCCCGGAGGGATCGGCGAGGGGCAGCATCCGGAACCCGCCGCGCCGGTAGTCCTCCCGGTACAGCCAGGCGAGGGACAGGAAGTGGGGGATTTGCCAGAGGAAGAGGATGCTGGCGAGGAGATAGGCGCCGCCGGCCAGCGCGCCAGCAGCGGCAGCCCACCCCACCATGGGGGGGATGGCGCCGCACACGGCACCGGCCAGGGTGCAGAGGGGAGAGCGGGTCTTCAAGGGGGTGTACACGAGGGTGTAGAGGAGCACCACGGCCAGGGCCAAGGCCGCCGCCAGGACGTTGGCGGCCACGGCCAGGAAGGCCACCCCCGCGAGGGCCACCGTCACCCCTCCCGCCAGTGCCTGCCGCGGCGACAGAATCCCGGCAGGGATGGGGCGACGCTTGGTGCGTTCCATGAGGGCGTCGCGCCGCCACTCCGCGGCCTGGTTGAGGGCCATGCTCCCGGCCGCCGCCAGCGCCGTTCCGAACACGGTCACGGCCAGCTGTCCCCAGGCGTCGGCCAGGCGCTGGGGCGTCGCCATGACGAACCCCACGGCCGTGGTGACGAGGACGAGGGCGACGAGGCGGGCCTTGAAGAGCTCCACCAGCGTGGCCACGCGGCCGTGGGGCGCGGTGGGGTGTGGGGCAGAGGCGGGCTCGCTTCCTCGCACGCATGCGCCAACGCGCCGCCTCGCGTGGAATTCCCGTCCCGCCTACGGCCTTGTTGGGCGTGGGGGAGGGTGCCATGGCGAGAGGTTCGATGGGGGCGTACGAGGGTGTGACGGTGGTGGCCTTCGCCACCGCTGCGGCCATGTGGTTCACCGGCTACCTGTGCCGGCTGCCCGGCGCCAGCGTGCCGTCGTGGGTGGTGGCGGTCCTGCTGGTGGCCATCCACGCGGCAGGCGGGGCGGTGGCCGCGCGCACCAGCCCTGCTGGCTGGCGAGCCGCTGCTGCGACCGGCGCCGCCGTCTCCCTCGTCAACCTCTTGGTGCTGGCGGGAGTCCTGGCCGGCACGACAGCCGCCAGCCGAGGGGCTCTAGCCCTCGTGTCGGTGCCGACCTTGCTCCTGCTCGGTGCCCTCGTGGCTGGGGGTGCAGGAGCACTGACCGCCAGGCGGCAGGCCGGGAGCGTGGCGGTCGACTGGCCCTTCGCCTTTTCCCTGGTCGCGTGCGGTGCCACGGTGTTGCTCATGGTCGTTGGCGGCCTCGTCACCAGCCACGACGCCGGTCTTGCCGTGGTGGACTGGCCCAATACCTTCGGCGCTTCCATGTTCTTCTTTCCCTTCTCGCGGATGACGGGCGGCATCTACTTCGAGCACGCGCACCGCCTCTTCGGTGCCCTGGTGGGGCTCACCGCCCTGGCCCTGGCGTGGCGCCTCGGCCGCCGGGGACAGCCGCGCGCCGTGCGGGGGCTGGCTGCCGCGGTCGTGCTGGCGGTGGTCGGCCAGGGTGTCCTCGGTGGTCTGCGGGTGACCGGGCGCTTCACCCTCGCGACGGATCCTGCCGAGACGGCTCCCAACCTCGCCCTGGCCGCCGTGCACGGGGTCTGGGGCCAGCTCGTCCTGGCCCTCCTCGTGGTCCTGGCCGTCCTCACCTCCCCCACCTGGCGAACCGGCCGCGGCCAGCGGTTGGCCGACGAGGGTCGATGGTTCGGCCCGGGCCTGGTGGGAGCCCTCGTCGTGCAGCTCGTCCTCGGGGCGGTGCTCCGCCACTTCGGCTCGGGTCTTCTCCTGCACGCCCTGGTCGGGAGTGCGGTGTTTGGCTTCGCGGTCCTCGCCGGGAGCCGCGGCCGGCGGCTGGCCGGGGCGCCGCCGCCGCTGCGTTCCCTGGCCACCGCGGTAATGGTCCTGGCAGGGGGGCAGGTGCTGCTGGGGGTCGCGGCCTGGCGCACCACGGCGGTCCGGCCGATCGGTGCCGCGGCACCCGTGGCCGAGGTCCTCGCCACCACCGCCCACCAGGTGCACGGGGCGATCCTCCTGGCGTGTGCCGTGGCCTTTGCCGTGTGGCTCGTGGGCAGCACGGTCCGGACAGCGCCGAGGTGAGCTCGGCCAGTACGGGAGAGCAGCAGGTCTTCGCTGTGCGGTGGCGCACCGCAGCACCCCTTGACGCGCGGGCGTGGGGCGCTATGGTGCCGGGGACAGTCGGTGACCCTTGGGCGACAGCGGGTGGCCGACGGAGGAGAACGATCGTGCGAGGACAGTGGGTGCATAGTGGCGTGAGGCGGTCTGCGTTCCGCCCGGTGCAATGGGTCGTGGGTGCTGCGGTGGCGGCGCTCGTATCCGGGGCCGCGTGGCCGGCGGCAGCTGGCACCAACCGATGGACGGCGGTCGGGCCCTTCGGGGCGGAGGTGCGAGCCGTTGCCGTGTCCCCCGTCGATCCCACCCTGGTGGTGGCCGGCACCACGGCCGCC
>FWPV01002133.1_pt1 | contig 49926 bp, 37 predicted proteins | sample 2228371 | NCBI WGS metagenome assembly FWPV01 (sample SAMEA103939776, study PRJEB20133) | metagenome | reverse complement strand
GCCATAAAGCCAATTGCCCTGAGGATGGTCTGGGAGGTGGCCCGTAGGGTCAACATCCCGGTGGTCGGCATTGGCGGTATAATGACTGCGGCAGATGCAATCGAGTTTCTGCTGTGCGGTGCGGTTGCAGTCCAGGTTGGTACTGCCCATTTTTTGGATCCAGAGGCTTCTGTGAAGATTATTCAGGGCATAAGCGACTATCTTCAGGAGCACAGCATCAAGGACGTCAGAAGTATCATTGGTGGTCTCAGGGTGGATGAAGCATACAAGGGATCGTAGTGGTTTTTCAGGTAACTGGGGTGAGGTGCAGTAGCGCATGAGTTCATCGGATGAATACATGGATGTGCGAAAGGATCTCGACCGTCTCAAAAAGCTCTTCTCGCGCCTTTCTCTCAAGAAGGAGCAAGAGATCATGATGAGGCGCATGGGGAAGAGACTGCCTGCGAGTGAGCTTCGCGAACTACGCGAAATGGAGGAGGCAATCGAAAAAACCTTGCAACGAAGAACTGTGATCACGAGCCTTCAACTGAGGAATTTGTTCGAGAGCTTCAAATACCAATATCAGTCGTCGATAAGATCCTGGAAAAATCGTATGGCTATGGCAGAGCAAAAGAGCGAGAAAGAATCAAAGGGCACCAAGCAGTCATGAATTCTGGGATTTAGAGGGGCTGTGTTCAGGGAGCCATAACGGATTGATAGTGTAGAAGTTTTCTCATTAAAGAGACGGGCTCACCTGTGTTGAAAAATTCCCTTGCTTTGCTAGAATGATGGCTGCTGCATGTCCGCTACGGGCGATTAACTCAGGGGAAGAGTGCCATCCTCACACGGTGGAAGTCGCTGGTTCAAATCCAGCATCGCCCACCATACAAGATCAAAGGGGTTAAGGTAGTCCCTTAACCCCTTTATTGTGTGCAAGGCGGGCACAGGAGCCATTGAGTAACCGATGCAGCTACGGACCAAAGATACACATGCCGGGTTGGTTCTTTTTGGTAGGTGGTGGTCAGTTACGTGCGAAATAAACTAGTTTTTTATTGTTGACACTGGCACCAGCAGTTTCGTATAGTAAGAAGTGTACATGGATCTTCACAATGACCTGCCGTGGCCGAACCTAACTGACTGAGCAAAGGGGGGGTGAAGTATGGAGAAACGTGCTATCAATCCTTGGTTGCTGTGTGCTCTTTGTGCATGTCTTGTGTGTGTGGGGCTGAGCCAGGCAAGGGCAGGAGAGATAGACAAAGAGCTTCTCAATGGATTTCAAACCAATGCCACTCAGAACTTCTTTGTCCAGTTCAAGGACAAGGCTGATCTCAGTGCTGCCTATTCTATCAAAGACTGGGCTGAAAGAGGCCGGTATGTATGGGACAGGCTCGTTGCTGTTGCAGATAAGAGTCAGAAACAAGCACTTGCCTATCTCAAGTCGCAAGGGCTCGCCTACAAATCGATCAAGATAGATAATTCTATCTACGTAAAAGGAGGCAGCCTCAATCAAGCACTCGCCCTTTCTTCGTTGCCCGGGGTCGAACGGGTGACGCCTGAGAAGATTTTCCCGTTGCCTGAACCTCTCCCTGGTACGATCGCTGCGCAGATCGATGGAGTAGAATGGGGTATTGCTGACATCAAAGCGAACGATGTGTGGAGTGGATTTGGCGTCAGGGGAGAGGGTATTGTAGTGGCAAACATAGATACAGGCGTTCTGTATACCCATGCCGCCCTGGTTACCCAGTACAGAGGCAACCTGGGTGGGGGTAGCTTTGATCACAACTACAACTGGTGGGACCCGTCACGAGTCTGTGGGAACCCGTCCACTGCACCGTGCGACAACAATGGCCACGGGACCCATACGATGGGAACCATGGTGGGTGACGATGGTGGGAGCAATCAGGTCGGAGTGGCGCCCGCTGCGCAGTGGTTCGCCTGCAAAGGATGCGAGTCCAATTCATGCTCTGAGTCCGCCTTGCTCGAATGCGCTGATTTTATCCTGGCACCATGGGATCTTTCTAAGTCCAATCCAGATCCTGCCAAACGACCTCACATTGTGAACAATTCCTGGGGTGGATCCGGAGGAGATTCTTGGTACCGAGACAAGGTACAGGCATGGAGTGCAGCAGGGATATTCCCGGCTTTTTCTGCCGGCAACGCTGGATCTTCCTGCAATACACTTGGATCACCTGGTGACTACCAGGAGTCGTTCGGTACTGCAGCTCATGATATCACAAGAACCATAGCGTATTTTTCGAGCAGGGGACCCAGTGCTTTTAGCGGTCCAAGGGTAAAACCCAATCTAAGCGCCCCAGGAGTAAACGTGCGGTCTGCATGGAACGATGGAAGTTATAACGCTATTTCAGGAACATCGATGGCCAGTCCTCACACAGCAGGTGCGGTTGCGCTTTTGTGGAGCGCTGTGCCATCGCTTATCGGCCAGATAAGCTCTACATTTGATGCCCTCGAGCTGTACACAGACAAGACTGCACCAGCAGGCAATTGTGGAGGCCCAGGAGGTGGAACCCTTCCCAACTATACCTATGGAAATGGCTACTTGAACATTTTGACCGCAGTGGCAGCCATGAGTAATCCTGCACCGTATCTTACGTTTAACAGTGCTCAGGTCAATGACGAGGAAGGATGCTTGCCAAATGGCGAGCTCGATCCTGGAGAGTCTGCGCTCATTGCTGTTGAGCTAAAAAATATCGGACTGCTCGATGCCACGAACGTATCAGCGACAATTTCATCGTCAAGTCCGTATGTAATAATTACCAATGCAACCGCAAGCTTTCCGGATATCCCCACTGGGGAGACAGGTTGGTCTCAGGAGCCTCAGTTTGCAGTGACGGTCAGTAGTGCAACGCCGCCGATGACAAAGATCGCGTTCACCCTAGAGATCACCGCAGATGGCTTTAGCGGTACATCGAGTTTTACCCTTTCTGCAGGTGGCTTCATTGTAAGTCCTCTTGAGCCATTCAATTTTATCGATGCGACTGTGGGGACGCCACTTAATCTCGGGGATGATCAGGCCTCGAGTCGCTCCATTGGGTTTGGATTCAATTACCTTGGCACAACGTATGATACAGTGCTCATCTCCTCCAACGGCTACATTACGTTCGGCACTAATGGGACGGAGTGGGTCAACACGGGTATCCCTGACCCTTTAGAGCCGAACAATCTGATTGCCCCATTTTGGGACGACTTGAACCCAGGAGCAGCCGGGAACGTGTACGTGCTGCTGACTGGCGAAGCGCCGAATCGCATCTTTACCATAGAATGGGCCGGAGTGCCGCACTACAGCAATGTGGGTAACGCCACGTTTGAGATCAATCTCTATGAAGGAATCAACCACATTGTGTTCCAGTACCTTGATGTGATGTTCGGTGATCCCAATTACGACAAGGGTGCGAGCGCAACGGTGGGCGTTGAGAACGCTGATGGTACTGCAGGGATTGAGTTCAGTTACAACAGTCCCTCGCTCAATGATACTATGGCGATTCGTTTTGCACCTCGGACGTGCGGAGGGCCATCTGAGTGCTATGCGCTTACACTTAGTCACACGGGCTCTGGCAGTGACCCTGTGCCGTCTCCGCTGCATTCGCCAGGCTGTCCAGAGGGGGCGTACACTCCTGGCACGCTCATCACATTGACCGCAAGCCCCGCGTCAGGATGGAAAGTCAAGAACTGGTCAGGTACGAACAATGACGCGAGCACATCGACCACCAACACGGTCACCATGCCGTGGAACGACCATGCGGCAGCAGTGAATTACGTGCAGCAGGCATGCTTTATTGCAACTGCTGCGTTTGGCACTGCTATGGAGGAAAAGGTCTCCACGCTGAGTGCGTTTCGAGACAAGGTGCTCATGTCTCGCGACACAGGTAGGGCATTCGTACATGCGTATTACAAATATAGTCCTCCTGTAGCTGAGTATATTGCACAGAGGGCATGGTTGAAGCATCTGGTGAGAGTGTTGCTTGCACCAGTTGTGGGGCTTGCTTCATTGGTACTGTAGGACCGTAACCTGAAGAAGGACCTCAGCTGCAAGAAAGGCGGCATCTTCGCGAGAAGGTGCCGCTTTTTTTTATGAGCGAATTTTACTAATCTTGTGTCAGGTAGTGGACTCACTGAGCGCGGGGCAGGGGATGGGTGGTACACCTCGTGCACAATGCCTTGGTCTTGCCTGGGGCAACAAGGAGGATAAGCCATGGCGCTGACACGCTCGATCGTTATAGCACTGTGGGGGGCGGTGATTGCAACTGCGGCCTGTCAAGAGCCTATCGCGTTCGAACCATGGCAGAATCCACATGCAAAAGCAGATGCGTTCAGGCTCTACTATAAAGAGCGTATCGAACGTGTGCTGCGTGCGTACAATCGTTTTCAGCTTGTCAACGATGTGGTCCCTGCTCATACCTTGGGCGCCACGTATATCGACAAGCAGGGTACTACCTACGATATCCATCTTCATCCAGTGGATAACAACGAGATTGGCACATCTGCGTTCAATACCTATCAGGCGTGGAAGGTCTTTGGTACGAGGGAGTTGGAGCTTACGCTCATCCGTCAGTTCGAGGGCTTGGTCGTTGCAGAAATGGTATCAGGGATCCCAGGACTCACCTGCAGGGAATGGCAGCCAGGATTTGTGCTGACTATCGATGGGTTCGAACAGAGGGTCGAGCGGAGGCGGCTGGGTGTCCCTGTAGAGCCTGCGGTATCGTATCCGGATGAACTCGAGGCAGAGCTGCTTCAAACGTTTTTTAATGACGGCATCTTCACCTATCATGGTGATCCGAGGGAGACGTATTTTACCTATGAACCCCTCCTCAACACAGGTGACTATGCCATAACCTTTGTATTCGAGGAGATGCCGCGTTTCCTGAGGGTCTCTGATTGTTGCTCCTCATTCATGGTGTCGCAGAGGGGGCCGTATGAGGGCTATTTTTGGGGCAATCACAACTCGAGGGATAATTTCCCTGATTTTGCCCTAGGATATTTTGCCGCCTGCGCAGCCAAGGACGATCCGTCCCTAAGCCCTGATGTGCGGATTTCAGCAGCGCGTGCCTGCGAGTCAGGGAAACGCATCGGCGACTCGGTCCTCGCACATGGCTATAACCTGATGACAGTGTCAGAGTTCGAACCGTATGACGAGGATTATCTTATTGTTGCAGGGCAGATCCGTCCGGATGGTACCGACGAAGGGCCTGAGTGGCTTGGATCCATGAACAATTGCCAGATGGCGTACATGGCAAAGGCCCTCTCACGTTACGGTTTGCACAGCCCTCGCGAAAAGGTCGCCAATCCCGGCGCGTATGAAGTCTTGATCATAAGGGCTTTGTTCGAACTTCTTGGTCTTCCTCCACCCGAGGGTGTCAAGACGTGTCGAACCATAGACGATGCGTATGCAGGCCTGACCTGGGAGCAGTTGCTCAATCTCAAAGTGGGCCGCACCTCGTTCTGTGATATCGCTCGGGAGCTCATGAATGTGGCCCCAGAGCCCGTTGCAGCACTGTTGCTCGATCTGGCCGATTTGACGCATCAACCTGAAAAGTCTGCGTTTGCACTCGTGTATTATGCCCTCATGTTTTCGAATAGCCATCTACTTCAGGAGGCACGAGAGACCTTGTACCATATTGTCGAGCTTCAACGTCGCTGCGCACGAATCGTCTATGACTGGGCTATGACTCAACCGGAGCCAGATCCAGCTCTGGTGAGTAAAGCAGTGCAGGAACTTCAGATAGCCGCAACCCTTGGCCATGCAGCAGGAATTGCTGGCGAGGAGTACGATCCGTTTGGCTTCTCCCGTGAAGAGATGTTCCAGCAACGGTACGAAGAGGTACTTGTGCGACCGGACTCCCAACCTCGACCACTCATGAGTGATGAAGAGATCTGGGAAAAGATATCCCGGGCGCTTCAGGACAAACAGGATCGACCCCTTACGTATCAGCGGTATCTTGAACGCTTTCCTACAGAAGCTGACAAACCCTTGAGGAGGTGTGGTGACCATTACGAGGCCGTAGGTCTCGACGGCCTCTTTCATGAGATACCGAATATTCGACACCAGGGTTTTGGGGGTGTACACCTTTGGGATTCGTTGCCTATGTGCGTGCTGGCGCCTACGGTGCTGGACTGCGGTTGGGCACGTCTTGGGTGTGCTCGGCCCGATCTAGATGGAAACAGGAGAGTCGATACGGTAGACCTCACTTTGTTCTATCGTTTGTGGTACCGGTATGGGGAGGGGGCGAGTTGCGATGCATCGACTCAGTGGTGCGGCCATGCTGACCTGGACAGAAGCGGGAACCTAGACGCCGAAGATCGTCTCTTCATTGAAAGCGCCCAGGGATGTTGGTATTAAACGGTTGTTCGGCCTTGCGCACCACGCCCAGCTAGCTGACATGCCACAGGCTGCGTGTTTCTCTCTTTTCTGTTATGAAGCGTACACTGCACGTCCCTCAGGAATCGCTCATCAGGATATTCATCAACGGCGCATTCTTTTCTGCCGTACTATGTACGCCGAGGGATCTCAAGGAGTTGGCAGTAGGCTGGTTGTACACACAAGGGGTGATCGAGTCGCTCAACGAGGTGGCATCTGTAGGTGTCTGCGAGGACTTGAGCGATATTCGTGTGCAGATAACAAGCGATCGCTATCGAGAACGAGGCAGAGACCATATGATCAGGACCTCGGCATGCATGGGCGGTCAGATCAGCTACGAGCACTTTCTTCTGAGCACTCGTACGCCTGTTCATGGCCCAAAGGTATCATTGACCTCGCTCAAATCCTTGATGAAGAAGGCACTTGTCCGTGCCAGGTCGTATCACGTTACCGGAGGGATCCACTGGGCATGTATCGCTTCGAGCACGAATGCGCAGCCATGGGTATTGTTCGAAGACGTTGGCCGTCATAATGCCGTTGACAAGGCAATCGGGGGCATACTTCTTCACCACCACAGACTGGATGGCTCTGAGGTAATGCTGACCAGTGGCCGTCTCTCCTCGGAAATGGTACTGAAGACAGCTCGCATCGGCATCCCGATTCTCGCCAGTATTACGACCAGTACCGATCTAGGCGTTCGTCTTGCCGAGGCATCGAATCTTACCCTCATAGGACGGCTGCTGTCCCATCACCCTGTGATCTGGTCTGGGAGCCAGAGAATACTAACGTAGGTGAGAAGTCTGTGCGTAGGCCTTGACCCTCCATGGACCTGATGGGCCTGTGCGAACGATATGGGTGATGGAGCCATTTCGTATGTAGGGAGTTTTTAGGATTCTGAAAAAAGCACCCCGAGGATCGAGTATGTGGTTCACAAGAAGATGGATGAAATATCCATGGGTGAATACTGCTGCCTTGGCGCTCTCATCAAGATCAGCAGTCAGCTTGTTGAACACTCCTTGAATCCTCCGAATGGCCTGCTCGGGTGATTCTGCGTGGCTTGTCCTGCCGTTGTACCACGTGTTGAAGTAGTACACTATGAAAAGGTACCCTAGCAGGCGCTTTGACGGCCTCTCTCCAATCAGCATGGGCATGAAACGGTGGAGCGCGACAAACCCTTTGAACGTAAGGGCCTGTCGAAGATCCTTGTCAGGTATGAGATTGCCCACATTGAGTTCGCCGAGCTCCTCGAGGAAGGCAACTGGCACAAGGAGCACCCTGGAAGCCTCCTCCGCGGTCTGGCGCGCTCTGAGAAACAGGGAACTGTAAAGCGCAGTGACGCCCTGCGATTTGAGAAATGCTGCTACGCATTGTGCCTGTCTGATCCCACGACTGGACAGTGGACCCTGCTTGGCACCTGTGGCATAGCTATTTATGAGATCGAGGGTGATTTCTGTATTTTCTTCGTAGTTCATCTCTCCGTGACGAACGAGAAAAATATCCACCGTAGATCTCCTACGTACGACCAATGGCCTCGAGCGTGGAGGATTGGTGTCTCTGGGACATGATCGTTGCAACGATGCTTACCTCATCCGGTGCTGAACGTGCGTTGTTTGGATGAGGCAGCCAAAAGTCAACACCAAGATGCGCGTTCCTATGGCGTCCCAAGGGGCTATGATAGCGTAGATGTAAGCAGTATAGAGGTGCGGCTGTCGTGGGTCAAGAAAAAGGAACCGCCTGCCGCCTACTACCACGGGTGTGATTATGGCTGCGAGGGGCCACATAGGGGTGGGGTGTAGCGGATACGCGTTGCGTAGAGACATGAATAGCCACTGCCTTGATTCTGTGCTCACCTCATGTCTAGTATGCGAGAAGATTGATCGAACCAAGGAGGTGCATTCATGATGGCCAAGAAGGCTGTAGGCACGATGCTTTTCATCCTGATCTCTGTGGTAGCGGTAGTTGCTGGATGGACTTCACAGACCGTTTCGCAGGAGGCCGGCACGTCTCAGGAAGGCCAGACACCCATTCCTTCGATTAGTGTTCCAGCCGAGGTTGAAAAGGCTGTTGCAAAGGAGGTCAAGCAGGTCAAGGCCCACGTTAAGAAGGGCGTTCGGAAGGTGTTTGCACGGACACCACTCGGATTTGATGCTGGCACGATAAAGCAGGTGGGTCGGGAGCTCATTACGTTGCCACAGAGGATCCCTGAGGTGATTCAGCAGGCAGTTGAACAAAGCCGGCTGTTGGGTGTCGTGGGGTCAGTGCTGGTTGCAGTCTTCTTGTCCACGTTACTGTATGCCTTTTTGGGTCAAAAGCGTGTCCTCCGGTACGTCGAGAAGCTCATAGATCCTTTGCGAGCTCGAGTGAGCGAGGGTGTGTATCCGTATGTGTTTCTCGTGCTCAAGATTGTTGCCGCATCCCTGATCCCACTGGTAGTGCTCGGCATGTTTCACCTCGTTACGGTTTTTGTTGAGTACGAAGCAGCTTGGTTTTTGCTGGTAGGCAGACTTATAGGATTGTGGGTCATTGCCGCCCTTGTACTGAATGTGCTTCGAGAGCTCCTTGTCGGTACCTATTCTCGGATACCGCTTGCGTACGGGAGGACAATCCACAAGTGGACAAGGGCGCTTGTGCTCTATATCGTTGTGTGGACCGCACTGTTTTGGGCTGCAGATGCACTCGGTGCCAATCGAGCTATCATCGCCCTGCTGCGATTCCTGGTCTCCTTGAGCGTGGTCTGTTCAGTCTTGCTCCTTGTGCCTAAGAAACGTGCGTTTCTGTCCCTGCTGCCATCCCTGCCGTACCGTAGCTACCAACTCGCGCTGAAGGCCCTGGATCGTTTTTATCTGCCTGTTGTCCTACTGACCTTCTTGAGCGGACTGTTGTGGTGTGTCGGGTATCATCGTTTCTGCACGTGGCTGTGGGGCAAGACATGGGCCGTAGCTGGGACCTTCCTTGGCATTATCATTGTGTACCATCTGCTGCAGACTGGTCTAGATCGGTGGGCCGAAAGAAGAGATAGCACACATGAGAGCGTGGGTCGCCTCTATCGAGCGATCAAGGCCCTCCTGCTGTATGCCGTTATCATCGTGACGGTACTCCTTGTGCTCGATTTGCTCGAGATCCTGCCCTGGGTTCGGAAGATCTTATCGCTGCCACTCCTTAAGGTTGGAACAACACCGCTTTCTGTTTGGACGATCGTGAAAGGCGTTATTGTGCTAGTTGCTTTTCTCTATGGGTCGAGGTTGCTCAGGGCCTATCTTGAGTACAAGGTCTATCCTGCCTTGAAGGTGGAGACAGGTCTCGCGTATGCGATCAGCATGTGTGTGAATTATGCACTCGTCACGACCGGTGTTGTATGTTCGCTCCTGGTTGTTGGAGTCGACGTGCGCATGCTTGCAGTCTTTGCTGGCGCCCTTGGTGTCGGACTTGGCTTTGGCCTTCAACACATCGTGGCCAATATCGTAAGTGGCTTGATTATTATTTTCGGGGGTACGATCCGCAAAGGCGATATTATTCGCGTAGGCGATGCAACGGGTGTGGTACAAGAGATAGGTCTTCGGGCAACGTTAGTGCGCACCTTCGACTTTCTGGAATATCTCGTTCCCAACGCAGAGTTTATCACTGGAACCGTGGTCAACTACACGCTCTCAAGTCCGCTCACCAGACTTCAGATACCTGTTGGCGTCTCTTACAGCGCCGATCCAGAGGTGGTGACACACATACTGCTTGCACAGGCCCTAGCACATCCGCGAGTGGATACACGAAACAAGCCAGAGGTATGGTTCGACTCGTATGGAGAGAGTTCACTCAACTTTGTACTGCTGGTGTGGATCGATATCCGTCTCACAAATGCCAAACAGGTGCGCAGTGAGCTCTACCATGCCATCTTTAGGGCATTTCGAGACGCAGGCATCGAGATACCTTTTCCGCAGAGAGACATACACATTCGTTCATCGATCTCCTTGCGGCATCAAACGGATGAGTAGGAAGTGGGACCTGCTCCGAGTGACACGCGGTACGCGACAGACAAGGACATTTGGGCAGAGACCTTGATGGAATAAGGAGAAGAGAGCGGCTCACAACATCCAAGCACACCTACCACACCATGGCTCTAAGATCCTCGTTCGTCTTTCAGACAACCACAACATCGACTCCGGTTGCTGCCTTCAATTCCTGAATATGGTCTTCGACCCAGTCTCTCTTGAATACCACTTTCTCGAAAAAGCTATGAGGATCTCGCCCAATGACGAGAACAGTTGCCCTTTCTTCTCGAACGACATCCTTGAGAACCTGAAGCACAGGTCCTTCTCTGAGGACGTTTTTGGGTGTAACTGCGTAAGCGTGGGCGACGCTCGCAGCTCTTTCAAGAATCGTGGCACCGACCTGACGAAGTGCTTCAGCTGCGACGTGTCCGGAGAGTTCTATAGCCATTCCGTCGAGAAATCTCAGATCAATGGCAAAGACATACACGAGCTGTGCGTTGCGCTCTTTTGCCATACGTGCTGCGTGTGAGGCAGCGTTGAGGGACGCCTCTGAGCCAGTGACACCGCATACAATGACTGATGGTGTGGGTTGTTTCTCCATGGGCATGTCTCCACTGCGTAGGTGCATTTAGTGATGTGACGATACTAGTTGTCAGGGGGCAGCCTGTGCAAGATGATACTGAGCGCTGACGACCATCCTTTAGGGCCTATACCCTTGGCCCGTAGCACCGTGGGTATGCGCTGGAGTATCGTCGTATCGTAGCGGCCGTCAGCATTCTGTACCACTACTGGGCAGTCTACTTCTTGAAGCATCGGTGTGTCGTTACAACTGTTTCCAATAGCGACGGTATACACAGATCCGTACGCCTTTTTGAAGAGCTCAGTTAAGATCCGTACGGCACGGCCTTTGTCATTATTGCCTATAAGGTGATAAAAGCGGTCGCCCTGTGTATAGGTGAGGCCTGCCCCACTGATGTTGTGCAAGAAACGAGCGAGGACCTCCGGGTCGTTGGTGCGCAGCTCGAAGGGTTCGTCGTACTCTCGTCATTTTGCCCGCCGAGCCTCGGCACGAGATAGGCCGCAACGGGCCGCGACCTCCTCTACGCTCAGATCATGAAAACCCACGACCTCAATCGAATCAGAGTTACTGGCAATGCTGCGCAATGCCGCTACTAGTGCCGCATACGGAGTGCCCAGCTCGATCACGCAGTAGTGGTCTCTGGTAAGGGCCCCTTCGAGGGGAAATGAGAAGTACCCTTCAGGGATGTAAATGGCCCCACCGTTCTCTACGATAAAAGGGGCCCGCAGACCCACCATGTGGTGAAGCGCTTCTATCTCGGCTCGTGTCTTGCTCGAACAGAATACGATAGGGATCCCTCTGAGCGAGGCGAGGCCGAGGCCAGGCAAGGCATCTGCAAAGGAATTCGATCGCTGGTCGAGGAACGTACCGTCTAAGTCGGTGTAGAGTACGATCTGTGTCAGTACCTTCATCCGTGCATCGCCTCCCTGTTATCGCTCTCTACTGCTTCTTTGAGTTCATCGAGGAAGCGAGGCAGTGCAGCGGTAATGCGGCTCCAATTCGGAATAAGTGGTATGCCGAGCGGATCCTGCATAAATGCCTCTGCAGCCAAACGGATGGCGTGGGCAAACGTTTCTACGGCACGCTCCTCTTCGTGGCGATCGAACAAGAGCCCGTCGATCAATGCGTCAGCACTGTACCGGGTTATAGTATCCTCGGCAGTTCGAATGTAGGTAGATTGGAGCGAGTGAAAGAAGCCAGGAGAAAAGATAACCCCTTCTGCAGAAAGAGTCCGAAACAGTGCTTTGCCGATGTCTATCGCCATTTTCATCAGCCCTGAAGATGGATCTCCTGCTGAGAGGGGTTGGTGCTTGTGGTCATAATTGTCGCATAGTTCAGCCTGGCACACGCGTTTCACCGAGCAGTTGCGATATATCTCTGCCAGGACTCCTACCTCGAGTCCCCAGTCTGCAGGGATCCGGTTGATACGTGCGAGGTCTGCCCTCATGCAAAACTCGCCTGCCAGGGGATAGCGAAAGCTATCCAAAAACACGAGGAATGGATGATGGCCGACAAGCTTCTGAAGGGACCGTATGAGAGGTGTCATAAGAAGCCGTGTGACGCGGCCGTGCATGCGCTCTTTGACGCGGGCGTAATATCCTTTGCAAAATTCGAAACTTATGTTTGGATTGGCCACTGGGTAACAGAGCCGGGCGAGAAACTCTCGATCGTACGTCACAATGTCGCAGTCATGGAGTGCAATGACCTGGCTCTGATTGTTCGCCAGCACATACCCGAACGATATCCAACAAGAGCGGCCCTTGCCAGACTCCCCGATTGGGAATGCATTATCAGTGAGTTTTTTATAAAGACGCTTCATGCGTGGCCCGTCGTTCCAAATAACTGCTGCCTTTGTGGGCAGTACCGAGAGCATCTCTTGCGCCTTTTTGAACTGCGTGAAATCGGCGCGATCGAGTGGAACGACAATTTCCCTGAGGTACCTCACCTCTTTGAGATGGTGGATAATCGCCGGCAGTGCTGACCCTTCGAATTCGCTGAAAAGGGCAGGCATGATCAGCGCAATGGGCCGTTGGGCAGCATAGAGGCTCAGTTCGTGTTCGAGCCTTTGGTGACCGGTCTTGACCATGCGATGCAATGTGGCGACAACGCCTGTTTGGTAGAAGTCAGTCATATGACACCTAGTTCTCTATACACGTGGGCAGGCACGAGACGTCCTCTAGAATCCCCTGAGCACCCCATTGTCACTCAACGTGAGCGTTATGGTCTTCTTATCCCACAGGTCGAGAAGGTAACCTTTCTTGTCCTCAAATACCTGGGCCTGTGCTTCGACGAGCTCTTCAGCCTGCTGTGAGTCCATATCTCGTGTCTGATTTATGAATGAAGCCACACGTGCGTAGTATAAGGGGACCATCATACTGAGCAAGATCTTTCGGTCTGCCCTCCAATGATGGAAGGTGGCAGCGAGTTCGTAAAGGATATTTACCCAGGACTCGACAGGCATAGTGAAGCGCTCTGGGGTCAAACGGACCAGCTCTGCGATCTGATCGTAGCACTGTGGACAAAAGATGTTTTTCCATAATACGCCGAAGTGATCGAATCCGAGACGAAATTCGTGCACGAGACGATCCAGGTCCGGGGTAACAGGTTCTGGTTCGGCAGAGGATTCAGGCCCAAAGGTAGGTACTGGCTCGCTATGGGTGATTTTTTTCCAATGATACTCATACTGCTCCATGAGTGAAAAGAGTGTGCCGATCACCTGACGAAACATAGGGGCGAGCGATTCAGCAGGATCCTTTGGATCGTGCGTCTTGACGCCAAGTCGTGCCTGACAAATACTGCAACCCTGAATTATCGCGAGTGTCGTCATCCACACGTCGATTCCATAGCGTGCCACATCAGTGTCCCACACATCTTGTTCTAGAAAGAAATGTGCAAGGTCACCTGTCATGGCGAACTCACCACCAATGGGCTGTCGAATACGTTTTCCATAAAGCGCTCTGGTCAAATTATATACGATGTTGTTGGTGATGGTTCCGTCGTATTTGTGGCGTGCGTAGATGGGCGTTACAAATTCATACCCCCGGGTGAGGACAGGCTCAATCAGATAGAATATCCATTGCGAGGTAATGCTCCTCAGGTCCGAGTCGACCATGACGCACACCTTTGCATGAAGGGCCTTTACTGCCTCGAATATGGCTCGAAAGGCTGTACCCTTTCCGGCAGGGCCACGATAAATGGAGACGATCTTCTCTTGCCAGGGCTTGAGCTGAAATTCCTTTGAGATCTCACGGGTGTCGTCTGTTGAGCCTCCGTCTGCGATGTAGATCACTGATCGCAGGTTCCTGTAGTGATTGTGGAGGCCGTGTGAGACCATTTGAATGACGTGTTGGATGGTTTTTTCGTTGTTGTAGCACGGGATCCCGACGACGATATCGGCCTTGTCGATCTCTTCGAGTCGTTTGAGAGGATAATATCGAAGTGCTGATTCATACCGCATTGTTCAGACTCCACAGATGGGCACTGCTCGCGCTACACAGCACATCATGGTGCAAAGGCCATGCGCTCGGTTCGAACCCATTAGGAGGCTTCTTAGCAGCACGGTTACTAGCCTCCATGGGAGATTGTCTCGAGAAGCACAAGGGCTATACCTCCTTCTGTTGAAATAGACAGATTCCTTCAGCTAGTTGTTCAGGACGACCCATGACCACAACAGTATCGCCTGGTTCGAGCACGGTATCTCCTTCTGGATTGAATATCATCTGAGTACCGCGGCGTATGGCTACAACAGTTATACCATGTTTTTTGCGAAGATCCATCTGGCCGAGCGTTTTGCCTGCGCAGCTCGATTCAGCGGCTACACGAAATGTGCTGACCTCGGCATCAGTGATATGAAAGAGGACGTCGGAGACCGAGGGACCCCTCACTGAAGGAGTTCTGAACATTCGATACCCGTCTGCCCTGACCTCTGCTACAAGCTTTTCTATGTCAGGTTGGGGGACGAGGTACTTCTTCAAGAGTCGCGTGAAGATTTCTACCGCGGTCTCGAACTCTTCGGGAACCACCTCGTGTGCGCCAAGCTGATACAGGGGCTGAACTTCCTGGACATATCTCGTGCGCGCAATAATGTGGATAGTGGGATTCAACTTCTTTGCCACCTCGGTGATTCTTCTTGTCGCAGCGGCATCGTTGATCACGATGGTGATAATACGCGCCCTGCTGATTCCAGCATGGGTTAGTACTGCCTCCTGAGTTGCGTCTCCGAAATAGATGGGCTCTCCTTTAGCCTTTTCGCGACGTACTGTCTCGGGATTCATTTCAATAATGACATACGGAATACCCCCAGCCCGTGCTGCCCGTGCCAGATTCTTTCCATTGATGCCGAATCCCACGATAATGAGATGATCCTGGAGCCGCTCGGATCCGTCCTCGACGGGGGAGTGGGACCGTGCGGCGAGCTTGTTGAGCAACGGCAATCGTACCATGGTGTCTGCGATAGGTGGGGCAAGGGCCGAGACAAAAGGGGTTGCGACCATGGTGAGGATCGAAACCGCAAGGGCGATGTGGTAGTGATCTGTTGACAATATGTGGTGCTGAAGACCTTCATTGGCAAGGATGAAGGAAAATTCTCCTATTTGACTCAGGGCGAGGCCCACCATGATTGTTGTCCGAATGGGAAGTCCTAGAAGGGCCGCAGCTAGCGCTGCAATGAGGGCCTTGAGAACGATCACCCCAGCGACCAGAGCAAGGATGAGACCAGCATTGTCCAAAAAGAGGGCTGTGTCGAACAGCATGCCCACAGAGACGAAGAAGAAACTCGAGAAGACATCTCGAAACGGGAGGATGTTTCCAAGTGCTTGCTGGTTGTAGTCAGACTCGGAAATGATCACACCTGCCAGAAATGCTCCGAGCGCGAGCGAGAGGCCTGCGAGCGACGTGAGCCAGGAGACGCCCAGACACAAAGCCACGACAGTCAACAAGAACAGTTCCCTGCTGTGTGTGCCTGCCACAAGATAAAATAGTGAAGGGATGAGCCGTCTTGCAGCAACGATACAGCCCACAATAATGGCCCCGGTTTTTAGAAGGAAGGCCATCCACATCGCCGGTGAGACCGCAGGATCGCTACCAGCAAGCAGGGGTGTAACAAGGATCATAGGTACTATAATGACATCTTGAAAGATCAAGATAGCCAATGCCGTTTTGCCGTCTGGCGTGTCGACTCTTCCCTTATCTTGGAGGAGCTTCATGACAATCGCAGTGCTGCTCAGAGCTACCAAGAAGCCGATGAACAGCGAACGGCTAGGCGACACATTCCACTGCCTGGCGATGCAGTACGTTGCCACGATGGTCAGTGCTACTTGGAGCGTACCGCCGAGCAGCGCCGAACGTCTGAGCTGAAAAAGCTTGGAAAATGAGAATTCGATCCCAATGGTAAACAGCAGCAAGATCACGCCGATGTCAGCAAGGGCTCGAACTTCCTGAGTCGCGTGCACGAGGCCAATGTTTCGAGGGCTGGCGATGATTCCGGTAAGCAGGAGTCCAACCACGGCAGGGATCTTGAACCTGGTACAGAGAAAGAGCACTCCGATTGCAAGCACAAGGATCGCTATGATATTGGTAAGAACGTGTCCTTCCATTATTGTGTTCGCTCATCGTGATGAGACCGTTCCAATGGAATGCCTCGCGTATGGCCTGTATGGTCCTGAGCGCACTGGCATGGCCGACGCACCAGAGGGTGGTGCAAGCAACGGAGCAATAGCCGTACTTGACCACGGTGCGAACAGTGTCCTACGAAGAGATCCTGTGCCATGATCCCTATGTCCTTTTGCGGCCTTTCATGCGTGAAAGGAACGGCACGATGTCTTTTTTAGAGAGCGTATTTATCACATGGTGTGGCTCGAGCCATGCCCTTCGGGCCACGCCAAGGCCCAAGGCGAGATACTGCAGTTGATCTACGTGATGGCTGTCGGTTCCAATACCTATGAGCACACCCATGTCTCTGGCGCGTCGAACCAACGTATCACCTAGATCAAGGCGCTTAGGATAAGCATTTATCTCCAGGGCTGTTCCTGTTCGCTGCGCAGCCTCGAGTACTCGCTCGATGTTAAGTGCATAAGGCTCCCTTTCCCCAAACAGCCTGCCTGTGGGATGGGCGATCAGGTGTACATGTGGATTTTCCATGGCTGAGATCATTCGTTGCGTCAGACGGGTTTCGTCTTGCGAAAAACCTGTATGCAAAGCTGCGATTACAAGATCGAGTTGCTCGAGTGTTTCATCGGGGTAATCGAGACTGCCGTCACCGAGTATATCTACTTCCGCTCCTGCAAGTACCAGTACCTTCGATATCCCAGCATGGTTTATCCTGCGGATTTCCTCGATCTTGCGCTCAAGTTCGGTGATGGAGAGCCCCTTGCCGATCTTCAGGCTTCGTGAGTGGTCGCATATGCATACCCATTCTAGGCCGAACCGCTCTGCTGCACGGGCGATGTCTTCTATGGAGGCTGTGCCATCGCTATAGTGGGAGTGCACGTGGAGGTCTCCCTTGATATCTTCTGCTCGGACAAGTCGAGGCAACTGTCCTGTCAGTGCCGCCTCGATTTCGCCTCGGTCTTCCCTTAGCTCAGGTTCTATGTAGGGCAGGCCCACTGCTTCGTATACGTCTTCTTCGGTTGCTCCGGCGACTTTTTTCTCGCCCTTGAAGACACCATACTCGTTGATCTTGAGGCCTCTGCGCACTGCTCGTTCGCGTACTCTGATGTTGTGTGCCTTCGAGCCGGTAAAGTAACACAAGGCAGACCCGAAGCATGGTGCATCGACGAGCCGTATGTCGACCTGAAGTAGGCCCTTGAGGCGGACACTTGTTTTCGTCTCGCCACGTGCTAGAACCTCCTCGATATCAGGCCTGGAAAGCACCACATCCATGATGGGTTGATCCTGAGGTGCCACAACCAGGATATCAAGGTCTTTTACCGTCTCCCGCATCCTGCGCACAGATCCAGCCACTGAAATACGGTCGATATGACACTGCTGTGTTAGATCATGCTGAATAGTTTCAGCAATGGGAAGCACGAAGCCAAGAGGAATCCGCTCGCGTCCCTTCTTGAATAGCTCGATGCCACGCAGGATCTTGGCTTCTGTCTTTGCTCTGACTCCTGAGAGTGTCGCGAGTTTTCCTTGCTTTGCACACGCCTCCAACTCCTCTATGCTTTTTATGCCCAGTTCATCGTATAGGCGTTTTGCCATCTTAGGGCCAAGGCCTGGCACGGCGAGCATCTCCACAAGCCCTGGCGGGATCTCTTTCCTGAGTGTTTCGAGCAACTCAACTGTACCTGTGGCAATGATTTCTTCGATCTTTGCAGCAAGATCTTTTCCGATCCCTGGTAGAGATGCCAATCCTCCTCGGGCGGCAACTGCTTCGACATCTTCAGCCAGCGCTTCGATATTCTGAGACGCCTTTTGATAGGCACGTATGCGGAAGGGATTTTCACCTTTTATTTCGAGAAGCTCGGCCAGCTCCTTGAAGATGGAGGCAACTTCGGCATTTTTCATGAAGAGACTCCTTTGACGTAGGCACCTACCACGGAGTAGGACAACAAAAAGCAGCCACCATGACCCGTAATCGACACGGCCCCCCAGAGCAAGACACGCAGTAACGCCTCTCTGCTCTGACCGCAGTACTGTGGTAAAAATAGCATGTTTCGTTGGCACTACGAAATCCCCATCGTTCCTGCACGTTCTCTTACGATACGCGCGTCAGCATGGTTTTTTAGCTGCTGTGGAAGGCAAGAATACTCTTTACAATGGTGGAAGGGTTTACTAAAGTCATGTGCAGCTTCTTAAGGTCCTGTGTCGGGCGGTAGCACCAATACAGGATCGACACCTTCCTATGAGAGACGCCGGGAAGATGGCCTGTCTGTCGTGTGTGTGTAGGATTGCAGCGCTCGGTGTATTTCTTGTAACCGTCGTTGTCCCCTCGCTTCGGGCAGCAACCCTTGCCGAAACCCGAGGCCTTGGGGCGCGGGCAATTGCCATGGGTGGTGCTTTCACTGCTGTGGCAGATGATGTATCCGCGCTGTACTACAATCCTGCTGGGCTTGCGCAAATTCGGGGTCATCATGGTCACCTCGAGTATCTTTTTGTGAAGCCCAGGATATATCTCAAAGAAGGAGATACGCCGAGCCGCGTTGTCCTGGACAAGTGGACAAAGGCCCCAATGCTCGGTGTGGTGATCGATCTTTCCCGCGCAATCCACCTTTCCCGCCAAATCGTCGTAGGGTGGAATGCTTATTTCCCAGACAACTTCAAGGCAGTCTATAAGGTGCGATATGGTTCCCAATTCGATCCGTTTTATCCACTGTATGGCGACAATCATGAAGATCAGACAATTTGTCTTTGGTCAGATGCGGCTATCGAGGTCTTTCCATGGCTTCTCATTGGAGGGGGCACCACACTTCAAATACATGGGCAATATGCAGCATTGGAAGTAGCTGTTGACAGCCGTGGTAGGCCTGTGCCCGAGCAGAGCAGGACGACCATGGACGTCACCACAGAGATCTATCCCCTTGCCGGCGTGTTGCTCAAGCCATGGTCAAGACTTCGGGTGGGGTGTGTGTGGCGCAAGGACCTCAAATTTACCGTTGCCGGCGGGATGCAGATGCAGATGAAACTGGCACGGCCCGGTCGAGACCCTGTACCGATTCCTCTCCCTATTACAGTGGCTGCACAGGCCCACTATCGACCTCAGCAGGTTGCGGTTGGCATTTCGTACCTGCTTGATGAACACCTCCTGGCTGCGTGCGATCTTACCTACTATGACTGGAGACCCTACAGAGACGATGCAGGCAGGCCTCTTGCAGTGCCGATGAAAGAGATTGTAGTACCGCGGTTTGGCATTGAGTATACGGGTATTCGCGGGATCGCCCTTCGCGCAGGATATTCGTTTCAGCCCTCGCCTCTGTCCCAACAGCCATTAGGATACCATACCAACCTCATCGACAACGATGTGCACAGCATATCGATTGGTACTGGATGTCGCTGGGACCTGTTTGGCTTGTTACCACAGGCTGCTGAATGGTCATGCTTTTATCAGCTCCAGATCATGCCCTCCCGCACCTTTGAGAATGTCCACATAGGGAATTCGCGATTGAAGAGTTCAGGGATGTTCCATTCCTTCGGGTTTGGGATACATTTTTTTATGTGAACAGAGGGGCGTGAAGGAATGCCATATGTCGATCTAAGGTCTGACACCCCTGGTTCGAGTGTGGAAAGAAACCGGCTTAGTCTTTTAATGGCAGTGACGATCGGGTGTGCGATGGTGCTTGCTTCTAAGCACTCCTGGTGCGATATGTCGAGTCAGTTCGGTCTCAGTCCTAGGGCTATCGGTATGGGTAATGCGGTCTCTGCACTTATCGACGATTATGCTGCAGTCTACTACAACCCAGCAGGTCTTGCACTTACGTCAGAAAGTGGGTTTACCCTAGGGTATTTCTACAACGAACCTAGGATAAAAGTAGGAAGGAGCGACGGTACAGAGCATAGTGGTTTTCGGAGTGCCATGAAGGCAGGCCTGATCGGGTATCGTCATGCATTGTTCAGTAAGCACTGGAAAAAGAATGTGGTGGTTGGAATGGCCCTCGCATACCCGGATAATTTCAAGACAGGCACCATGGTGCGGACATATTTCTATGACGATACCCAATGGCCTGTAGTCGGCCGGGTGCATGATATGCTCGTGATGAGCGGAGGTATGGGTATACAGGTGCACGAGCGTGTGTATGTGGGTGTTGGAATGCGGTTTGCAGTAACGTACAGCGCCCAGGATATAAATGTTGTGCTGCGCCTTTCCGAAGGAACGATCGAATATGAGCGTGTTGACATCAATGCAGATACTGAGGTCTTACCTGTGGTGGGCTGCATCATAAGGCCTCTGGAGTGGCTCAAGTTTGGGGCGGTGTGGAGGCGAGGGGGTGCGCCGGTAAAGGTGGTAGGAAAGGGTAAGGGAAGTGCTGTGGTTGGTGCGTTCGTTTTGCCAGTTTCCCTTGGGTTGAACTTCAAGGATTTCTACGAACCTGATGAGATCGCGGCATCTGTAGCAATCGAGCCTTTGGATAAGATGGCTATCTGCTTCGAGACAACGTGTGCCTTCTGGTCAAAGTATGACGTGCCATTCGACATGAAACCACCTGGAAGACCACTCGACGATATTGTGATACCACGCATTGGCCTCGAGTACCGGCTATCTGATTTCATGCGTGTACAGGCAGGATACTATTACCATCCATCACCAGTAAAAAGGGTACAATCTGACACTGACTACCTGGATGCTGCTGCGCACGTCGTCTCAGCAGGGGCAGAGTTCTCGATACCAATTCCTCGGTTGCTGGAATTTCCTCTGGTCCTCCATGTCTGTGCGCAGTATGAGCATATGCCTGAACGTCGACTCACCACCCTGCACGGAAGTACTCGGGTATGGGGGCATATAAGCACCATAGGTGGTACGGTCCAGCTGAGATTCTAGCCCCCACGCATCGAGATGCCTGTAGTCCTCACAGTATTGGACCCCTGCTGGTGTATGCGAGCTATGTTCCAATACCAAGCCACGCAGTAAGCAGGAACTGAATACGATCGATAAGGAGCGAGATTCGTCCCATGACCGTATATCCAAAGGAGGCGCCAAAAGAGATCATGAGGAATATCACCCCGATCCTCGAGACGACTCTGCCTGCAGGGCCGCGCTCCACCGAAAAGAAGAAGTAGTAGAGCACCGAGACAGTCCCAACGAGGATGAGCAGGATTCCTGCTGGTGCAGCAAGTGCCGTCAAGAACGCGCTGCTCCACGGTCCATTGGTAGACCAGACCTCAAGAAGCTCGGCAATGCCGATCGGCCGTATGGCTGCCTCCAATTGCTTGAGGATAAAGGTATGAACGGTAATAGGGATGCCTATCCCTGCACCCCAGCCAATCATCAATGCATAGGCATACCTACTGGGCCATGAGAACCTCCTCGAGATACGGGTAACCAACATGCATCCAAGCAGAATAGGTACGATCCTCAAACGCAGGGCTTCCAGGAGATCGCTTCGGTCAGCTGCCCGCAAGAACGGATCGACCACCTCAGGTTTGAGCGACAGATACCACGTCATGATTGCACCGTATCCCAGGCCTATTCCCACGTAGAGATTCTCGACGATCTTGAACAGGGCATTGTCGCGATAGAGAAAGCTATATATGATCAGCGTGAGCCCTGCGGCCAGGATAATGCCAGCTTGCTGCCGGAGTCCTCTCAATGGTGTGGGCTCAGAGCCGGGTGCGGCAGTTGTATATGAGAATCCTCGAGATGATACGTCGACGTGGGGTAGGGTCACGACCATAGATACGAAGACGAACGTAACGACGAGCAGGAGTACCACAGTTCGTTCCACGGTCCTTTTTGTATCCGAAGGCTGTGGAGACAGTGGGTGCTCAGCCATGGTTCAATCTCCCCTTTGGGTGCGATTTCTGGTACGCCTCACGAATAGTTCTGCATTTGCGATAACGATGAGGCTGATAATGAAAAGGTGGGCGATAGATTGGGGTTTCATGCCGCGCGTGGCTTCTCCAGGTCGCGCAACAAGGTACTCATAATCTGCAGCACCACGTAGCCCGCCAAGTAGTCCGCGGAGCTGGCCTGATTGTAGGTAGTGGAAAAGGTCAGGCGCAATAACTGCCGTGCAACCTGCGGAAAGAGGGAAGTGAAATCGGTCGCCACCATAGGCAATCCAGAGTTCGGTAGTCATGCCCGCGGCAAGGCAGACGGCATAGCTCAGGTCTTTTAATGAACGAATCCCCTGCAGGGCAGGCATGTCGTGCGTGGGCTGACCATAATAATCTCTATCGAATGCGGCTGTGATGTTCTCTCCCATGTTGAGGATGAGATTCACATCCCCGGGCTTGAATCCGAGGAACACAAAATCCCTGCCCGATACCATTCCGTACTCTGCAGCAACTCGTTCTATCATGCTCTTGTGCAGGGCAATACCGCTCTGCCAAAAGGTCATAATGACGGGATGGAGGTTCTTTGCAAAGCAATGCCTGAGGAGGGCAATGCCCATGGGCTCGAGTTCGCCTTTTGCCGTGGGGTCGAAATCGAACGCCAGCAGGAGTACTGAACCTCTTTCAAGCGCATCGATATCGTCAAATACTTTTTGTGCAAGGTAAGAAGGCTTGCCGGGCAATTCAAAGGGAATAATGACTGCTGCGACAATAGCAGTAGCAAGGCCAAGAAAGATGAAGCGACGGATGGTCTGGTATCGTTGCACATCTGCTGAGGTAGGTTGTTGGCTGAACGTACGTTGTGCCATCAGTCACCTGCGCCCATATATGACCGTTCGATTCCGAACAGTATTCTCAGTGACTGCGCGATTGCACCTAGGGATATACCCAGCAGAATGCCTCGCTTGGCAGCCAGGTTAGGATATGCCATGAGAAAGTCCGAGACCCTGGAAAAATACGGTGACAGGAGCTCGCTGATCGGCACGCGGCCGAACATCACGATCGCGGCAGACACCAGCAGCAGGACAGCTTCAAAGGTTCTGGCTCGAAACGTCCTATAGGCTGCGCTCGCCATAAAAAAGGCTAGGATTGAGAAGATTGTTGCGCCACAGGGGACCTGGATGTACGTGTACATCCAGTGGAACCAACTTTGTTCGGCTGGGGCAGTCGCAAGCGGTCCTTCACCGCTATTGTAAAGACCTGTCCCGATCATGAGACCTGCGCCAAGAAAGACGAACAAGCTGTATGCCCAGCCAGGAGGTCGCTGACGGATCCTGGTTGCGTGCATATGCAGGAGGCTCCAGAGGCCGATAAAGAGCGCAAAGCCACCGATAATCCTGAACCAAGTGGTGACGATCTCGAGCAGCCTAGAGGACGCTGGATGGGCACTATACTCTTGGGCAAATCCAACCAGGCCTGCCAAGAAAACCAGTAGAAGTGGAACAGTCCGCTTGTACCACATCAGAATGCCCTCAAGAGTTGTGATATCCAGTCAATTCCAAAACTCTCCACTACAGTCCCTAGTACGAGTATCGTCATCAGGCACACCTTGCCCACATCCTGTGCGCGCAGGCTTCCGAGCATAAGCGGTTCTCGAGACAGGTAGGCAGAGGCAGCATAGAGCTCTTCGCCGATCAAGGTATAGTCGCACGCTGTAACAAGGAATGGGACCTGTGAGTAGGAGTCTGTCCCAGCGATTTGGATCGCGCCGGTAGCTGCACCTGTTTCAGCAAGCAGCAGGGATTCAGCATAGAAGTAGCCTACCAAGAAAATAGATCCAGGTCGTTCTCTGACCATGAGCCCACTCGTGGCTGCCACATAACTGAACTGATCAGAGGCGACGAGCGAGATGTCGTCAGGATTGTATGCATCGGGTCGTCCAGCCTCTGTATAGGCTTGTTTGGCCACCTCTTGGCTCACTGCAGTAACAATAGGGTCTACATTGGTCACACGAACCCGCATGTCGTACTCAGCAGCACGTCTGCATACGCGATTAAGGATCGTAAGGGCTGCAATGGTCGAGAGGCTGCCTAGTCCATCCATGCCGTGGACAAACAACAAAGGCCTGCCCATCTCTGTGGCCCTGCCGATAGCCTCTTCTACAGCATCGAGGGCTGGGATCCTACGAATAAAGAGCTGAGGCCTCTTGCGGGCCAGTCTGATAAACCCAACGACAATACAGCAGAAGAGGACCGAGATGACGAGGTTGTTCATTCTGAAGTGCTTCAAGAGGTTCGGCGTGGCCCTTGCACTGACGATTTTTGGCCTGTTCTCGATTCCCACATAGCGTATGTTCGTACCGTCGGATATTGCTAGTCTGAAGTAGTACTGTTCAGCATTGGTACGTCTGCGCTCCTGCTGCAGTCGCACCTGTTCGCGCCTCGACTCCCGTTCGTACCGGGCTCTATCCTTGACATCGTGTTCATCTGGAAGAAGGATCACATTTGGTGTCGGCATATATATGTCCGAGGGAGTTATTGCCACATAATGGACCTTGTGTGGGGCTTTGATGTGGGCACAATATTGCGGGTCGTCTGAGGCGAAGTTTCCAGTGGAAGGAATGGGTTTGGCCGTTGCAGGTCTGAACATGCCGCGCTCGTAGTCTTCGGTCGAGGCAATTTCCAACAAATAGGAGATCCCAGGGCCGTCTGAGCTGGATACAGGCCAGATGACAGCAATGGCACTCCCATCGTCGCTTGGACGGTCATACGCCATAAACCCTTCAGCGTCAGGAGGTCGAAGATCAGCTGCCTGTGCAGTCATGGGCAGAAGCTGCAAAGCACTCATTGTGATTATTGCGAAACACAGCGCTCTCGTTCGAAGGGATGTGGCCATGCCCGTATGCTAGCTCCTTTGGATGAGTTCGATATTTGCCCTGGGCACTATGACTCGTGTACCGTCTGCAAGTCGCAGTTCTGCGACGCGAACCCTTGCCTCTGTTTCTATGGATACAAACTCGCACGGGAGTGACTCGACAGTACCGAGTTTACCAAAATAAGGTTCACGGATGATCCTTACTTGGGTACCTACCGTAAGGTCTGTTGATGGAGGCTCTTGTGGGGATGCCCCGGTGTCTTTTTCGTCTGAAGCGTGCCAAGAGACGATGATCTCAGGCCGTACAACCCCTGCCCGTATTTGGGTAGCACCGTTTACCGAGGCCTTTCGACCGCACAAGGATCTGAGTAGATCAAAGGTCCCCTGGGCCATGGGGATCTTTCCAAATCCCTCGGTTATGATCAGCACAGGTCTAATCGTCTCTTGGCCAGTGATTGCAACGCCGATTTCGTAGCCGAGAAGACTGGTCAGGTCGCTATCGTGTATGGAGCCGGCAATAAGCGCTGCAACGCCGATTTCATGGGCACGTGTGAAAAACCTCGAGGTAATGCGCTCTCCTGCCACCACGATTGCTCCTTGCATATCGCTGCCGACCATCTCTGGCTGGGGCGTTTGTTCTGGTCGATCGCACGCCATCATGATGGTGCCGATTGCCTCACCACCGACGCCAAATATCCCTTGAATATAGGCAGCCTTGGTTTCGATAACCACTCCTATGCGCTCCATGACCGCGGTCACCGATCCATCGATATATGCACTCACCTCGACCGGCCGCGGCGGATGCCGTATGAGTACCTGACCAGTGATCGCAGAAATGGTCTCCACTGTTCCGGCCATAGGGGCGCGTACAAACGTTCTGAACCATTTGAAACGGGATTTCGTAGCAGCAATGACTTCACCTTGTTCTACAGGATCGCCTTCCTGTTTGGTCATGTAGTCTCGTATGCGGGAGGGTGCAATGCCGAGCTGAGCGACTACATTGACCGAGGAGACCGACCCAGGAAGGTGTGCTCGGGCGACAACGGTTTCAGCTGCAACAACATCTCCACGCTTAACCAGTACTGACCCTTCGATGGGCAGCATCCGTTCCTTTCTTACAAGTGTGTTGCGGGAAACCGTTATGCCAGGTGTGTATGCATGTGCCACTGAAAGGGCCTCCTTCAGGCCGGATAGGCATCGAGTGCCTTGCTCCATGCGTGTACCATGGCCTTGCGCTCCTGTTCGTCCGCAGGCAGCACGAGCGGTCTGCCACGGCCGTCAAAGACGATTCCAACTACGCCGCCTCGTACCTGTGCGCGGACAGGGCGGCCAGCACCTTCTCCAATGTCCACCCCTCTGCCTGGGTGCACTTCCAATGCTACCATCGTGCCTTGCGGGACTCTTTCGAGTCGTATCTGTCCCACCATAACGGTCCCTTTGGCAACGCCATCGTCCGAGGTAATGGTGTAGTCAAAGGCCTTTGTGCCTGGTTTGCCACGGTTGACAGGAGAAATACATGTTCCAAGGTCGACAAGGCAATCTCTGAGAAATACCTCGTGGGCCGCCTGTTCATTGACCTGAGAAAGCACACCCAAGTGCGGCATCATGAAAATGCTGTCCACTGCAAGCCGCGTTACACCCGTGGGCTCAAAGGCATCGATGAGGATCAGCATCGCCTGGGCACGACGTGGTGCATGCGATAAGACCCCACCGCTGCCGATGAGAAGATCAATGTTGGCCATGTCAATCAGAGTGGTCTGTTCTGGGCCGGCTGCAAACGAGCTCGAGATGGTGCGTTTTTTTTGGACGCCTTTTAAGCCTGTAACCAATGTCTTGTGCTGTTCAAAGGCCCGTCGCAGTGCTTCCCGTGCGAGCGCGTGCTCTATCTTGAGATCGTTTAGCTGCTGGGGAATGGTGGTCGGTCTAATCATTTTGTTTTTTATGGCGTCCCGCAGCGTGCCTTCTTCTACGTCAAAGGGAACCCATCGACGGATATTCTCTACACCTGCTTCAGCAAGTACATTTGAGATGCTGTAGCTCATCCCGAGATTGGCACTCACGGTTCGATTGAACGTTCCTTCAACTACTGAAAAGACATCGGTCGTCGCACCTCCTATATCCACACCAAGTACGTTTATGTGCTGATGCTTTGCTACGGTGTGCATGAGTAGGCCCACGGCCGCAGGGGTAGGCATGATCGGCGCACCTGTCATGGTAACGAGTTTGCGGTACCCTGGGGCTTGTGCCATCACATGCTCTAGGAAGAGTTTTTGTATCTCCTCTCGAGCAGGACCCAGGTTTTCACGCTCGAGCACAGGACGGATATTTTCAGTGATATGCAGGTCGGTTGTTTCTCCGAGAATCTCCTTTATGGCTGGCCGTGCGTCCTTGTTGCCTGCGAATATTACAGGTAGCTTGAATGTGGCCCCAAGTCTCGGGGTTGGGTGTGCAGCTGCCAGGTACTCGGCAAGTTCGACTACATGGGTAATGGTACCACCGTCAGTACCCCCGGATAGGAGTACGAGATCAGGACGCAGCCGTCGTATACGTTCGATCTTCTCGTGAGGGGGTCTCCCATCGTTTGCAGCCATCACATCCATGACAATTGCCCCTGCTCCCAAGGCTGCCCGAGCAGCGCTCTCTGCTGTCATGGTAAGAACTGCGCCTGCTACCATCATCTGCAAGCCGCCGCCTGCACTGCTCGTAGACACGTACAGGTCAACCCCAACTGGTCCTCGAGACGGCGTAATAATACGCTCTCCGTCAAGGATCTTTCTGCCGGAGATCTCTTCTAATTCGGAGAACGCAGTCAGCACCCCTCGGGTGACATCTTCAAAAGGGGCCTCTACTGTTGTTGGTGCCTCCGCACGGAAGGTCTGACGATAGCCTTCCTGGGTGCGCTCGATAAGGATCGCCTTGGTAGTAGTACTTCCGCAGTCTGTTGCGATGATGACTGAGAGGTCTTCCTCCTGCCGCTTCACCGCTTTCCTCCTAGCGCATCTTCATAGGTTGCCGCTTCGATCTCTTTAATCAGGGCCGAAATGCCGTCTCTGCGTTCAATAATCTCGGCAAAGCGCTTGTACTTGTCCGGACTGAAGAGTGTGCTCACGAATGGATGGAGGAAATGGAGTGCTTGACTTCCCACATAGTTGAGTGGGCTGAGCGATCCTAGGAACAGGATAGCAGGAGCAGCCATCCTACGTGTTGCAATACACCGGCCTACGATCCTGAGAAGTTCGTAGTCCTCTTGAGAGAGCGGTCCGTGGGGGCCTTCAAGGGAGAAGGCGTGCTTGAGACCTGATCGCAATCTAGTCAGAAGACCTGTGTTGTGACCTGACAAAGGCAATGACCTCCTCTGGATTGGCGTTGAAGCGCAGCACAATCGATTTGAACGACGCACGCCGAGATGGTTGTGGCACCTCTGAGACGAGCATACCGCGCCGTCCGATCACAACGCGTCGTATACGGGACCATGGGATGTAGCGTCGTGTACCCAAGAACCGCACTGTCACTCCCTGGTCATCGAGTTCGTACGTTGTCGGCAGCAGGTAGGGAGCTAAGGAGGCGGACAGTACCGCTGCTGCAGTAAGTACGGTTGAGAGGCCGTCAAAGGCGACATACGTCGCAGCACACGCACCACCAATTGCGGCGATGCACAGGAGTGAACGAGGGAACTCGTCTATCAGGGGGTGTGATCGCCATCGGACTGACATTGCTACAAACACCTCTCATGTGTGACTACAGATGGTCGTGTTCGTGCGCTATGCGGGGTTCTATGCTGCCCGCAGCAGGATCGAGAGTCAAGAGTGAGTGTATAAAGCAACAGGACTGCTACAGGGAGTATTTCAGTCGCTGGCATGGAAAAAGAGTCCATTGGCAAGAAAAGCAGGCTCCAGCGTATTCAGGGCTTATTGCATACGGACGGGGTTCCAGATACGCACCTTGTGCTGGTGTTACACCTTGTAGAGTACATCGAGATATCTCTTGAGCATGTCTGAGACAAGGCCTCTCAGGGGAAGGGTTGCCGCCATGCCATAGATGGGCGCCATGCCACCTTTTTCCTGTGGATGGCGCCGGACATAGGCGACTGCATCCTTGAGGTCTTGCAAAAAGCGCTCTGCAACTCCAGGTGCTGTGTGCCTGAGTGTCACGCATAGGTGGACACAGGAGGGCTTATGCAGGCCATTGAGGCTCCAGTTCCTTGTGCCCATGAAGTCCATTACACGATAGATATCGAGCACAGGCGATCCAAAGGCAATGACCCATAGTGGCTCACCAAGGATAACGAGCTCAGGTATCTGTCGTATCCCTTCTTTGATCCTCGATGCGGTTTCGAGGATGCTCCTTGTGGCCTCGATATAGCCTTGCTCACCCATTGCTACCATGGCTGCCCAACAGGCTGCAGAGAGTGCCCCTGGCCTACTACCTGCAAACGTAGGCGAAAAATACAGTCCACCAGGCCACTCGGAGGTGGTGTAATATTGATAGTGACGAAGATCGTGACTTCGGTACAGGATAACCGAGGAACCCTTGGGGGCATATCCGTACTTGTGCGTATCTGCAGAGATCGAAGTCACGCCAGGCACCCTGAAATCGAATGGCGGTACCGGATAGCCGAGCCGTTCTGCCCACGGCAGGATAAATCCACCCAAACAGGCATCTGTATGAAAACCGATGCCTCTCTGGCGCGCAATTTCAGCAAGTTCCTCAATAGGGTCGATCACTCCATGGGGAAAGGAAGGGGCTGAGCCAACAATGACCACGGTATGCTTTGTGATCGCCTTTTTTGTTGCTGCAACGTCTGCCCTATAGTCAGGACCTACTGGTATTCGTTTCATCGTGATCTGAAAGTATCGAGCGGCCTTGTCAAAAGCTGCATGAGCCGTGCTCGGAACTATCATTTCTGGAGCAGTGATCCCCTTACGCTCCCGAGCCCAATCGCGGTAGCTCTTCATGGCTAGGAGGATACTTTCGGTTCCACCAGAGGTCACTGTGCCACAGACCTGATCAGGCTGCGAGGTGCGTGCAGCGCCGAGCATATGTGCGGTCATTGAGACGATTTCTGCCTCGTATTTGGCCGTGCTAGGCCAGATGTCCGAGTGCAAGGGATTGCTCTGAGAATGTAGTGCATAGATCTGATTGAGGAACGCAATGTGCTCGTCGTCACCGTGATAGACTGCGCCTGACACAAATCCTTCTTTCCATCGCGACGTTTCTTTGGCGCAGAGGGCTTCCATCTCCTTTACGATCTCGTGACGGGGCCTGCCCTGAACAGGTAATTGTCTCACCGGTGGGAATTCCTTTTCATAGGGTTTGAGCGCAGGCTCGAGCTCAGCAAATAGCCTCTCATATTCCTTTTCAATCATCTTTCGGACCGGAGGGAGGGTGCGCAGATACCGCTCAGCTCGTTCCAGTATGCGAGGATTCACCCATTGAAGTCGTTTGTTGAGCAGCAGCATAAGATCCATATCCAGCTCTCTCCATCTATCAACCGTGCAATGAACCGAGTCTGGTCTTTGAGTTGAGTCGGCCATATATCTTCTTGTGGGCTTCGTACAACGCACAGAACTCCCTGAAAAGCTCATCATAGAGTGCTCTATGGTGAGGATCAGGCGTATAGCTCGCAGTTATTTGGACCCTGTCAGGGATATCTTGCACGGTGAGGTACCCCAGGCCGAGTGCGGCAAGAAAGGCAGCCCCTCTGGCGTTTGCGAGTATAGGGTCCTTGACCTGCTGGATCGTTCGATTGAGGGCATCTGCGAAGATCTGGCACCACACGTTGGAATTTGCCCCCCCGCCGATCATTCGTAGCGAGGAAAAGGGTCGCTTGACGAACCGTTCCACATAGTGGAGCAGCCATCGGGTGTTATATGCCACACCCTCGAACACAGCACGCAGTATCTCCTCGCGAGTGGTCTCCAGCGAGAGGTTTACAAAGCCAGCCCTGAGCAGACGATCTTCCACTGGCGTGCGTTCGCCATAGAGCCACGGGGTAAAAATGATGCGGTTGGAACCAGCCGGAACTCGTTCAACGATCCTGTCAAATATCTTGAACACATCCTCTGGCGGAGAACTGCCAGGAAGTTCGTCCTTGTGAAAGAAAAGGTTGTCACGCAAGAACTTCAGACAGGCGCCTGCAGTCTCTTGTTCATTTGCTACAAAGTATCGCTCAGGCAGTGCAGAGGGAAGTGTGGTCATATTGTGCAAAGGATCGACCTTCTTGAACGGCACGTGGCAGGTCAGCCATGAAGAGGTCCCGACGTAGAGATGGGCCTCATAATCCCTCACCGCACCTGACCCAATTGCTGCTGACTGTAGATCAGGGGTCCCGACAACGACTTTGACATGGCCGGGAAGCCCAAGCTCCTGAGCGACCTCTGGCTTTATCAGGCCGAGGATGTCTACTGCACGTTTGAGCTCTGGGAGTTTTTCTGCATCGATAGTTGAGAGTTTTATCAAATCCTCGTTGTACACGACCTGTGCCAAATTCCTGTTGTCGGTCACCCAATGAAGGGCAATAGAATCGTAGGATGCGGCAAACCTCCCAGTAAGTCTGAGATTGAGATAGTCCTTAGGCTCTAGGAACTTATAGGTCTTATGGTAGATCTCAGGTGCTTCGTGCTTTATGTAAAGGATATGAGCAATAGGATCCTTGCCAGAGTTAGCAGGCACACCGCCAGTGAGGCGCAGCCATTTCAAGAGCTTGCGTATGCCGTAGCCTTCGAATGCCACAAGCCCTTTGGTTATTTCCCTCACGTATGGTTCTCCGCGAGCGTCCATCCAGATCACTGCGTTCATTAAGGCTGTGCCATCCCTGTCTACGGCAACCGTACCAGACCACTGGGCAGTACAGCTAAGCGCAACAATGGAGTCGATCGGCACAAGACCCTTAGCCAAAAGCCTTGTCAGTGCCTTCTTGATCGCCGCCCACCAGTCCTCGGTACGTTGTTCAGCTCCGCCATGTGGTAGGAGCAAAAGAGGAATCTCTTCGAACTCGTACCCAACACAGTCCCCGTGGACAGAAAAAAGGGCTACTTTAGGGCCATTGGTTCCAAGGTCGATTGCAACAATGTAGGTATCGTGCTTACTAGTCATGGCAGCAACCCCTAGGCAGGGAATGTGGGAGTGCGCAACGGTCCTCTACATCACCAATTATGGTGTCAGTATCTCTCTGAGTTTCTTGTCTTGGAGTCGTGTTGGAAATGCATCCTTAATACCCCACTGCCGTGCCAGGTGTACGAGGGAATTGCATTGCTCCGAGGTCTCGAAGATCCCGGCACAGATTCGTATCCAAGCTGTACCTGTGGGAGGCGAAGGACTGTGGCGTATGATGAATATATTTTCTATGCCGTTGTTTCGTAAGGTACGGGCCGCCTTGTGCGCACCTGTTTCTGAGGTTGTGGAGAGAAGCTGAACGGTAAAGAAATCAACTGTAGCATCTATCAGAGAAGGTGGAGCAGGGGGAATGGCCAGTTCAACATGGGCTCCTAGCTTGTTCCAATCCGATATGTGAGGATTTGCGTCTTTGAGGAGTTTGAGAATCGACCTGTCTATGGTCTGGTAGTGCTCGAGTGCGATTGCTGCAAGGTCTTTAGAGTCAAATGAGACAAGCGTTTGCTCTGACCCTGGGATCGTCTCAGGGTTCGGTACAACATCCAGTGGTGGCACAGGCTCCCCATTGAGTGAAGATGGAATGATATCGGTCCGACCCTCGCTCTGCTGGGGGCCCTGGCTTACGAGGGGAATCTTGTCAGCAGAGTCTGTTTGTAGGTCTTCCTTCGCTTCTGTAGAAGGCATCGCATGTGAAGGTTCCTTCTCTGGTGGCACGTCCTTGGCATATGGCTGTAGGAGTGAAGTTTCTTCGGACTGAGGCCGAGCAGCCTTTGATTCGTCTCTTCTATGCCCATAGTTCCGGAGAACTGCGAGCAATGCGACGATACTGAGAAGACATGCCAGGCCCACCAATGCTATCCATAGACGGTTGGGCCGAAACGATGCATTAGGTGATCTCGGGTAGGTGGTCTGTCCGTCTCTGTGGGGTTGGGCTGGAAAGGGTTCGGAGGAAGGTGGAACTGGCTCATTTGCGTGTGCTGCATATGGCCCCTCTGTGGGCAACGTCACTGCTGGTGGTACAGTGGGGGGTGGAGATTCGAGGCGTGAGAACTTTTCCTTTGTCGTACGAGCAAAGACACGACAGAGGGCATGTACTGTATCTTTCGAAATAGTCTCTTGCAGCAATCGTGCTTCAAAGTCCTTATCAAGATCCTTCAGTGTCTCCAGAGTGAGCGAATCGTCCACAGGAAGCTTTTTTCTCGCAAAGGCAAGCATCATAGCATTGTCACAGACAACATTGATCAACCTGGGGATGCCTTTTGCGTAGTTCAAGATATGCCAGAGTGCACTGGTAGTAAAAATCGCGTCTGCCGAGGCGCCAGCTATTGCCACACGGTGAAATATGTATTCAAGGGATGACTCAGGATCGAGCGGTCGTACAATAGCGCGTATGCTCACGCGCTGGCGCAAGGACTGGAGCTTCTCATGTGCAAGGAGCGTATCGAGCTCATCGGTTCCAACGAGGACTATCTGGATAAGCTTTGCCTCAGGCGTTTCGAGATTATTGAGGTAGCGAAACATATTCAAGGCCTGAATGCTCAGATCCTGGGCCTCGTCCACAAGTACCACAACTTTACGGTCATACTGGAGTTGTCCAAGGGCGAATCGTTTGAGTTCTTCGAACAGACCGTAATCAGGTGCCTTGTCCTGTGCTATCCGTAAGTGGGTACAAAGGTCCTTGAGAAAAACTGGCATGGTTTCTTGTATGCCAGCAGGGAACAATGCAATATCTGCCTTGTCTTTGAGCTGGTCGAAAAACGAATAGAGTATCGTGGTCTTGCCCACGCCCACTGGGCCTGTCAAGGTGATCAAGCCCTTTTTTTCGATCACACCGTAAATGAGTGCCGATAGGGCTTCCTCATGACATTCTGAAAGGAAGAAGTACCTCGGGTTGGGAGTAAGATCGAACGGCTTTTCATTGAGTCCAAAAAAGGCCTCGTACGCAGACATGGGCAACCCCTTTAGTGTGCTACTATTGATGGAGTATGGAGGTTCATCCAGTCAGGTACCTGCACTATCGATGTGTCGGCATCCACTCTGAAGGATCGTACATGTGTGGTTACGTGCTAACTTCACATCCAGGGACAGCATCTTTTTTCAGATGATACACAGATCAAACAGTTAGAGCAATGGCACAGGACAAGCATCTGCCAACATTTTCTGGTGAACGTAGGTCAGTGGCAGACGGCCAGTGGTCAGGAAACGGATTCTCAAGAAGTAGCTCTTGAGACGTGTTACTCTCGAGAGGTGAGTGTGCCATACTACATGTCATCGTAGTGGCGCGAGCAATAGGGTGCGTATAGGAGCACGCCAGGGCCTGAGGAGTGCAGGAATAGGTGAAGTGGATATGGCAGGTCAAGTACACGGTTACTGTACGTGGAGTTCTTCTCTTAACCTCGATATCCATCGATCCCGGCTCGTCAGGTGCATACCCACACCAAGCGGTGCCCTGAGGCCTTCGGGACGAAGCCTGTGTACAAGCGTGTTGTAGGCGATATCACACACCCTGAGTGACCATCCATCGGACAGTATCAGCGGAAGTCCTGAATCGCGTGTGTCATTGAGCGCCTCGATCAGCACCTGTAGTGCCCGCTGCGTACTGAATTCACCCGCTGCTTCGAGCAGCCGGGCCTTTTTGAAGGGATCTTCAGGCACGCGTGCGAGCAAATCCTCCTGAACGGTTTCTGGCATTGCAGCCAACAGACGGCGTGCGACAAGCGCATCCTGCTCGATCGACCTCGCTTCTCTATAGGAGCGTGCATGTGACGTAGACCATAGTTTTGCCGATAGAAAAGAAATGGTCCTCTGGTTGTCAGGAGGAAAGCTCCTCCTGATAAGGTCTGGTTCAGGCTCCTCGACGATTGCCTGAGAAGTGCTCACGGCGTCAAAATCACGCTCCAATGGATCTACAAATGCCTGTGTGCTCAACATAACAGCCAGTGAGCCAATAAAGAAAAGGACCGTGTATCGTAAAAGAGGCAGCTTGGTGAAAAAAGGGCTGTGCCTATTCATACCCATATCCTCTCTCGTAGCGCATATTCAGGGGGGTGTCACTTGTGGAGTCCATGACGCTTCACATGTGGGCTCGCTCATCAGTCACACCGTGGATCACAGCGCGAATAGGTGTTCCACTGGGTAAAGTCAAAGTAGTCATTATTGTTTTGCCTCCGATTGAGATTGTACTTAATGGTTTCCCAATCCCATCCAGAAATAATACCTTTCACGAATATATCCTGTGCGCCAATGAGTGAGTCGGTTACCGTGTGAAACAGTATGCCACGGGTAAAATTCTCGCTGTAATAATTTCCTGAGTTGCACGACCTATAGTACAACACTGCATAACGCAATAACGAAGGGAGTTCTTCGTTGCTCCCTCTTACGATAAGCCGTGGTTCGAGCTTACCGGTCAGAGCCTTCAGATGGTAGTGGTAACGATCGAGACCTTCGCCTTGGACAGGGCCAAAGTTCTGACACACGCCCACATTGTCATTATTGGGAAACCGCTGCAATCCTATCGGCGTACAATAGTTCATCGGGTATCGTGCGATCTCCTCGTCGCTGAACCATAAGTTGGGATATGCCTGTGCCTCGACAAGGTGTCTCCAATCTACTGCGACGTAGGGGGTCGATATGTTGAGAAAATCGCTTATCGTTCTCACCCACTCGATCTTGGACTTGTCAGGGAGGTCACTGAACATGACTCCAAGGCCGTAATTGGAATGACCTGTATAGCCAACATACGCACCTGGCGTTTGTAATGCCTGGAGGAATTCTTCAGCTGTGGTGCCTATGTGGATGCTGAAATATTCATTCGTGTAGGTGTTACTCACATAGTACGTATCTCCTTCTTTTCCAGCGACACGCCGTAGGTAGAATTCGATCAAGTCTCTCTCTGCTCCAACCGCAGGGTATCCTTCAATGATGAGGATCTTTTGAAGTACTGCTGTATACGTGAGATCGTCGACGGCAGCTCCATCCCCTGATTCAGCTAGCACACAACGTGCATAAGAAATCCCTGGATGGTGCACTTCGACATAGTGGCGGCTACCATTGTCTCCTACCGGTACCATTTGTGAGGCAAGGAGCACGTCGTGTGCGTCGTAGACCTCAAGACGGCTTTGCTCAGAGGGACTGTCTACGTCGATAAAGACCACGCCTACCTTGCTGACCTCACCAGGGCTGGTGCGATCAGATGGCTGGACAAAGCGTATTGTGATGGTTCCTACACGTGAATATGTATTCCTGGAGATAAGCACATTAGGGGACGATTCAGATGGTATGTCAGGATACAGGCCGCCCTTGAGGGCCTTGGCATTATCGAGTACTATTCCGTAGTGGCTGAATTGGCTCTGGATCGCAGTCCCTGAGGGGATGCTCGTACCGTCAGCATATGCGTCAAACCCCTGCACTATGACCGGTGGGGGTGCAGGTGGTGGCCAGCTCTGCGGAGGACAGCCGCTAAAGGCGAAAAGCACAAAAAGCAAGATACTCGACGCCGAAGACTTGTTCCTGGAAGACGAATACTTCATGTTTCAAAGCATTCCTTAGGTAGATGGGCGTGATCAGAATCATCGGTAAAATCTAGCATAAAACCGTTTTTCCAGCGCTGTCAATATAGCTGGCTCATGACCAATTCACCACTCGTCGGGAACTAAAAATACCTTGCAAAGCGCGCGTGGTTTCATTATGCTAGGCCGATCTGCAGGGCCCGTAGGACCAAGAGAGGCGGGCATGAAGAAAGGGTCCACCAGAGACCAGGGCCTTGTGCCTCAGGTACAAGGTACTGACATATGGATGAATGGCAGCATTTTTTCTACAACAACTAAAAAAGAATAACGGAGTGCACTCGTGTTTGACTATATTTACGGTATCTTCTCAAGTGATTTGGCCATTGATCTTGGCACAGCGACGACCCTTGTGTTTATGAAAGGGAAGGGGATCGTTTTGTGCGAGCCTTCGGTGGTTGCCGTGCACAAAGGCAATCGAAACACCAATCGAGTCCTGGCTGTTGGCAAAGAAGCCAAAGAGATGCTCGGCAGGACCCCTGGCAACATAGTGGCGATCAGGCCTCTTAAGGACGGCGTGATCTCGGATTTCGAGGTCACCGAAGCAATGCTCAGATACTTTATCAAAAAGGTGCACAACAGAAAGGTGTTTGTGCGACCGCGCATCATTATAGCAGTACCGTTTGGCATCACCCAGGTGGAGAAGCGGGCGGTGAAGGAATCCGCTGTTTCAGCAGGTGCTCGAGAGGTCTACTTGGTTGAGGAGCCAATTGCTGCGGCCATAGGCGCAGGGCTGCCTATCACTGAACCTTCAGGCAATATGATTGTCGATATTGGAGGAGGCACCACAGAGGTGGCTATCATTTCCCTGGCCGGGATCGTCTACAGCACCTCGATTCGAGTTGCTGGGGATAAAATGGACGAGGCAATTATCCAGCATCTGAAGCGGAAGTACAATCTTCTCATAGGCGAGAGGACTGCAGAATCCATAAAAATCACTATCGGAAGCGCCTACCCAGGCGAACAAGATCGTACCATGCATGTGAAGGGCAGGGATCTTGTGGCTGGCGTTCCAAAGACCCTGGAGATAAGTTCTGAGGAAATTCGGAAGGCCTTGGCCGACCCGATCAATGCCATCGTAGAGGCAGTTCGCATGACCCTCGAGCGAACGCCTCCTGAGCTCTCTGCTGACATTATTGATAAAGGAATCGTATTGGCTGGCGGAGGCGCGTTATTGGAAAATATGGATGTACTTCTTCGAGAGGAGACAGGCCTCCCTGTTATTGTCGCAGAGGATCCTATTTCCTGCGTGGCATTGGGATCAGGCAAGATCCTGGATGAACTCGATCTCCTAAAGGCGGTCACCATCCAATAGATACCATGCGGCGGATGTCGTGGGCCGGCTTCCTTGCAGTGGATGGTTACAGCCGCTATCCCGTGTGTGTACCATTACTATTCGGGCATGTCAGAGGAAGTGGTGTATGAACCTATCGCCTTCACTCCATGTGACAAGAACCGACTGCCGAGCAAACCCTGGCCAGTAGGGTCTGTAGCCGGATCGCACATGGCAACAGGCGCCATAAGGTGCATTGGATGACGAGCAAGACACTCTGGACAAAGACACTCAGTGAGGAATTCTGGAGCGGAATTGTCACACCACTCATGTTTTCTTTGGCAGGAAGCCTCATCGAAGAGAGGATGGCCAGGAAGGGGCTTCGCTTGGCTGGCTTGAAGCATCTCGAGCACGAGCCGTTTTTTCGTCTCTTTTGCGGCCAGGTGTATCTGAACTCCAAAATCTTCGAAGAAATCGTTCGCCTGATCCCTTCGGTATTTATCACGCCAGAGGTGCTGAAGTTTCTTCCTCAGGAGATTCAAGAGGACCTCTCTAAGATCCATGTAGCCTTTTTTTCGCCGCGGACATTCGGACTCCTGTTTAGACTATTCACAATGGATCGGCATTGGGCGCCTTTTTTCAATTACAAGGCATTTGACCAGACAGTGGGTCGTATCGAAGAGGCCCTTCGGACGAGGAAAGAGGAGTCACTGGATGCGTTGTCATTGGCAGATCTCATGGAACGAACTCGTCGATTGTATGTACAGATGGGCGAGTTCCTCGATGTGGTAACATGGGGTATGGTGTTTGCCTACGTCTTTCATCCGTTGACGCACATCCTTGCCAGCCAGTGGGGAGGAGATCCAGATGGCAATTTAGCGGTCCACCTGACTGTGGGACTGGAGGGAGTAAAGACCTTTGAGATCAATCGTCAAATAGAGTTGCTTGCTGAGATGGTTTCCACGGATAGATTTCTTACCCGCATCTTTTCTGTGGACGATCCAGGAGAAATATTGAAGGCTGTAGCCAAGAGGCCCAAGGCCCGCCAATTTTACAGAAGATTCGAGGAACTTATACGCATCAACGGTCATAGGTTCCACGGAAGGGACATTTCGTATCCCACCTGGAGGGAACGTCCGGAGATCGTCATTGATATGATCAAGAAGATGATGGGAAGCGACAGGAGCCGCAAGGCCTATCGTACGCAAAGCGAACGAAGAAGGCAGGCAGAGCAGATAATAAAAAGGAATATCGCCAGAGGTCCATTGGGTGCTGCCAAAGAGGCCTTGTTCAGTTTATCACTTTCATACAACCAAAAATATTTTGTGATTCGTGAAAATATGCGTTACTACTCTGATGTGTTTTTGGAGGAATTCCGCAGGATGTATCTCGAAATTGGCCGGCGCTTGACTCGTTCGGGCCTTCTCGAGAGACCTGAGGACATTTTTTTCCTTACCAAGGAAGAAGTTGTACAGGCGGTTTCGGATACAGAGGCCGCCTCCATGGTCAGAGATATAGCTATAAAACGCAGGGAAGAATACTCCCGCTACGGCAGGATCCACATGCCCCAGGTTATCTCTGAGGACACTCCACCAGAAGAGGTCCTTTTTCGGGCAGCCTCAGAGATAGGAAAGGAGCTGAAAGGACAGGTTGCAAGTCCAGGGTTTGTAAAGGGGCCTGCGCGACTGATCCTCGGACCAGAAGATATGGTTGGCTTTAAGGAGGGCGAGATCCTTGTGAGTCAGTATGCTGATTCTAGTTGGACTCCACTGCTGTCTATTGCATCTGGCATGGTGCTTGAGGTAGGCGGCTTTCTCTCTCATGGTTCTATTGTTGCCCGTGAGTATGGTATTCCTGCGCTCATAAACGTAACGCGAGCGACTGAGGTAATAAAGACAGGGGATATGCTGTGTTTGGATACCTCGAGGGGCTGCGTTTGTATCGAGTCAGGAGAGTGAGCTGGAGGTATAAAGCACTATGCGTGGTCGTGGAACGATCTTGACAAACAGAGGTACTTATTGATGTAATTCCAATGCATTATTCGCAACCACCACGTGCGGGCATAACTCAGTTGGTAGAGTTCCAGCTTCCCAAGCTGGATGTCGCGGGTTCGAGCCCCGTTGCCCGCTCCACCCTCACATCAGAGGGGCTTCAGTATATGGCTGAAGCCCCGGTTTTTTTCCTAACGCGTAAATCTTGTAACGAGCTCGCAGTAGCAGTCCTCGTCGCAATGGTAACAGCTAGACTCCCTGCTTGCTGTTCGGTTGTATAGAGTCGAGACTCCGTCCACGAATGTCTCAACTGTGAAGCGGGTCTGAAGCTGCTCTCCTCCGCAATGTTCATAATAGTTCACCTTTACGGTGTACGTTCCATGGGGAGCGAGGCCAGTGGGCCAGAAGATGTTTTCTATCGGGTTGGGACCTGTAACACTACAACCAGGGTTGTAGTCCCAATCGAGTATTCCACCTGTTGCGCTCACTGGGTTCCCGTAGAAAACCTCTTCACCACTTGGCTCTATTACGTGTAGGTCGAGATCATTAGCGTTGTACCACACAAGCGTGACCCTGACATCACCTGTTCCGACGCACATACAGTGAGCACACTTGGATACTTGCTCAGTCAGCCGAAGGCCGAAGTCGTTATCGGGTCCTTGCGGGCAGTCATCGTCAATTTCGCACTGTTCACCCTCATCGATAACGCCGTTTCCACAGTTTGGTCGTGGAACGCAGGTGCAATTTATGCACCTCCTCTCAAAATCGGTACCGCAGTGCGCATCCACCTCGCACATTTCATCTGTTCCCCAGTCAACAATTCCATTGCCGCAGAGTTCGAGCGATCGAGGCTTCTTAGTTGCGGATTGGATAGTATTTGTCGAATCATGGCAGCTCAGGGCTGACCATGCGAAAAGCAGGATCGGAATCAAAAGACAATACCAGTTCAGATGCCGATTGTTCTTCACCATGATTCATTACCTCCTCTTGGCATGAAATATTTATGGATACCTGTAATGAATGTTGTGATCTCCTGCGCCCGTTATGGTGTAAAAGCTATGGGTATCAACGCAGCGGCGGCAGGATACTTCCCTATTGTGATGGCCTCTTAGCATATGTCCTTTAACAAGTCCACGTGGGTGCTCTCCTCAAGACGAGTCCCTAACCAGACTGTGTTACTTCAGGGAACATAGAACAGAAACAGAAATAATGCAAGAAGCAAGGTTTGGCCCGTAAGGGGAATGTATGAGTTTATGGGGTGAGGGTATAGTATGGTCCTTACCTACACTGGGTTAAAAATGCGCCTGGAAGAGAAACTGGTTGGTTATTCCCCTTGGCTGTTCAGAGGCTGGTTCCAAGAGCATCATGCGATCTGGACTCTCCCAAATCCTCATACGATAGGCAAGACCAAGCTTCACACGCGGGAGACGAATACCCGTGCCCAAGCTGAACCCCAGAGAGGCTATTGAGTTGATGGGTTCTGTGCCAGTAGTCGTGGTGTAAAAGAAACCAGTATGGATTGGCATAAGGAGGGATTGGTCTCTGTAGAGGTAGCGCATGCCGAAAAAGAACGTGTGCATGGCATGCTGATCTTCGGGCCGTAGTTTCGAATAGTCACTCACCAGACTCGCTTCCCAGCTCCCTGTGTACTCCATGAGATATTCGTTTGAAAACTCGTGCACATAATCAAAAATAAGGTTGACAGCCGGGTTCACCTCAAGATTGATTCCTATGCCGAACGACCTTGGAAAGCCTGATTCGATCCTTTCCCTTCCAAAAAGAAACTCTGGCTTTGAGGCATGCTCGAGCAGTGTCTGTGCATGAATAGAACGAAACCCAAAATCCTGAAGATCCCGATCAGTCGGTCCAGACGCCGAGGCATCGAACATCCCTTCAAGTATGAGCTTCCTGTGTACCTTCCATACGATCCCCTTTGTGTTGACGCCATCAAGTGGGTGTAGCACCACCGGAAGATCATAATGGATGTCTGTATGGCCAAAAGAGCTTCTTATGTTCGCGCTGAACGTGGGTGCAGGGGTTGACGGTGCTGCATACTCATTGAAGGCCGTGGTCCTACTGTTGGTGAGAACCGGTTTGAGGTGCTCTTTGGGTATCGGTCTCGATGTCTGATCCCTGTCGCTCGGACCATCATCCTCTTTTGAGACTGCTATCTGTTGAGCAGTAGGCTGGTCAACCTCATGATGTGTGCGATGTTTGCTGCGCAGTGAAAGGAAAAAGGAACGAATTGCAGCTAAGATCTTGACTCGTTCGGTGATACTCTGTTTCTTGTCCCTCGATATCTCCTCGTTCAATTGCGTAAGGATGGCATTTCTTCTGGACTCAAGGTCATCGGTAACCATGTCCTCTGATGCTGTGAGGTTCGTGGGGTTGTTCGTGACAAAAATGGTGTACGCAATCCTTGAAACTGCGTAAAGGCCATAACCTGAGCAGACAATGACGAGCAAGAGCACAAGCCTTCTTTTGACCTTATATCTTTTGGCCAGGGGGACCGATCCCCTAGGTGTGCCCTGTCTTTCTTGCATAGGTATGTCCGCTGACTGCCTTGAGGTTGCGAAACTGTTTTTCTTTTTAAATTAAGAAGTTAGCATGCCGATACCTGCATACTATTCGAATTGCCTGCTGTTGTCAACAAATTTCTTTCCCTAAAACAAGTACAGTTTGCCACATTAAAACAATACTCTCAGCCCCACCGCTTGCTATGTCTCCACCCGGTGGATTTCTTCCTCTTTGCACTCACCGTTCCAGCATGCCTGCCCTTCCAGAGTGCATGCCTGATCTTTTGCTCGAGTGTGCCAGCCGGTACACCTGCCGCATTCCAGATAAGCCGATAAGTATCGAGCAAGAAAGTAAAGTACGGTCGTTTGGAGAGCGAACATGGGATGAGCCGATTGCGCATAGCCTTTTCCATGCGCGGCAGAACAGCCCAGGTGGTGGCAAGCCTTGCGATGACTCGCCTAGGAAGGCCAAGTGGGGAAGCAAGGACTTTGAGCGTATCAACGATAGCCTTTGGTTCCACAGGAGGTGGCACCCAAGGAATATTACCAGAAGCCGCCTTTGTGCCGAGTTCTTGTTCGAGTAGCGGAAAGAGAATCGGCACATAACAAAGCGTGCTTTCTGTATCGGATCCCTCCCTTATCCGCTGGTCGAGGTAATCGAGTGCCCGCCATATCCACTCAGGACCAAAGAATGCAGGTTGTTTTGTAGATCCTGTATCGAGATAGTGTGAGAACGCAGGAATGTATGCCTTGAGGAGGCCAGTCTCCTTGAGAAGCTCAATCAGGCGTCTGCTCGAGCCACTGGTCAAGTCCTTTTCAAATTCATCGAGGAGCCGTGCCTTGTTACAGGTGGCAATGAGAGGGGCATGCGCGCGAATGGCCCTATACGTAGCGGGTTCGATTGCAAAGCCTGTTCGTGCTGCATGACGACATGCACGGATCATGCAGACAGGGTCGCACACACATTTTTCGTCAGGATCTCCAATCGCTCGGATAAGACCATTTCTCAGGTCTGCGAGCCCTCCGACGTAGTCCAGCACAGTGAAGGTTGCGATGTCGTAAAAAAGACCGTTTATGGTGATGTCCCTTCGGAACGCATCTTCGTGAGGTTGTCCATAGATGCACTGGTCGCTATGGTCACGTCCAGTTTCATGGGAGGTACGCTCATCAAAAGGAGCGAAGCGGGTGCGAAATGTCGACACCTCGATGATCTTGTTGCCTTTGAAGTAGATATGGGCAATACGGAATCTCCTGCCTATAATCCTACAGTTGGAGAATAGACGACGGATTTCTCCTGGATGAGCATCGGTAGCCACATCGAAGTCCTTTGGCCGTTTCCCGAGCAACAGATCTCGTACGCTGCCTCCCACCAAGAATGCCTTGTAGCCATTATGGTGCAGTCGATAGAGCACCTTAAGGGCATCTGGGTCTATCGCACTTCTGGAGATGCAGTGTTGGGAACGAGGCAGTACGATGGGCCTAGGCTCGAGGTCAGCATGCATCAGGAAATACGCCCTAGCTTGAGAGGCGTCTTAGTAGGCAGTCTATTGACACAGGGACCATGCATCTTTCATCGAGGGATGTGTTGCCGGAAGACCCGGCTGCGAAAGAACTCGATCAGATTCTGCCTCCTTGTCCTTTCCATCGATTGCTTTGGTATAAGCTCAGATATGTTCCATTTGAGCAGTGACATTTCATAGTCGATAACGCCACCTAAATGATTGTTGAGATACCAGGCATATAGGAGACCAAAGAGAAGACCAGGAGGGGTAAATGCCTCATTGTCGTTGATGAGCATAGAGAACAGGTGCTTGTCCTGGCTACTGTTACTCAGTTGAGCCAGCGTCAGATAGTGAGCAAGGTCCTTATCCGTGAGAAAGCACCGTCGCTGTCTGGTAGTGCGCAGGTAGAGCTCGAAGACCTTGCCAATGTAGGTTCCCTCTTGTTCGAGCGGTTTCACACGCTTCCATAGTACGTAGTTGCCGAGCAAGGATTCACCCATAGCGATGAGTATATCTTCAACGAGCCGTAGCTGGGGACCATGGAGCAAAGACTCATGGATCTTTATGTACTCATCCTCAGGATCGTAGTAGCCGAGGATCTTGTCCCACTCAGTACTCCGGGCCCACGAGCCTGCGGGAATGACCTTGAGGCCTCGAAAAAAACTCAAGTGTTCAGGAAGGATTTCCCTGTTTTCCCATAGAATATCCTTGAGCAAGGATCGGAGCTCTTGAGAAGGTATATCCATGGCGTCGATCTTCAGGCTCGTACGGGCTGCATACTCGCAAAGGAATCCTCGCTGCTGACAGACCTGTACCGTAAGGGGAGGGGGTGTAATGCCCTGGCTCGCTATTCTGATGCGTGCAGTCTCTGGCATGAGCTGCTGCAGTACCACCAGGGTCTTAATGACGAGCGAAAACTTCGCTGCATCGTGTTGAATGACCTTTTCGTTCTTGAGGCGATCCTCGGAAAAGACCGCTGCCTCAACTGGCTCAAGACCCCATTCAAGTACCCGTTGCTTGTCGAGGTATATAGGCACCTTTCCTTCGAGCGCATAGTTGCGCAATATGTCTCCAGGGATGGACTGGAGGTCTGTGACCACCACCTTGTGGACAAGACCTTCAATGCCTCCAGGAATGTTGCTATGATATGCCTCGATGAGCTCTGACACATAGTACTCCTTGCCGAATCGACGGGTGGATATGTCGGTCTCTCCTCGCTGTGCCCAAAAATTTGCACCAAGGATCTTTAATGCCTGCCTGTTTGATCTGACTGCTTCGGTGATATCTGTCACCTGAAAAATTGGAATGATACTCGAATAAAGACTGCCTGGTGCAAGGATAATAAGGTCTGCCTGTTGAATCTTTCTTAGCAGGGCAGGGGGCGTATGCGGCCGTTGGATAAAGGTCACCCACACGTGCTGCACAGGGAAGGAACTGTGACGTAGGCTGGATTTGTGTTCGCCGCAACTTACAACGCCATGACTGTAGAGAAACCTCAAATCCCCCTGACTGGTCGAGGCAGGAAAAATCCGTCCATGACCAGCACCCAGGTGAGCTGCAAATTCATCGATGCCCTCTAGGATATGTCGGTGGCCAGGAGTGCCACCCCTAGATGTTTTGGTGGCTCGGTTTTTCTCCATACACCTGTAGATTGCAGCAGTGATCCATAGGTTCCCTAGACACTGGTCTTTAAGGTCGAGCCCTGCCAGGACTGGATGCGTTCGGCAAAAGCGGCCAAGCCCTGAAAGGTACTCGATGAGTTCCCGAGGAATGAAGTCGCGCTGGTCTTTTGGAACAAGATCTATGGGGTTCCATAGGAATCGATACTCGCTAGGCTCTTTGAAACGGTGATTGACCACTGCATGGAGGAACCGGATAACGATCTCCATCGCAATTGGATCTGGTGAGAGTGCATACTGCTGCACAAGATGACGCGCACTGGTGCATGCAAGTACTGCCCTACGGATATCTCCTACAGCAATACAGGGAACAGACCGGAGTATCTTTCCTGATGAACCGCCGTCATCGGTCGTGCACACAACGACCGCGAGGTCAGGAAACATGTGCGCCAGTCCTGCGGCAGGCGTATCATCCAGCACCTTACAAGACAGGTCCACGCTGCTGAGAATACTCGAGAGCCCGGCACCCCCTCCGAACACCACTGTTTTTATGCCATCGGTAGCATAGTGGACAATTTCTTGGACGAGCTTGCTGAATGTGGGTGAGGCATCATCCCACTGACCCTTGCCCTCAAGCACGAGGTGTACAATCTTTTCGAGCAAGGTGTCACGGCGTATGAGATCGAGGTAGACGAGCTGCTGGCTTGTGAGCGTCTCAAGGCAGTCCTTGACCCTTAGAAGGGCCTCGCTGCCGTGCCCATTAGATGTAGGAGGTCGATACTTCACCGATATAGAACGCCTGGCACGTATATGCTGTTTCACATCGACAACTCGGTGCTGGTCCCTTTGTGCCCTATGATCCGACCACTACAACACAGGCGACCTGTGGCGGTCCTCCAAGTGTATGTGCGAGGCCTGTGTGGATCCGAGACAACTGCCGGTCGCCCGCCTTGCCCTGGAGCTGCTTGTAGATCTCATAGAGCATCCGAAGTCCTGAAGCACCAACTGGATGGCCAAAGCATTTGAGTCCACCGTCTGTATTTATCGGCAGGATGCCTTGGTAGGTAAAACACCCGTCCAGGACATCCTGCCAGCCATGGCCCTTTTTGGAGAACCCAAGGTCCTCGTAGTCAACGAGTTCGGTAATGGTAAAACAATCGTGCACCTCGGCCAAATGTATCTGAGTGCGAGGATCGGTTATTCCTGCCTGGGCATATGCCTGCTGTGCTGCGCGTCTCGTACACTCGAACCCGAGGTAATCGAACCCAGGTCTGAAGTATGGCATCAGAGGATCGACAGAAAGGCCTATACCTTTTACGTACACAGGGTCAGGCCTAAATGATTTAGCTCGGTCGGCCCTGACAAGGATTGCTGCGGCAGCCCCATCCGATGTGCCGCAACAATCGAACAGGCCAAGCGGCCACGAGACAATGGGTGCGTTCAGGGCCTGTTCAATGGTGATGACGTTGCGGAGATGGGCCTTGGCCGTCATCGAACCGTGTAGGTGATTCTTTACCGCGATGTGGGCAAGTATCTCTCTGCCTTTTTCAATGGTCAAACCATATTCGAGAAAGTAACGGCTTGCGATGAACCCAAAGCCTGTGGGTGCAGTCCATAATTGCATCCACACAGGGTGTGGTGGCCGTCCTACACCCATCCCAGGAAAGCCACTGTCTTTGAGCTTTTCATAGCCAATGGCCATGACAATGTCGTACATGCCTGAGGCGATGCCAAACACAGCATTCCTCAACGCCTCATGGCCTGAAGCACAGTGATTTTCAACGCGTGTCACTGGGATGTTGTTCAATTTGAGTGCATCAGCGACCACTGCTCCTGAGAGTCCGGAACGCAATGTTCCTGCCCAGACAGCTTCCAGGTCAGTAAGATCGATGCCTGCATCTTCACATGCTTCGTGCGCGGCATCGATTATCAGATCGTGAACCCCCTTGTCCCAGAGCTCTCCGAACTGGGTACAGCCCATGCCAATGATGGCTACCTTGTCCTTGATCGTTCCCACACCTGATCTCCGCTATGTGTCAGGGTCGTATTGTACTCGCTTACCGTGACGGCGTGCACTTCCAGAAGTAATTGTAAAATCCTTCAGCCTTCCTTATCTTGCGAAAGGTCATCTCGACATCCATTCCCACATGGACCTCTGAAGGCTCTGCATCGGTCATATAGGTGTAAATTCTACAACCAGACTCCATATCTACCACGCTCTGAATAAGGGGTGGTTCGACCCTTCCTGCCAGGTAATCCAGTGTAAAGGTAAAAAGTCTGCCCCTGTGGTCAGCAAGAGGGACAAGGTCGAACTCGTCCTTTGTGTGGCAGTTGTGGCAGACGCGTTGCACAGGAAAGACCGTGTGACCGCATCTCCGGCAGCAAGAACCCTTGAGTCCGAATATCTGCGGAGCTTCCCGCCAGAGGATCGTTGCAGAAGAGCCCACGAGCAAAGGAGGCGGTTCTGCTACGTCGAGGAGTTGTTTGTGCCAGAGATAGCGTTCGTAATGCGCCAGCATTCCTTTTCTCTGGACAAAGTAGGCACTACCTCTTGCCGGCTTTACGCACCCTATCTGCTCGGTAGTCGTGAACAAGAGTGCATCGGCCCCATCGCCGTAAGACACAGCCAGGATTGTCTCAGCTGGCCCTGCGCGTTCAAGTGCCGAAGCGAGCATCAGCGGCACGTGAGCGGTCCCAGGAGAGCCAACCTGATCGATAAGGGAAGGCTCGACCTGTCGGGCATAGTCGAACCCTAAGGCCTTTGCAAGGGTCTTATGGCTCGTCTGTTCAGGGGCGTAGAGTACTGCTCGGTGCACATGGTCCACTGGTATGGCTTGCTTGCGTAGCAACCGTGCGGCTGTTTGCGAAGCCACCTCGATAAGACCGTGTCGCTTTACCCACCGGTCTTCCCACGAGTTCACATACCTGTCCTCGCTTGTCCTCCAGATGTCGTACATGTTACTAGATGACGAAAGCCATGCATCGAACACAACCGGTGCATGCTCCTTGCTGCCAACGAGAAAGGCAGCTGCAGCGTCTCCAAAGTCTGCCTCACTCGATGAGCCAGGCCATGAAAGTCTCGTATCTGCACAAACGACCAGTATGGAGGATGCAGCCCCTGAGTCCACGTATTCGTGTGCCAGTCGCAGGGCTGTTGTCCCTGAACGAAGGCAATGAGCTATATCAGCGGTCAGCAGCTCCTCCCTAAGGTCAAGTGCTGACGCCACAATGGATGCGGATTGTTTTTCTGCATATGGTGCAGTAGTCGAGGCAAAAAGGAGTCCATCGATACTAGAACGGTCCACCCCATGTAGGCATTCTCGGGCTGCAGCAACCGCAAGGGTAATGCTATCCTCGTCATAGCTTGCGACACTCTTTTCTCCAGATAGCCTTCTCCCTCCCCAGGCAGCAGCGATCTCCTGTTTGGAAAGTCGGCGATACGGAATATAGACGCCACACCGTAGAATGCCCGCCATACACTGTACCTCACGTGGGGTCGAACTAAGTTTGCATACACCTGTATCCATTCATAGCACAGAACTGTGCGACCGGTAAACGTGCTCCTTGATGAAAAACTCGGACCGTGCTAATTGAGAGAGGTCCTCACTGTGGATGCAAGGATAACCGCGTCACTACCTACTGGGCTCAAGGAGGGAGAGGCCATGCTGCTCAAAGACAAAGTTGCCGTTGTGACGGGTGCGGGCCGTGGTATCGGCAGGGAGATTGCCTTACTTTTTGCAAAGGAAGGCGCTGCTGTGGTGGTAAATGATCCTGGAGTAGAGGCAGACGGAACAGGCGAGAACCGCTCTGTTGCAGATCACGTAGTGGCCGAGATCACAGCAGCAGGGGGGTCCGCAGTAGCAAATTACGATTCTGTCGTGGGAGTTGCCAACGGCGAGCGTATCGTCAAGACAGCGCTAGACCACTTTGGTCGCATCGACATCGTGGTCAACAACGCAGGGATCCTTCGTGACAGGATGGTGTTCAACATGTCCGAACAGGAATGGGATGCAGTGATCGACGTACACCTTAAGGGTACGTTTTCAGTCACCAGGGCTGCTGCGCCTCACTTCAAAAAACAGGCACAGGGCAGGCTTATCCATTTTACTTCTACGGCTGGCCTTATTGGGA
>FWPV01001286.1_pt1 | contig 49999 bp, 47 predicted proteins | sample 2228371 | NCBI WGS metagenome assembly FWPV01 (sample SAMEA103939776, study PRJEB20133) | metagenome | reverse complement strand
TGAGCGTCAACATCAAAAGTCACCTCATAGCTGGGCTTGACCTTGTCCACATAGGTCCATATCAGCTGACGATTGGGCTCCCTAAGACCAGCCAGGGCTACTGATTCTTCAGGGATAAAAGAACTCTGTGAAGGGCGTATCTGCATCAGGGAGTCATCATGGAACTTGTCCAACCATTGCCTTGCTGTATAACTCCACTACTAAGGCTGCGCCTCCCCAAGGTGTTACCTCCTCCTCAAGCCCACCAGTAAGGATAACTACCAGGGAGCTTCGATTTCTCACAGCCTTCACCTCCTGGTGGAAGCTTACTACAGTCTGATTAGCTTTGCACCTGAAGGTCTATCCACGGATTAGGGACATTGGGTGGTCGTCAGTTTGATTTAGGCAGTTTGATATTTGAGCATTTTGCTCTGAGACAGGGCATTTTACAGCGGCATGATGCTCGGTGACAGGTTCTGGCAGCGTGACTTGTGTTGCCGATTCCGGGTTTGGGCCACGCGGCTGTGTTGACAGTTACTAGGCTGTTTTCGACAATGACTTTTTCTTACTGAACCCGAAGATGTAGGTGATTTCGAGGATAGCCAGAGTGTTGAGCAGAAACAGAGCCACAAACCACCACAAGTGCTTGTTGCCAGCGGCTCTCCATAAGGCTATACCCTTCCAGGGCAGAGTCCAGGCGAGGATTAAGAGTATAACCCATTGCATCCCTGCCCAGGGCTGTGACAAATAATTCAGTAAAAGCATTTTAGACCTCCATTGCTGTATTGGGGTGTAAGGGGCAGACCTTCTCGCTTTTGCCCTAGATAGGGCTATGACCACCTTTGAAGCCGGCCATTGACAAATTCACCTCAACTGCCTAAAGTTGTAATTTGTTCAGTGTAACAATAGTCCCAAAGAACTTCAAGGAGGTAAGCTTTCATGGGTTTTAAAGGTGTTGATTACTACAATATAGACGAGCTGCTCTCTGACGAGGAGAAGATGACCAGAAACGCGGTGAGGGAGTTTCTGGAAAAGGAAATTGAGCCGCTTGTTGTTAGCGCTTTCCACAAAGAGGAGCCTTTGAATATGCGTGAACTGGCTCCTAAGCTGGGGGAGATGGGGATAATCGGTTCCATTTTCCCTAAGGAATATGGGGGTGCTGGCGCAAATTATTTGACTGCCGGACTTATATCTCAGGAGTTGGAGAGGGTCGATAGTTGTTTGAGGAGCTTTGTTGAAGTCCATAAGGGTTTGGTGATGTATCCAATATGGAAGTTTGGGTCAGAGGAACAGAGAAAGAGATGGCTGCCGTTACTGGCGAAAGGAAAAGCTATAGCATGTTTTGGACTAACCGAACCAAATGTAGGCTCAGACGTTAGCTCCATGGAGACTGTAGCTAGGAAAGATGGTAACAGATGGATCATCAATGGAACAAAGCAATGGATAAGTGAGGCGTCAATAGCTGATATTGCGCTTGTTTGGGCCCGCACCGATGATGGCGTAAGGGGCTTTCTGGTGGAAAGGGGGACAAAAGGATTCAGTCAAACTTTTCAGAGGCGTAAAGGCTCGATGAGAGCGGGTGACGTCGGTGAGCTGGGCTTTTCAGATTGTGCGGTGCCGTCTATGAATGTGCTCCCCAATACGGAAGGGCTGAAATCTGTATACATGTGCCTTGATCAAGCAAGATATGGTATAGCCTGGGGTTCTATTGGAGCTGCAATGGACTGCTTCGAGGTAGCCCTGAATTACGCTAAAGAAAGAAAGCAGTTTGGAGTGCCTATCGCTTCCTTTCAGTTAGTTCAAGAAAAACTTGTGGAAATGCTGGTCGAGATCACTAAAGCCCAGCTCTTGGCTTACAGATTGGGTAGGTTGATGGACGAGGGTAAAGCCAGATATTCTCAGATTTCAATGGCTAAGAAGAATAACATAGCCGTGGCACGCATGTGTGCCCGCACTGCTCGCGAGCTGCTGGGAGCGAATGGCATATCCTTGGATTATTCTCCTATAAGACACATGGCGAATATCGAATCGGTATATACCTATCAAGGAACCGACCATGTTCATACGCTTATCATGGGACTGGATATTACTGGCATATCAGCCTTTGGAGGCAGACAAGCCTAGATTCTTCAAGTGTGCTTCGCTTGCAATGCCAGGAAGTTTCCTACCTAATGCCGATTTCACGGGAGATTACAAGCTGTTGAATTTCTGAAGTGCCTTCGGTTATGGTAGACATTCGAGAATCGCGGAAGTAGCGCTGCACTATTGAATCTTCCATTAAGCCGTAGCCACCGTGAATCTGCATTGCCTCGGTGGTTACGCGTATTGCTACCTCACTGGCGAAGAGTTTAGCCATAGCTGCTTCTTTTATATGCGGCTTGTTCTGGTCATATAGCCAAGCGGCATAATATATTAGCCAGCGGGCTGCCTCTATATCCATAGCCATGCGCGCAAGTTTGAAAGCATTAGCCTGAAATTTGGCAATAGGCTGCCCGAATTGCACTCTATCTTGGGCATATTTCAATGAAGCATCGAAGGCAGCTCGAGCTAGTCCTAAACTCCGAGAAGCGTGGGAGATCCTGCCCCCAGTGAGTGACTCCATTATATAGGGAAAGCCCTTACCTTCTTCACCGATGAGGTTTTTTTCAGGCACGGCACAGTCCTCGAAGGTCAGCTCAGCAATTTCACTGGAACGGGCACAAAATTTATGCAGTTTTGAGCGGTGGAACCCCGGAGTATCCTTTTCCACGATGAAGAGGCTGACGCCGCCTCGAGTCCCTTTGCTTTTGTCAGTGTACGCAGCGGTCACCACAAAATCACAGATGCTTCCATTGGTGATGAAGGTTTTGCTCCCGTTAAGAATGTATCTTCCGTTCTTTTTGACTGCTGTTGTTTCTATTGCTGCAGCGTCAGAACCAGCATTGGGCTCTGTAAGCCCAAAGGCAGCGATTTTTTGTCCCTTGATCGCAGGTACCAGGTATTCTTGTTTCTGGTCTTCCCTGCCTCTGGCATAAATTGCTGAGGTGCCAATGCCGCTTTGGACCATAATGCCTGCAGCTATACCTACGCTGTGATAGGCTACTTCATCGACGGCAATACAGTCACCTATCTTTCCTATTCCTGCCCCACCATATTCGGCGGGGTATCTGACGCACAGATAGCCAAGTTCACCCATTTTGGGGAATAACTGTACCGGGAAAGTGGCAGTTTTTTCAGCCTCTTCAACCAGCGGGGCGATTTCTTTTTCGGCAAAATTGTGCATGGCTTCTTTAAACATTTTCTGTTCTTCAGTAAGTTCGAAATCCATCTTTGCACTCGCCTCCTTTATTTATTTGAAAGTAATGTGGCTAAACCGTTAATATTGTATAGTATTGTATATGGAAAACACTATTAACTTAAAGGTAGGAGTTAGCAGGGGAAGCGCTTGAATGTGCAATTCTCGCGCTAGCATGACTGTGGCTAAAGCCTACCGCTGCATCTCGGCTCAGTTTAAGTGGAACCGCCCAGGTAGGATATGGCAGGTAGGACATGGAAATAATTCCGGCGGTTGATATCAGGGGTGGCAAATGTGTCCGGCTGTATCAAGGTGATTACCGACGGGAGACGGTTTTCTCCGAAGACCCGGTGGCAGTTGCTCTCAAGTGGCAGTCCCAAGGGGCTCGTCGGCTTCATCTGGTCGACTTGGATGGTGCTGCCAGTGGTAAGCCGTGCAATCTGGCTATTGTTGAGGCTATATTAAAGCAGGTGAGCATGCCTGTACAGCTTGGTGGAGGTATCAGGGATGAGGCTACGGTGGCTAGGGCGTTGGGTTGTGGAGTGAGGTGGGTTATTTTGGGCACGGCGGCGGTGGAGAACTTAGATATGGTGCAGAGGTTATGTCACAAATACGGCGAGGCTATAATCGTGGCCATAGATGCTCGGGATGGGCGTGTGGCTACCCATGGCTGGAAGAAAGACACTTTTGTTACCGCTTTAGAACTGGGTCGGCGAGCGGCGCTTGTGGGGGTGAAACGCATTATCTATACCGACATAAAACGTGATGGCACCTTAACCGAGCCTAGTTTCGAGGCGATAGCTGAAATGGTCAAAGGCGTAAATTTGCCAGTTATTGTCGCTGGCGGCATTTCGACGTTAAGCCATCTCCGGAAGCTCAAGAAGCTGGGTGTTGAGGGGGCAATTGTGGGCAAGGCGCTTTACGCTGGCAATATAAAGCTGAAAGAGGCGTTAGCCCTTGGGCTATAGAGCCTCGTACTGACTCCCTCAGGTGAGAGGTATGGGAGAAAGAGATAAGGCGGTGTGAGATGTTGAAATTTGATGACAAAGGTTTGATACCGGTTATTATTCAAGACGTGAATAGTGGCGAAGTGTTGATGTTGGGCTATTCCGACAGGGAAGCACTCCGGCGGACTTTCCACAGCAGAGAGGTCTGGTTTTACAGTCGGAGTCGGCAGGAATTGTGGCACAAGGGAGCTAGCTCGGGTAGTGTTCTCAGAGTGCAGTCCATGGCAAAAGACTGCGATAGTGACGCCATCCTCATTCGAGCCGAGCCAGCCGGACCGGTATGTCATACCGGCAATCACAGTTGTTTCTTTAGGAAACTAGACTTGGAAGACTTAGATCAGGCTGTCCAGAGGGACAGACCAGAAAACGACAACAAAACGTAGTTGTGTGGCTTTAGCCCCGGAAAACTGCCTCTGAGGGATTGGGAGTACACTGGCGAGTGGAAATAATGCCGCCATCAGCCTCGATGACTTTCTTTAGTGCTATTAATGCTGTCTCCAGTTGGCTACCGTTCGGTTCGCCTGTGGTCATGGATTGCAGCCGGAGACCGGGTATGAGGAAGCTGCGCACTATGGGATTTTGGCTGTGGGTTGCTCCGAAGCGGACGAATTCGTAACCGATGGCAGCGATAAGTGGGATGAGGACGATGCGAGACGTGATGCTCAGCCACATGGACGGGCGACCGATCAGAGCAAAGATTATTATGGCGATAATCAAGACGGCGAGAAGAAAGCTGGTGCCGCAGCGGGTGTGGGTGGTGGGACAATTTCTTACATACTGTAGTTCTAAGGGCATTCCGGCTTCATAGGCATTTACTGCTTTATGTTCAGCGCCGTGATAAGCGAAAACATTCTTTATATCTGGCATCAGGCTTATCAGTTTTAGGTAAGCGATGAAGATGCCGATGCGTATGATGCCCTCGATCAGGTTACTCAGTATGGCTGAGGTGATGAAGGGGTCAACAAGGTAGCGTGTGAGCAGTAAAGGAACAATAAAGAAAATGGCTATAGCGAAGGTAACGGCAATAACTACACCTCCCCACAGTATTGCCGGTGAAATATTCTTTTCCTCTTCGGCTGTGGCGACTTGTGCCGAGTGAAGCAGGCATTGGACGCCAAGGACTAGAGTCTCAATGATAACGATCACGCCCCTTATCAGGGGCACGTCTCTCAAGCGTCCTTTGTATATTTGAGCAAGTGGTTGGCTGATTACCTCTACTTCGCCATCGGGGCGGCGGACAGCGATAACCAAGTTTCCCTGTCCCCGCATCATTACGCCTCCGATTACCGCTTGTCCACCATAATGAAAAGACCCTGCGCTTGCTATTTTTTTCACTTCTCTCTGCTCGGCTAAGGAGGGAGCCAGGGGCAGGCTATTTTTGGGTTGTGCCCAAGGAAGCACGGTCTCAAGCGGTTATCTTGTAGCGACGTTTGAAGCGTTCCACCCTGCCAGCGGTATCCACTATTTTCTGTTCGCCGGTGAAGAAAGGGTGACACTTGCTGCACAGCTCCACCCTGAGCACCTTCTTGGTGGACCCGGTAGTGAAAGTATTGCCGCAGGAACAGACTACTTTAGCATCGGTATAATATTGGGGATGGATTTTGTCCTTCATTATATTCCCTTACTTTGCGTAGACGCTGACCCTTCTCATGTTATTGGCTGATGGTTCAAATCTGACGGTGCCGTTGATGAGGGCAAAAAGGGTGTGGTCTTTGCCCATTCCGACGTTGATGCCCGGGTGGATACGTGTTCCGCGTTGCCTCACCAAGATGGTGCCAGCATTGACCTGTTGCCCATCGAACCTTTTAACCCCTAGCCGCTTAGATTTGCTATCACGCCCACATCGTGTGCTACCGCCACCCTTCTTGTGTGCCATTAGTGACCTCCAGTTCTAACCTTTTTCTTTCGAGGCTTGTTAACCGTTACTGCCTCTCCCGGCTTGACGATTTGCTTTATTTCAAGCGTTGTATAGAGCTGTCGGTGTCCCGTCTTTTTGCGATACCGCACCTTTGGCTTATACCTGAAAACAATTATTTTATCACCCTTTTTTTCACCGAGAGAAGTAGCTATAACTTTGGCGTCATCAATGGTTGGCGTGCCGACGATGGTATCTTCGCCATCGGCGATTAGCAGCACTTTGGTGAGCTCTGTATCCTCGCCCTCGGCAACAGAGGGCAGGTGGTCGACATCTATCTTCTGCCCTGGAGCCACCTTATATTGCTTACCGCCGGTTTCAACGATAGCATAAGTTTGTATCATTTTCAAAAACAAGCTTTAATCTACCAGATTATGTGGCTGAATGTCAAATTCACCGTCACCGTTTGGTCCAGCCCCTTGAGCCCATCACCAACAAACAGGAGTGGTTCCTCAAGACCGCGCCCTTTCAAATCTGCCCGGATGTCTTTTCTTGCCTCTAGTGCCCCGCTTTTACCGCAATTTACTGCTCCTTCTGAGCAGGAGCAAGCGTCTATGTCTCCATTAATATTAAATTGCTATCCCAAATATGTGCCCCATTTTTGCTGACGATTTACAGTTGGACTTTAGGAGTCATTCAAAGGGGGATGCTACTGGTTGTCTTCGTATCTGGCGAGCGTAAATATAAGGTCGGAGAGTCTGTTAAGGTACTTGAGTACCTCATCATTCTTGACCATGCCAGCTTGCTTTAGAGCTATTACTCGTCTCTCGGCTCGCCTGATTATTGTCCGGGCTATGTCTAGTGCTGCTGAACCTATTGAAGTTCCTCCGGGGATGATAAATGCCTTTGGCATCTTAACCTTATCTTCGAGGTCTTCTATCCAGCTCTCCAGCTGTTGCACCATTGCTGCGTTAACCGTCTTACCCTTCTCTATTAGCTTGGAATAATGCTCAGCGGGTGTTGCTAACTCGGTTCCAACTACAAACAGTTCCTGCTGTATTTTAAGCACGATATCCTTGACTTCCGGTTGGCAAAGCTGACGGGCTAGCCCTAAGAAGCAGACCGCCTCATCTATGGTGCCATAGGCTTCGCATCTGGGGTCGGACTTAGCTACCCTCTCGCCAAAGAGCAGGCTGGTCTCTCCGCTATCTCCCTTTTTGTTAAAGGTTCTCATGGTGCTCTCCCTTTAATGTGCCTTGTCTATTCATCAGCGGCGTATGCTGCAGTATAATGCCTTTCTCAGCTAGTTGGTTGATTTCAGTCTCGCTATATCCCAACTCTCTCAGTATTTCCCCGGTGTGCTCTCCAAGCAGTGGAGCCTGAAGTCTGACTTCAGGTGATGCTTGGGAAAGGCTGATTGGGATGCGGGCGATTTTTATCCTCCCCTTTTCGGGATGTTCAGTATCGATGAGCATCCCTCGAGCTATTACCTGTGGGTTATCTATCACCTCACCAACATTTAGAAGCGGTCCACAAGGGATGTCAGCTGCTACCAGCTTTGACTCCAGTTCCTCGGCACTATATTGTCTCAATACCGGGGCTAGGGTCTGCACCAGCTCCTGCCGGTTCAGCAGCCTATTGAGATTTGTGGCGTAGCGAGGGTCATTCACAAGGTCGTCTAGTCCGATTGCCTGGCAAAAGCGTTTCCAACTCTCATCGGTGGTGATGGAGATAAAGATGGGTTTGTCTTTGGCCTCGAAGACCTGGTTTGGGGCGAACCCGACATTGGCTGAGCCAAGCCGCGGTGGAAGTTGACCAGTGAGAATGTAACTGGTTATGAAATGAGCAGTATAGAAGACCGCCGTATCGAACAACGCGACATCTATCATCTGGCCCTTGCCGGTCTTCTCTCGTTGCAGCAGTGCTAGGGCAACGGCATAGGCGCCAAACATGCCAGCGCCATAATCTATTGTGGAAACGGACGTCCTGACAGGTGGTCTGTCAGGTTCTCCGGTTGTCAGCATCATCCCTGACATAGCTTGAGCTAACGGGTCGTAGCCCGGGCGTTGGCGATAAGGTCCAGTTTGCCCGAAGCCGGAAATGGAGCAATATATAATTCTTGGGTTTATCTGGCTGATGCTGCCGTAATCTAAGCCAAGCTTCGTCACAGTGCCTGGTGTAAAGCTTTCCACAAGGACATCAGCCCTAGCAGCTAATTTCATAGCTATCTCTCTGCCCTCCTCCGTTCTCAGATTTAAAGCCATGCCGCGTTTGTTCCGATTAAGGTTAAGGAACATTGAGCCGCCGCCAGCGTAGCGGAAGAAGTCGCCGTGGAGGGGTTCTATCTTAATTACCTCGGCGCCCATATCTGCCAAGAGAACAGTGCAGCAGGGTCCTGCGGCAGCATGACTTAGGTCTAGCACTTTCACTCCGTCTAGAGGTAGCATATTTCACTCCTGGGTCTATTACATTGTTCGCAAATGCGGTGCGAGCTTTTAGATTCACTCGGAGACTCAGGACTTAAGGCGACTGCAAAAGGTTGCACCAAGCCATATTGCAAGCCTACGTCAATTAAAACATAGCCTGTCCACCGTTAACGCTGAGGCTTTGCCCGGTGATATAGCTTGCCTCATCTGAGGCAAAGAAGCAAACTGCAGCGGCAACATCCTCAGGGGTAGCTAGGCGACGGAACGGTATTGCCTTTATCATTTTCTCTTTCAATTCTGGGGCGAAAGCCATAAGGTCAGCGGTTAATTGGGTATCGACCAGTCCGGGGCAAACGCAGTTGATATTTATGTTGTAGCGTGCCATCTCCCTTGCGAGTGTCTTGGTGAGACCCATCACCCCTGCTTTTGCCGCGGAGTACGATGCCATGGTAGTCATGCCTATCCTGGCGGTGTCAGAGCTAATATTGACGATCTTACCGTAGCCTTTTTTCACCATCTCTTTGAGGACGGCTTGCGAGCACAGCAAAGTGCTTTTCAGGTTTATGGACAATAGCCTATCCCATTCCTCTTCGCTGGTATCGAGGAAGGGTTCAAAGGTGAATAAGCCTACGTTGTTGACCATTATATCTATTTTCCCGAACTGCTCCATTGTGGTCTGAACCATGCGGCTGACCTCTTCCTTCTTGGTGACATCTGCAACCAGTGCTATCGCCTGTCCACCATCCTTCTTAATGCCCTCCACTGTGTCTTTCAGTGTGTCCTGATTCTTGTCTACAACCACTACTTTGGCACCCTCTTTAGCTAGTCTAACACTGATGGCTTTTCCAATTCCCCTGCCTCCACCGGTCACTATGGCTACCTTATCACTAAATCTCATCATCTCTCTCTCCTTTGCTGCCTTCATATGGTTGCTCAGCCCCACAGAGCCTCAGCCACATCTTCAAGGCCAAGCTCCAGAAGCTTCTTTTTGTGAGGTTTGCCGCTATCAGTATCCCAATCCCTAGCGGTGAGATAGTCTTTTAGCAACGTATCGAAGTCTACTGACTTTCCTGCTGTGGGTCCGGCTTCCAATGGCGGATTTCCAGAGACTCTACCCGGGACCTTGAAATCTCTTATGCTTATCTCCTCTCGGGAATTGAATGCCTGGCGCATGTTAGCAATCCGTTCCCCGATTCTTAGCAGGTCGTCTATGCTGTATTCCCATCCCGTGGTCAGGTTTATAAAGTCGGTAAGGGCACTAACGTCCATGAAGCCTAAGCCAAAAAAACACATGCCACAACAGGATACAGCGTGCACCAGGTCGCTGCCCATCTTATTTGCGTGACCGCGACCAGCAATGGATTGGCGGTCGAAGGCGGGAAATTGCAAGCCGCTAGCAGGTCTGGTGCTATAGTTTCCTTGGGTATGGCGAGCTGGTGTGCTATCAAGATAAGAGATGGCATAGTTGGTGAATCTTTTCGGGTCGTGCATGGGTACTTCCTGACCATGTATGTGGATGGCGAACTGCTCAGCTCCCTTGCCTATCTGTTGGGCTGCCCTCTTGACCCCATCGGCAAGCACGTTCCCGAAGCCTTCTCTTTTCGCCAGCTTCTCGGTGATCTCGACTATAGACTTATGGTCGCCCCATCTAAGCTCGATGCCATCGGTATCCCTTTTGCTTATCAGGCCATTTTCATAGCATTCGATAGCGAAGGCAACTGTTGAGCCAGCAGAGATGGTGTCAAGTCCATAACGGTTGCATATATCGTTAACCTTTATTATGGACTCGAGGTTGTCGTTCAAACACATGGAGCCAAAAGCTGCTAAGGTTTCGTATTCTGGCTTATGGACATGTGGTGGATAGTTATATTGGCTTGTGCTCGGCTTCATCAGCCCGCCACAGGCAACAGGGCATTGCCAGCACCCGTATTTGCGCTCCTGCAAGTTGATTACATTTTGGTCGCTGATAGCGAAAGCGTTAGGGAAGTCCAGCGCTGACCCTCTCCAGTTCTTGATCGGTGCATCCCCAATCTGGACGAATTGATTCATGGCTCCACATGTGCCAAACTGGCGATACACCTCCACGGTGCCTCCTAATTGTCCCAGGTGTTTTGCCCTAGCAGCTTTTAGTTCCGATTCGTGGGCAACTGGGACTTTTTGGCTGCCCAGCACGGCTATCGCCTTGAGCTTCTTTGAGCCCATCACTGCCCCCAAACCGGAGCGACCGGCGGCTCTTCCTTTGTTGTTAATTATGCACGAGATGAGTGATTTGCTCTCCCCTGCAGGGCCGATGCAAGCCACCCGAACTTCATCACCTAGCTCGGCTTGGAGGATGGATTCTGTCTCCCATGTGTCCTTACCCCATAGTTGGTCCGCTTTCCTGATTTCTGCCTTACCGTTGTCTATGAGCAGATAGACTGGCGAGGGTGAAATGCCAGAAACGAAGACAGCGTCATAGCCGGCAAATTTTAGGTGCGGTCCAAAGTCTCCACCGGAGTTCGCATCTCCCCATGTCCCAGTAAGCGGGGACTTGCCCACTGCTGTGTATCTAGAGGCGAAGAGAGCAGGTGTGCCGGTGAGAATTCCGGTGACGAGTCCCAACATGGCATCTGGTCCCAGGGGGTCTACTTTGGCTCTCTGGCGACTGAATATAACTCTGGCACCGATACCATAGCCGCCAAGGAAATCCCGGTACAGGCTCTCAGGTTGGGTCTCCTGCCATACCTTTGCTGTTGTCAGATCAGCGAATAATATTCTGCCCATGTAGCCACCAGCCATTGGTTCACCTCCCGGATTAGAATTGGCTCTGCAGTTTTAAAAGAATGGAGCTGACAGGCTTATTATACATTTAAGACGTGGGATGTCAATCCACGTGTAACGCGAAAAACAAAGCTAAGCAGTCTTCTTGCCCATCGTTTGACACTCAATCTGGCTTTCTGTTAAACTGCTACCAAGGTGGCTGAGCAAGCAACGGGCACCTTGTCTGCTGAAACTGCAACCTCAGGGTTGGTTGAGATCTTTACTGGCGATGGCAAAGGCAAGACCTCAGCAGCTCTTGGAGTGGCTTTACGTGCTTTGGGGCAAGGTCTGCGTGTCCACATCGTTTTCTTCATGAAAGGTGACTTCCCCTACGGAGAGCAAAAAATACTATCTGAGCTATCAAATGTGACTTTCGAAAGGTTTGGCTTTCAGGACTTTGTTGACCCAGCTAATGTCAAGCCGGAGGAGAGAGAGGAAGCTCGGAAAGCTCTGGAAGCTGCCCGAAAAGCTATGCTCAGCCTGAAATACGATGTGGTCATCCTCGACGAGGTCAACGTGGCTGCAGCTTGGAGCCTAGTTGACATTGACGAGGTAATAAGGCTGCTACGTGATAAGCCAGCGAAGGTGGAACTTATCCTGACAGGTCGCTATGCGCCTCAGAGACTGATTGAGCTGGCGGACCTGGTTACCGAGATGGTCAAGATAAAACATCCCCATGATAGGGGAATATTGTCGCGAAAAGGCATTGACTATTGACTAATGAGTTATGAGGTTTCTCTTGTCTGGCAGTTCCTTTTAGGTGTCGGGGAGCGTGCGTTCGGCGGGCATTTATTCCTGTTGCAGGGTGGGACGAGTGGAGGAATCGGGTAAGGGCAAAGAGACAAGTATCGAGAGGAGTTGATTTAGGTGTTGGAGAAACGGAAAAAGGAAGACTTGGAAACGAAGGCTACTCAGTGGTATGCAAAGGCACAACTTTTTCCGGAGAGAAAAGATGCCTTTATCACCACCTCTGGCGTTCCTATTGAGCGCCTGTACACGCCGCTTGACATTGCTGACATGGACTATCTACGAGACCTGAGCTTCCCTGGTGAGTATCCTTTCACACGTGGCGTGCACTATACTGGTTACAGGGGCAAGCTATGGACGATGCGCATGTTTGCTGGGTTTGGTTGTGCTGAGGAGACCAACGCGCGCTACAAATATCTTCTTGAGCATGGTGAGACCGGACTCAGCGTTGCCTTCGACTTCCCCACTTTGAACGGCTACGATACCAGCGACCCCGAGGCAAAAGGTGAGTTTGGCAAGTGTGGTGTAGCCGTGTCCTCTTTAGCTGATATGGAGATACTATTTGATGGCATTCCGATCGATGAGATAACTACTTCAATGACAATAAATGGGCCGGCAGCGGTTATCTGGGCAATGTATCTGGCTAACGCTCAGAAGCGGGGTATCCCGCTTGAGAAGTTAGGCGGTACCATTCAAAACGATATCCTTAAGGAATACATGGCGCAGAATGCTTTCATCTTTCCGCCCAAGCCGTCTATGCGCCTTATAGTTGACACGTTCGAATTTGGTATGAAGCATGTACCACGCTGGAACACCATCAGCATCAGTGGCTATCATATACGTGAGGCTGGGGCTACTGCTGTGCAGGAATTGGCATTCACCTTGGCTAATGGTCTCACCTATGTGCAGGCGGGCATTGAACGCGGGTTGAAAGTAGATGATTTCGCGCCTAGGCTCAGCTTCTTTTTTAATTGTCATAGCGACTTCTTTGAGGAGATTGCTAAGTTCCGTGCTGCCCGCCGCATATGGGCGCGGGAGATGAAGGAGCGGTTCAATGCCGGTGAGCGGTCCCAATGGCTGCGTTTCCACACTCAGACTGCCGGGTGTTCGCTGACCGCTCAGCAGCCAGAAAACAACATAGTCCGCACCGCTATTCAGGCTCTCGCTGCTGTCCTCGGTGGTACCCAGTCATTACACACTAACTCCATGGATGAAGCTCTTGCTCTGCCCTCTGAGAAAGCGGTAACCATCGCTTTACGGACTCAGCAAATTATCGCACATGAAAGCGGTGTCACCAATACCATCGACCCTCTTGGTGGCAGTTACTTTGTGGAGCATCTGACCAATAATACAGAGAAGGCTGTTTATGACTATTTCGCCAAAATAGACTCCTTCGGTGGTGTTATACCTGCCTTGGAAGCTGGTTTCTTCCATAGGGAGATCGCTGATTCCGCCTATAGGTATCAGCGGGAGATAGACAGCAAGAAGCGCATCATAGTTGGTGTTAACGATTATATCATGGAAGAGCCGATTACTATCCCTATTTTGCAGATGGATAAGGAGGGTGAGAAGCGACAACTGGAGCGCCTAAGTCGACTGCGCCGAGAGAGGAACAATGAGCTGGTTTCGATAAAGCTTGAAGCTTTGCGTGAAGCAGCCAGAGGCAAAGATAACCTTATGCCCTTTATTCTTGAAGCGGTAAGTGCCTACGCAACCTTGGGCGAAGTTTGTGGTGTGTTGCGTAAGGTTTTCGGGGAATATCGCTTACCAGCTATGGTATAGCCTGGGTAACAGCCAAATCCGAGAAGGCAAAATGGTGCCCTTTTGGGCGAGATGTCAAAAAGTCAAACCAAAAATGATTGAGTCAGCAGTCAAAGGTGTGGGCATATGGTAAATGCTTAAGCAGGTGCACAAGTTTTTGCATTTTCAACCGCCATTTCAGCTTTCGAATTTTGGTCTTGGATGAAGTGAACCCAAAAAGGTTAGGTGTATCCTCACCTGAATGGTATTAAATAATAAGAGCAATGGAGGCAGATAAATGAATCTAACTTTGAGTGTAATTAAGGCTGATATCGGAGGTTATGTTGGTCATTCAAGTTCGCATCCAGACGTATTAAAGAAAGCTGAAAGCTGTGTTGCGGCGGCGAAAGAGTCTGGATTGCTCATCGACTATCATGTTACCAGATGTGGTGATGACCTTCAGCTGATAATGACTCATGAGCATGGCGAGAACGATGAAAAGATACATAAGCTGGCTTGGGATACCTTTGTTGAATGCACTAAGATAGCCAGAAAGTTGAAGCTGCATGGTGCGGGTCAAGACCTTCTCGCCGATGCTTTCTCAGGCAATGTCCGGGGAATGGGCCCTGGCGTTGCCGAGATGCAGTTTAAAGAAAGAGAGGCTGAGACCATAATCATCTTTATGGCGGACAAGACTGCCTCAGGTGCCTGGAACTTGCCGTTGTATAAGATATTTGCTGACCCGTTCAACACTATCGGCTTGGTTATCGCTGGAAACATGCATTGTGGTTTTTCTTTTGAGGTCCATGATATTAAGGAGAACAAGAAGATAATTTTCAATGCCCCAGAGGAGATCTATGATATGCTGGTTTTAATAGGTGCTCCTTCACGCTTTGCCATTAAAGCTGTGTATCATCGGGACACAGGTGATATAGCTGCAGTCTCATCCACGCAGCGTTTGGCTTTCATCGCTGGTAGGTACGTGGGTAAAGACGACCCGGTATGTATCGTTCGTTCCCAGGGTTACTTCCCCGCGGTAGGAGAGATCCTTGAGCCATTTGCCCATCCCCATATCGTGGAGGGCTGGATGAGAGGCTCACACCACGGTCCGCTGATGCCGGTTGCGGTTAGAGAGAGCAATCCCTCGCGGTTTGATGGTCCGCCAAGAGTGATTGCTGCAGGTTTTCAGCTTTCCGGGGGCAAATTTATTGGTCCTCTTGATATGTTCGATGACCCGGCCTTTGATAATGCGCGCAGGGAAGCCAATATTATAGCTGATTTATTGCGCAATCTCGGGCCTTTCGAACCCCATCGTTTGCCTCTTGAAGAGATGGAATATACCACCATGCCCCAGGTTATGAAAAAGCTTGAAGGAAGGTTCGAGAGCATTTAATCGAAAGGTCTGCGTCATTTAGCCACCCAGCCTTCGGCACGGCTGTAGGGACTTTAAAGGTTATTGCACTTGGAAAAGGAAGATGGTCAAGTTGCTCCTTGCCACCACAAACCAAGGTAAGATCCGAGAATACCGGGCTCTGTTAAAAGATTTGCCCTTTGAAGTGGTGACACCGATTGAGGAAGGTATAGACATAGCTGTTGAGGAGAATTATTCCAGCTACGAGGAAAATGCCATCCTAAAAGCCACCGCTTATGCTAAAGCAAGCCACCTTGTCACTTTGGCTGATGACTCTGGGATTGAGGTTGATGCCCTTGGTGGAGAGCCGGGTGTCGGCTCAGCTCGTATCGCTGGTGAGGATGCCAGTGATAGGGAAAGGGTTGAGCATCTCCTGGCAAGGTTGAAAGGGGTTCCGTGGGAGGAGAGGACGTCTCGCTTCAAATGTGTTATTGCTATAGCCACCCCGGAGGGGCAGACTGCGGTGTGCTATGGAGAGTGTCAGGGATTGATCGCCTTGGAACCTAGTGGTGAGAATGGGTTTGGCTATGACCCTATTTTCTATCTTCCCGAGTATGGCAAAACTATAGCAGAGTTGCCAATGGAGATAAAGAACCAGGTTAGCCACCGTGGCAGGGCTGCCCATGAAGCGCATAAGATGCGGCGGTTTGCAGAGAGAGAGTTAAGCCATGACCGGGATTTCTGACCCATTTAACCGCCCTATAAACTATCTTCGTATCTCGGTGACTGACCGTTGCAACCTGCGTTGTATTTACTGTCAGCCAGCTGGGGGCATCAGCCTGTTGCCACAGAGTGAAATCCTCACCTATGAGGAGATCTTGTTCGTTGCTCGGTTAGCCGCCGAGGTGGGAATTAACAAGCTCAGGATTACTGGCGGTGAGCCATTAGTCAGGGCAGGATTACCTGAGCTGGTAGCTATGCTGGCTAAGATCGATGGTGTGGATGATATCTCATTAACAACTAATGGAGTACTCCTTAAAGAATATGCTGCTGGGCTTAAACATGCTGGCTTAAAGCGGGTTAACGTTAGCCTGGATTCTTTACGCAAGGAGAAGTTCAAACGAATAACCCGCCGCGATAAGTTAGATGATGTTCTCCATGGCATCGAAGCTGCCAAGACCTGCGGGCTAAGTCCTGTGAAAGTGAACGTGGTGGTTATGCGTGGTGTAAATGATGATGAGCTTCTGGACTTTGCTAAACTGACCATCACAGAAGGCTGGCATGTGCGTTTTATCGAGTTGATGCCTTTCATTGCGGATAACCCGCCACATGCTCATTCTACGCCGGGGGACACTGGGTCTTTGTGTCAATTCATGTCGGCTGATGAAATAAAGTCATGCCTCAGTAGCTTGGGAGAGCTTGAACCATCGGTGCCTATCATGGGAAATGGTCCAGCCAGGTATTTTCGTTTTCCGCAAGCCAGGGGTACTATCGGCTTCATAACTCCGGTTAGCCAGCATTTCTGCTTCAATTGCAACCGGCTTCGCCTCACAGCCCAAGGCAAGTTGCGCCCTTGTTTGCTCAGTGACCAGGAAATTGACCTGCGCCAAGCGCTACGCAGCGGCGCCTCACCTAAGAAACTGAAGCAAATCATAGCCGAAGCTATCCAGTCAAAGCCTCAGCAACACCAGCTAGCGCAAAAGCCTATCTCTGGGAAATTTCTCATGTCCAAGGTGGGAGGTTAGACATGAGTTCGTCCTCTGATATCCGTATGGCTGATATTGGTGAGAAGCCGGTAACCGTAAGGCAAGCTGTAGCTAAAGGGAGAGTGGTGATGCAGGCAGCGACCCTGAGTTTGGTTAAACAAGGTAAGTTGCCCAAGGGGGACGTCTTAGCTGTAGCTCGGGTTGCTGGCATAATGGCAGCTAAAGAGACCCATCGTCTTATCCCCTTATGTCACCCGCTCCTTATTGAGGATGTAAAAGTACAGTTCGCTATAGAGGATAAGTCCTCGGCAGTTGAAATCATGGCTACAGTTAAAGGCAGTGGCAAGACCGGGTTTGAGATGGAGGCTTTAACCGCCGTAGCCATAAGTGGTCTTACCATTTACGACATGTGCAAAGGCGTTGACCAGAGGGTGCGACTGGAAAACATCCGCCTCATCCGAAAAAGCGGTGGCAAAAGTGGCACCATTACTTTGGAATAAGTCGATGCACCCTGAAATTTAGCTGTCGATCCCCTGGCATTTATGAATAACATATAATTTTCTTGCCAGCATAAGCGGTTGATAGTTAATTGACTTAACGCAGTGGGCGGGGTATACTCTTGTCACCGCAAGTGTTGGGGGGTGTCATATGAAATTATCCTGCCTTCAAGAAAATCTCAGTAAAGGGTTAGCCATAGTCAGCCGAGCTGTAGCTACGAGGACTACTTTGCCTATTACTCAGAATGTGCTTATAGCCACTGACCAATCACGTCTTAAGCTGTCTGCGACTAATTTGGAGATAGCCATCACTTGCTGGGTAGGTGCCAAAATAGAAGAAGATGGTGCCATTACCATACCAGCGCGACTTCTTACTGAGTTTATTGGCTCTCTTCCCAACGACCGCATTGATATCACCCTAACCCAGCGCACCCTCCATCTCAGGTGTGCCCGTTTTGAAGCTCGTATCAATGGGCTTGATGCTCAAGACTTTCCGCCGATTCCTAAGGTAGGTGATGGCATGACGACCAAAATTGATGTTGGAGCTTTGCGGGAGGGGATCAGCCAGGTTACTTTTGCTGCAGCAACTGAAGAATCCCGCCCGGTGCTTACTGGAGTCCATCTTGAATTTGATGGAGAAAAGCTTGCCATGGCAGCTGCTGATGGCTTTAGATTGGCTGTCCATAATACCTCCCTTTTGTCGGCAGTCAAAGGTAAGACTGCTGTAATCGTCCCAGCACGTGCCCTGAATGAACTGAATCGTTTCCTCGCTGATCAGGAGGAGGTAGTTGAAATCACGGTAAACCAGCAGAAGAGCCAAGCTTTATTCCGCATTAAAAACATAGAGATGGTATCTCAGCTCATTCAGGGTAATTTCCCCAACTATTCTCAACTTATACCTCAGAGCTATGTCACCCGGGCTGTGGTTGACCGGGCGGAGTTTTTGCAGACGATCAGAATGGCCTCCGTTTTCGCCCGTGATGGCAGTGGTATTGTGCGGTTGGTCATCACTCCGGGCGTTGAGCTTACCCCTGGTAAAATGAATATCTCAGCCCGAGCGGAGGAAGTTGGCGACAACGTGAGCGAGATAGACGCCCTGATTGATGGCGAGCCCGCCAAGATCGCCTTCAACGCTAAGTATCTTTCAGATGTACTGTCTGTCCTACATCAGAAACAGGTTGCTTTGGAAACCACCACTTCATCCAGTCCCGGGGTTCTACGTCCTGTTGGCGTTGACAACTATGTCCATGTTGTCATGCCGATGTTCGTTCAATGGTGAAGAGAGTCCGCCGTTGCTGCTACAGAGGTAGCTAAGCTGTTGAGGGCTATATGTGAAATGGCTGTAGGAGGCTTTAGCTTAGCCGAGGGAGAAAAAAGAGGGAGCTGTCATGCCTAAGGTAAATACGGTTCTTGGCGAAATTCATCCAGACCAACTTGGCGTGACCTTGATTCATGAGCATCTGGTTCTAGGCTATTTGGGGTGGGAATGCGATGCGCTGGCACCGCCGTATGACAGGGAGGTAGCCGCTAAAACTTGTGTGACCGCTTTGAGTGAAGCCAAAGCTTACGGATTGAAGACGCTTGTTGATGCCACTGCCAGTGACATCGGCAGAGATATAGAGCTACAGAAGACTGTTTCGGAAAGACTGGGTATAAACGTCATCTGTGCTACAGGTTTTTACACGGAGAAATACGGAAAGACTGGCTACCTTAAATTTCGCAGTCAGGTGTATGACATCACCACTGAGGTGTGCGAGACATTCGTAAAAGAAATTACACAGGGCATCGGTAATACAGGGGTGAAAGCGGGAGTCATTAAGGTAGCTACAGGACATGGTAAGATAACTTCCTATGAGGAGAAGATAATTAAGGCTGCAGCCAGAGCACAGAAAGAGACAGGAGTGCCTATTATCACACATACTGAATCGGGAACAATGGGACCGGAGCAGGCAGACCTACTCATTTCCGAAGGTGCAGACCCAAAGCGTATAGCCATCGGGCACATGTGCGGTAGCGCTAACCTGCAATATCATCAATCTGTGCTTCAAAAGGGCGTGTACATTGCCTTTGACCGGCTGGGCATCGACCTTCTTTTTCCAGACAGGCTGAGGAAGGCTTGTCTTATCGGACTGCTCGGCATAGGCTATGCTGACAAAATCCTGCTTTCACAGGATTACTCGCCATACTTGCTGGGTCGTCCTTTTGAACTGCCAAGCCCGGCGAAACATCTTCTGTCTAGCTGGTCATATGTCCATGTATTCAAGAACATCATACCTGCTCTTAGGGAAGCGGGGGTGAGTGATGACAAGATTAACACCATGATGGTGGAAAACCCCCGCAGACTGTTTGGGGGAGCATGTGAGTGAATTTGATTAGTGGTGTGTCCGGCATTGGAAGCAATAGGAGTCTGGCTGGGGGTAGCGGTTGCTCAACTTTGATGTGTGTTGACAGAAGAGAGGATATAGTCTATGCTATACCTTGTAATACGAGGTAGTGGATGAGGCTATAGTAAAGGGGACACTGTAAAGATGGAAGAATTCTATTACTCTGGGTTGCTGGCTCTGGCTGCTTTTTGGTTTGCTGCTTGTCCGTTCTCTCTATGGATTGGGAAGTGGCTGCTGGGCAAGGATATACGTAACTATGGGGATGGTAATCCTGGGGCGTTCAATGTCTTCCGGGCAGGAGGTCGCAAGGCAGGTATACTAGCTTTGGTTCTGGATATAGGGAAGGGCATCCCGTTTGTAGCTCTGGCGCATTACTGTTTTAATCTTCCTGGAGCTGCTGTTATGGCGGTGGGTCTTTGTGCCATACTGGGACACGCTTACTCCCCAATGCTTCGATTCGAGGGTGGCAAGGCGCTGGCAGTGACAGGCGGTGTCATGTTAGCGCTACCGCAACATGAGATATTGATTTCAGTTCTTATCTTCATATTTGTTGGCTTTCTGTTGATAGATGTTGATGCCTGGCGGATTATTTTGGGCTTGTTAGCCTCATCGCTCTTCCTTTTTTTCACCAAAGGACTGGCGCTAGAGCCACTGTTTGTGTTATGTGTAATAGCGATATTGGTGGTGAAACATTTTGATGAGTTGAAGACAATGCCTCGGTTCAAAGGGAGACTCGCCGTTTGGTTTCGAGAAAGGAAGACGCACGCTTAGCCAGGCGGTAGCGGAACTGCGGCAATGCTTTATCACATAATAATTACTGGTTGTCTGCTTGTCTTCACCGCTAATATCATCCTCAACTTGAGAATGCTCAGGAAGCCGCAACCAGATAGCAAGATACCTGAGCCAGTACCATTTGTATCTGTTCTTATCCCAGCAAGGAATGAAGAGGAGAATATTAAAATATGCCTAGAGTCTCTACAGAGACAGGACTATCCTGAGTTCGAGATTTTGGTGTTAGATGATAATTCCACAGACAGAACGGCTGAAGTCGTGAGCCAAATAGCAGCCAGAGACCACCGTATCAAATTGATAACGGGGAAAGTGCTTCCCGAAGGCTGGACAGGCAAACCTTTTGCCTGTTATCAGCTTGCGGAACGAGCTAAAGGCTCTTGGTTGCTGTTCATTGATGCTGATACCACGCATGCTCCACACATGATACGCAGTGTGCTGGCTCTGGCTATTGAGCTCAGGGCTTCGCTGCTCTCTGGATTTCCTCATCAGGTGGCTGTATCGCTAGCGGAAAAGATTGTGATGCCAGTGTTCTATTTTATTATCATGAGTTGGTTCCCGTTGTGGTGGTTCCAGAGTTCCAAGGAGCCAAAGCCATCGATGGCAATCGGTCAGTTACTTTTGTTCCCTAGGGAGGAATACTGGCGGATTGGGGGACACGGGACAGTCAGATGCAAGATACTTGAAGATGTCTGGCTTGGGGTTGAAGTGATTCGACAGGGGGGGAGACATGTCGCTGTTGATTTATCGCCAGTGTTTTCAACTCGTATGTACTCTGGAGTCGGCGCAATGTGGCAGGGATTTGTCAGGTCAATATATGCGGTGGCAGCAGTATCCCCGGCGGCTATAGCTGGGCTGGCGGTAGCCGGCATCATTTTTTATTTGGCTCCGTTCTATTGGCTCTGGGACGCTTATTTTTCCGTGGCTGCTCCTACCGACTGGCGATTTATTGTTGTCTTCCAGATAGCTATGATATTGCTTATGCGCTGGCTGGTGGACAACCGTTTTAAGGGGCCGCTGGTATCAACTTTCCTGCATCCGATTGGCTTCTCATTCTTGGTTGTGGCTAGTGTTTATGCCGGTTGGCGTCAGATAGTAGGTCAGGGGGTTCGCTGGAAGGACAGGCTGTATCGTGAGACCTCAGGAGTGAGGTAAAATCTGCCTGGTGACAGTGCTCTGGAGGACATCTTTCTGGTTAACATTGTTGCTGGTAAAGGGTATGGGCTGATTGTGTGTTGCCCTTGTTTCCGGCTCAGGAAAGCAATCTTTTAAACCCTAGGGATGTAAAATGAAGTGCCTGATACTAGCCAGTGGCTTCGGGACGAGGCTCTATCCGCTGACGGCTAACAAAGCTAAAGGTCTCCTCGAATACAGGGGCAAAGCGGTAATAAGCCATATCGTTGATAAGATCCCAGAGGGTATAGATATCTTGGTGAACATAAACAAGAAGTTTGAGGCTGATTTTCACCGCTGGCAGGGTAAAATGGACAGGTCAGTGACCCTGTGTGTTGAGCCGGTTTTCACAGAGCAGCAAGCTTTCGGTGCTGTAGGCTCTCTTGAATACTGGGTTAGAACTGAAGGCATTAGTGAGGACCTGCTAGTTATTGCCAGCGATAACTACTTTGAGTTCGAAATGCGCCAGTTCATCGCTGCTTACAACGGCAAAAATGTGCTGGTAGCTGTTCATGACATCGGCGACAAAGTTAAAGCTAGTCGCTACGGCGTCGTTCGACTGGATGGGACCAGAATAGTTGAACTTGAGGAAAAACCGGCACAACCCCGTTCTAGCCTTGTTGCTACCGCCTGCTATATCTTCCCCCCCAGCATATTCCCTCTGTTATCTCAATATTGCAGCCAGGGTAAAAGAGATAATTTGGGGAGCTTCATCGCGTACCTGCTAGACAGACACGAAATCCATGCCTATGTCTTTACTGAGACATGGTTCGATGTTGGCAGCATTGATGTCTACCAATCAATTCAGAAAACTAGTTCTTGATTACCTCTAGCGCGGAGCGTGAAGAAGCTTTCACAGTCCTGGGGTCGCCTCATTCCTGGAACATTAGTATTCCTGTCTCGCTGACTGAACTAATTGCGTTTAATATTTATTGGGTGCGTGACTCAATGACCACCTTTCCGTGGTAAGCCAAAAGCCTTACATCCAGTAAAAACCTTTCATTCAACATAAATTGACATGCCGCTTACGGGACACTATTATTTTATCTGGTGAAGGTCGGAAGCAAGGTATATTTTCAATCCGTCTGGACGATTTTATTTCCTGATATGTGATGGTAGGAGGGTCCACTATGGCTGGTGAGAATGACCGGGAGAGGATAAGGGAAGCGATGCAGGAATGGGAACGGGACTATGGGATGTCAATAAAGAGCAAGCCCGAGAGGAAGGCGAGATTTCACAATCTCTCTTGGATAAACGTGAAGCCTTTGTATACGCCAAGCGACATCGAGGGGCTCGATTATGAAAGGGATATAGGTTTTCCGGGAAGGTATCCTTATACCAGAGGTGTATACACCACAATGTACCGTGTAAGGCCGTGGACGGTAAGGCAAGTAATCGGATATGGTGGTGGAATCGAAAGCGCTGAGCGGGTGAAATTTATGGAGAAACACGGACAGACAGGCTTTAGCGTTGTCTTTGACCACCCGACCAATATGGGCTTGGATTCTGATGACGAAGCTGCTGAGGGTTTCGTAGGCAGAGAGGGAACGGCTATCGATACACTTCAGGACATGAGGGACTTGTTAAAAGACGTTGACATGGAAAAGGGAGGAATTAACATAATTGCAGCACATCCTGCCATACTTGCCATGGTGGTTGCTGTCGCCCAGGAAAGGGGCATAGATTTGCGGAACCTCTCCGGCACCCTTCAAAACTATCCCATCATAGGACATACAATGGGCAGCTGCTCCGATATTTACGGGGGCGTATCTTTCTTTTCCAAGAGGATCTGCATTGATATCGTGGAATACTGTACCCGGAACCTGCCGCGATGGAATTCAGTTAGTATCGCGGTGAGGAATACTAGAGAGGCTGGCTGCACTGCAGTTCAAGAGATAGCTTTCGGTATTGCTCCTGCCCTTGCCGTGATAAAGGGGTGCGCTGAAAGAGGCATCGGTGTGGATGAGGTAGCTCCCAGGATCTCCTTTTTTCTAAATTCCCATAGGGATTTCTTTGAGGAGATAGCTAAATTTCGGGCTATGAGGCGACTGTGGGCTAGGATTTTGAGAGAGGAGCTTGGCGCTAAAGACCCACGGTCATGGCAGATGAGATTCCACTGCCAGACATCGGGAGATGCTATGACATATCAGCAGCCACTGGTGAATATTGTCAGGGGCACTCTCTATGGGCTGGCAGCGGTCTTGGGCGGTTGTCAATCTTTGCATATAAACTCCGCCGACGAGGGCTTTGCTATACCTATAGAGGAGACAGCCAAGTTATCCCTGAGGACGCATCAGGTTATTCTGGAGGAATCAGGGGTGGCGGATACTATAGACCCGCTAGCCGGCTCTTATTATGTGGAGTGGTTGACTAATAAGCTGGAAACTGAGGCAAGAGATATCTTGAACAAAATTAATTCAATGGGGGATTGGTGGGATCCTAAGGTGCGGGGGTGGGTTAGCCGGGAGATAGCTGATGCGTCATATAGGTTTCAAAAAGAAGTAGAAAGCGGTGAACGCGTGGTAATTGGTGTAAATAAATATGTTGAAGAATCAAGATATCCCTTCCCGATATGGAGAGAGGACAAAGCATTTAGAGAGAAGCAACTGGAGAGATTGAACAAGGTGAAGAGAGAGCGAGATGTAAAAAGGTGGGAGGAGGCAGCGAATGAACTTAGACGTGCCTGTAAGAATGGGCTAAACATTCTGCCGCCCACGATAGAGGCAGTGAAGGCTTATATGACCATAGGTGAGATCACCAAGATTTATCAGGAATCTTGACTATTAGACTGTTTGAGCGCCAAGGTCACTTTCACATGGTAGCAGAGAAGATAAGGGTTCTTTTAGCTAAGCCATCTCTGGACCTGCACAGCAGGGGGATTCTGGTTGTGGCTACAGCCTTGCGAGACGCCGGTATGGAGGTGATATATTTGGAGGCATCGCCTAAGGTTGGCACGAGGGAAATAGTTCAGGTGGCGATGCAAGAAGATGTGGATGTGATAGGGATGAGCATCCTATCCGGCTCTCCGGAAATTATTCTCACGAAATTATTAAAGGCAAGGGATGAAATGGGGCTGCAAAACATTCCGATTATCGCCGGTGGCATCTTCCCAGAAGAGGAGATTGAGGAATTGAAGGGCAAAGGCATAGCTGAAATATTTCGACCGGGGACACCTACTGAGACCATAGTCAAAGCAGTTAGAGAGATAGCTGCAGAAAGAAGAAGGTGCCGGACATCATAGGCTGGATTTCCGAAAAATCTGGCGTAAAGATAAAGTAAATTTTTAACCCCGCATGCGGCTGTCTAACATGATAAGGCAAACTAGATTTTGTAGACAGGCAAATTGTGCTAAGCAATCGTCGCTTTTGGAGGGGTGTTATCTCGATGGAGTTACTACAAAGAGGAGGGTATTTTGGAGTTGATCTTGAATAACAAGGTGTTGCTTATTCCAGCTGCTGTCTGGTGTCTGGCTCAGGTGCTGAAGGTTATCGTTGGCTCGGTGAGAGATAAGCGTTTGAATTTGTCCTACATGACTACTATGGGTGGCATGCCCAGTGCACACTCTGCGTTGGTCTGTGCTCTGGCTACGACAATAGCTGTGGCTGAAGGTGTAAGCTCGACTCTTTTTGCCCTTGCAGCTTTTTTCGCTTTGCTGGTAATGTACGATGCTGCTGGGGTGCGGCATACAGTGAGCACCCAATCTACAATCCTCAATCGCATGTTGGAAGAGCTTTTTAAGGGACATCCGGCATTCCAACAGCGTCTGCGCGAGCTCATCGGTCATACAAAGTTTCAGGTTGCTGCCGGAGCTAGCTTTGGGATAGTAGTTGCGTTCCTCTTGGCATGGGAGTGGTAAGAGGTCAGGTAATGCCAGACTTGCCAAATATAGTGAGGTCATTAAAACGGCGAGTCCTGCCACCGACGAGGACTTCAAACCCCTGCTTGACCTTGCTCTGAATGGCAAATCAGGGTAATTCTTCAATAGTTTACTCGTCCATTGAGGAACCCTCCCCTGCCACTGCCGTTCATTTATCGGTGACAGTCTTGTTCGCAGTCTGTACTGTCAGACAGTACGTTAATTAAAGCCCAAGTATGGACTTCAAATTGCTGCCAATGGTCCACCCCCACATGCGTGGGGAATACGTCGATGTCCGTGTCAGGTCCCTGTAGCCGGCAGAACGACTTTTGTTGAAAGCTTTGCTCCTTGCCTCAGCTCTAAATCACCAAAGAACTCGATGGTGCGAAGCATCTCTCAATGATTTGCACCATGCTATAGTCTGTAAAAGTATAGACATAGCCACAGACTATAAGTATACTCTAACTGGGAGATATTACCTGAGGGAAAATGAATGGTGCCAGATAATCTAGAGCTAGAGACTGCCATACGAAGCAGATTGGACACTAAGTTTGTCGGGCAGAGCTTGCACTACCATTCCAGTGTCTCCTCGACCATGGATATAGCCAGGAAACTAGCTATAGAAGGAGCAGCCGAAGGGACTGTGGTTATCGCTAACACCCAAACGGCGGGTAGAGGGCGACTGAACAGGGCTTGGCTGTCACCGCAAGGTAGCCTTGCCATGTCTGCAATTCTCAGACCGTCCTTGGACGATCTCCCACAGCTCGTTATGATAGCCTCTTTGGCTGTAGTCAAAGCTATCAAAGAAGTTGCTAACCTGGAGACTCAGATTAAATGGCCTAATGACGTGCTGGTCAAGGGTAAAAAGGTCTGCGGTATCCTAATAGAAAGCCAGGTCAAGGGAGGCAAGGTAGACTTCGCTATTGTAGGGATAGGAATAAACGTCAATTTTAATCCCTCTACCTTCCCTGAGATTGCAGACATAGCTACCAGCTTATCCCACGAGCTTGGCAAGGAGGTATCGATGATTGGACTTACCAGCGCCGTATTATCTGAACTCGAACAGCTGTATTTGAATGCTCGAGCTGGAGCCCGTCTATACAGAGAATGGCGGAACCATATGGAGACCCTGGGTAAGTGGATACAGGTCAAAAGCGGCAGGATTGTGGAAGAGGGCACGGCACAGGATGTGACGGAGACTGGTAATCTCATCCTGCGCCGTGCTGACGGCAGCCTTGCCGAAATTATAGCCGGTGATGTCACCGTAATGAAAGTCTGACCCCATTCCCAAAAGAGCCAGGAAGGTGTCCTGCGGTCTCCCTAGCTTTTTCGACTCACTTTGCCCAGCATGGGAGTTATCAAATCTATAGGCAAGGGAAATACTATCGTGTTAGTCCGCTCGGTGGATATGGTGGTTAAAGTCTGAAGATAACGAAGTTGCAGAGCTGAAGGCTCACTTGAGATAACCTTCGCCGCATCAGCCAGTTTCTTTGCAGCCTGAAACTCACCTTCAGCATGCACAATCTTAGCCCGTCTTTCTCTCTCAGCTTCAGCCTGCGCTGCCATTGCTCGCTGCATTGCCTCGGGTAACTCAACATCTCTAACTTCCACCATACTTACCTTTATACCCCAGGGCTCAGTTCCTTCATCAATCAGCGCCTGAAGTTTCTCGTTGATTTTGTCTCGATGAGCCAACAAATCCTCTAGTTCTGACTGTCCAACAACGTTGCGCAAGGTGGTTTGTGATAGCAAAGAAGTGGCTCTTATATATTGCTCAACATTAAGCACGGCGTCTTCTGGCCTCATAACCCGGAAATAGACAACGGCATCTACTTTCACTGTCACTGTATCCAGTGTAATGCATTCCTGGGTTGGGACATCCATAGTAACCACACGGAGATCAACTTTTACCATGCGCTCTATAAATGGAATGAGCAATATAAGCCCGGGACCTCTAACACCAACATACCGCCCCAAACGAAACACGACTCCACGCTCATACTCATTGACAATCCTGATAGCTGCCGATAGAAGTATTATTACAACTATGGCAATAGCCAAAACAATGATTATATTCATACTTTCCTCCTTCTAGCTTTTTTCTTCTTGGTTACAATTAGTTTTAGTCCCTCAACTTTAGTTACTGTCACCTCCTCTCCAGGCTCTGCACTGCCTTGGTCAAGCATAGCCCTCCAGCGCTCACCTTCAACAAGCACTGTGCCCTGCGGGTCAAGACGTGTCTTGGCTACAGCTTTTTTGCCCACTAGCCCTTCAGCACCGGTGGCTACTTTCCGCTTCTGTCCTCGAACTACAGCACCAATAACAAAGATAACAAACGCAGCTATGACGACAGTCACTCCGGCGATCAAGCCTCTATTTATCGACATGGGGGGGGAACTATGACTGAATAGGACAAGGGAACCGATAACCAAGGAGGCAATCCCGCCGGCTGTGAGTGCCCCAAAAGCTGGAGTAAAAGCCTCAGCGACAAATAGCCCTATAGCTAGCAATATGAGTAACACACCTGCCCAGTAGGCATTGAGTACTCCCAGGGAATAAAAAGCCAAAAACAAACTCATGCCGCCAATCACTCCAGGGAATATCATGCCCGGGTTTGAAATTTCAGTAATCAAACCTATCACAGCCAAACTGAGCAAGATATAAGCGATATTAGGGTCACTGATGACATGCAAAAAGCGCTCAATTGGATTCATCTCGTTTCTAACCAGCACATAATCAGTGGTACTAATAGTGACTTCCTTTCCCGTTGCTAAGGTTACCTTTTTACCGTTGATTTGGCGGAGCAAGCTTTCTAAATCATCAGCCTCAAAATCAATGAGCTTGGCTTTCAACGCTTCAGAGGCAGTAAATGACTTGCTTTCTGAAACCGCCAACTCAGCCTGCTCGGGGTCACGCCCCCTCATTTCGGCGATGCTTCGGATCCAGGCAGATGAGTATTCAGTTACTTTCTTTTTTACTTCTTCAGGCATTTCTTGCCCGACGCTTACCGGGTGAGCGGCTCCAATGCTGGTCCCCGAAGCCATAGCTGCAATATGAGCAGATATGGTAATAAAAGTCCCCGCTGAAGCTGCCCAACTACCGCTAGGAGAAACATAGACCACAATCGGCACCTTGGCATTTAAGATGCGCTGTACTATCTTTTCTGTTGAATTGAGCAGCCCTCCGGGGGTGTTCAATTCGATGATGCAGGCAGTGCTGCCCTTAATTTCAGCTCCACTGATGCCACGATCCAAGTAGCTGGCAACTACCGGGACAATGGTACCATCAACCTTAAGAACATCGATACTTGGAGTGCTAGCTTTAACCCCGCCAAAGATGAAAACAACGGTCAACAAGCTAATCAGAGCAAGTGCATGGGCAAATCGGGGCTTTGACTTGAACATCGATTCACAACCGTAAAATAATTATAGTTTAGGCTGCGGTTCACAGCAAATTTGAAACGCGTATCCGACCGATGTGGCAAATAACTTTGCAGCTTGCCCATCCGTTTGTCTGCTTCGAGCAGGTTAAAGACTTGTTTACCTTACCAAAAAGACCGAATAACAAGGGAACGCCATCCAAAAGTGCAACGGAGCACTGCTAAACGTACCGGGAATTTCGATTGAACGTAGGAGTTGATTAGTGTAGAATAGGTCAACTTAATTGAGATTCGGAATTATGGCAAGTCAAAAGTGTAAAGGCGCTCGAGATCTGCTTCCCAAAGATACCGTCGTATTCCGTTACATAGAGGATGTATTTAGAAACTCGTGTCTAGGTTGGGGTTACCAAGAAGTGAAGACTCCAACTCTAGAGTATCTCTACTTGTTCACATCCGCAGGCACGCTTACCCCAAATATGTTGAGCAAAGTATATTCCTTCCTTGATTGGGATGGATGGAGCGGTGAAAGAGTAGTGTTAAGGCCGGACGGCACCATACCTGTCGCTAGGCTATACGTGGAGAATTTGACCCAGCAGGAAATAGCCAGACTATTTTATATTACCAATGTCTTCGCTTTCGAAGAAACAGGCAAGGAAAACAGGGAACGCTGGCAGTGTGGAGTGGAGCTTATAGGCAGTGACAAACCGGCGTCAGATGTGGAACTAATTCTGCTAGCTACTGAGATTTTGCAAAAGCTGGATATCGCTGACATTGAAATTCAGCTATCTCACGCAGGTGTACTGAGAGCCTTGCTCAAGGAGTTGAGTCTGAATCCAGACGAGGAATCGAGGCTGGTAGAGCAGATCCTCGACGGTGACTGGCAAGCGCTGATGAAAATAGAGCCACGTAAGCCAAACAGCAGCAGACTCTTATCATTGCTTCTTGATTTGAGGGGCAAGTCCCGAGGTTTTCTAGAAAACCTAAAGGCTCTGCCTCAAATTCCCATGGACTTAAAATCGCCACTGGAGAACTTCTCCGAGATCGCCGGGCTCCTCGATGCTTTGAGTTGCAATTACCAGATTGATATCACAGCTACCCGAGGTTTCGAATACTACACTGGCTTGTGCTTCAACTTTTTAGCGAAGGGTGCTAGGCTAGGCGGCGGTGGAAGATACGATAATCTTATACGGCTCATAGGTGGTAAAAACACCCCAGCCTGTGGTTTTGCTCTCTATGTTGACCCGCTTATGAGCCTGACTCAGCCAAAGGCTAAAGAAAAAGTAGAGCGCATGATCTCAATCAGATGTGATTCTGCTGCACCAGAGACAATAAAGGCAACCTTCAAGTTGGCTAAGTCATTTCGCCAGGCTGGTTACGTCACCGAGGTTAACTTCAACGGTCATCAATCGCATTATCGCTGGATAATCGCTGTCCAAGAGGAACCACAACAGTTCTTGGTTATCGACCAGAGCCGAAACTTAAAGAGAGCGGCGTCTTCAATTGCTGATGCTATTCAAATTGTAGGAGGTTCAGCGTAATTTGCTAACCAAGCGCCAGAAGGATTATGTTAAGCTAGCCTTGCCCAAAGGAAGACTCCTCTCTGCCACAGCCTGCCTTTTGAAAGAGATAGGACTGGAATTTGACGGCTACAGCGAAAACACCCGTTTCTATCGTCTAAAGTCAACACGGCACGCAAATCTTTCAGCCAAGATATTCCAAGAAAAGGATATCCCTATCCAGGTAGCCGTGGGCAATTATGACTTAGGTGTCTGCAGTTTGGACTGGATTGAAGAACTGTCAATCAGATACCCAGCCAGCGCACTTACCAAAGTGGTTGACCTAGAATATGGCAAAGGTATTCTTTGCTTAGCAGCAAGCCGTTATGGAAATATACCCAGCCTTCAAGCATTGCCAATTGGTCAGAAAAGCTGGCGAATAGCGACTGAGTATCCTAATCTGGCAGAAGCTTCCGCGTTAAATCTCAGATTAAGCAGGTTCAAAATCTTTCCAGTCTGGGGGGCTGCTGAGGTCTACCCACCGGAGAATGCTGACCTAGTTCTTCTATGGGCAAAAGACGAATCGGAAATAACAGCACAGAACCTAGTCCCATTGAAAACCCTACTCCGCACTAATGCCTTTCTTATTGCAAACAGGGAGAGCTTACAGACAAAGAACCTCAGTCAAATCATAGCCTGTTTCAGCAAGAGCCTTGAAATGGGGGCTAAACCATGGCTGCGAAGCAAAGCCGAACCATCATCTAAAAGCCTCAATGACTTCCAACCCGATTTTGACGAAGAAAAAGTTTGGCTTGCCTTGCCTGACGGTCATCAGCAAGCACCTACAGCGGAATTCCTCACCAGAGCTGGACTAAAGCTAGATGGGTATTCAGAAGGCAAACTCAACCGTCGCCCCAGACCTAACCTTGACTTTATTAAGGTAAAAGTAATCAGACCACAAGATATGCCGCTCCAAGTTGCCAACGGGAATTTCGACCTGGCTATCACTGGTAAAGACTGGCTTCTCGACCATCTTTATCGCTTCCCCTCAAGCCCGGTTATCGAACTTGCTGAGCTTGGCTTCGGCGAAGTAAAAGTAGTGGCTGTGGTCAGCCAAGAGCTTCCTGTAGCCAATATTGACCACTTAAAGCTGCTCACGCAGAAAGGTAAACTGTCGCCGCTAAGAGTTGCTTCAGAATATGTAAATGTTGCCGACAGGTATCTCCGAGATAACCATGTCAGCCGATACAAACTGATCCCTACTTGGGGCGCGAGTGAGGCTTTCTTACCCGAGGATGCTGACCTGCTTATCGAAAATACGCAGACCGGGAAGACTTTAGCCAAGCACAACTTAAGGATCATAGACGACCTTTTCAAATCCGCAGCTTGCCTTATTGGCAACAATAACAATTGGACGTCTTCACTAAAGAGGCAAAGAATCGATTCCTTAGTTCATCAAATATGCTGCCAGACTACCGAAGCTAACCAAAAATGAGAGTAATCAAAGGCTTTGAAACGGCAAAAACCTTGCTCAACAGAGAAGTCTCTTACGCTGAATTCTCTCTGTCACCAGAGCACAAACAGGGGCAAAAAAAGAAAGGGCTACCTCCGGAGGCGACGGTTGCACGCATTCTCAGTGACGTTCGTAATAGAGGAGATAGGGCTCTTTTCGAGTATACAAAGAAACTTGACCGTGTTGAACTAAGCTCGCTGGAGGTAACTCAAAAAGAAATTTCATATGCCCACAGTGCGGTGGATAAGAAACTGGCAGTGGCACTCAAGATGGCAGCAACAAGAATAGAAGAGTTTCATTCTGCATGCAAGCAAAGGCTTGAGTCTAGCTTTTTCCGCCAAGGCTTAGGACGGCAGATCAGACCACTGGATAGGGTGGGCATCTATGTGCCAGGTGGTACTGCAGTTTATCCCTCCACAGTGCTGATGACAGCCATCCCAGCAAGGGTAGCTGGAGTCAAAGAAATAGTTATGGTCACACCAGCTCAGAAAGACGGTACAAGTCCAGTGGCTACGCTTGTGGCGGCGGACATCGCAGGAGTCAACCGCATTTTCAAAATAGGTGGAGCCCAAGCTATTGCTGCCCTAGCCTTCGGCACCCAATCAGTGCCAAAGGTAGACAAGATCTGTGGCCCGGGCAACATCTTTGTTGTTATAGCTAAGAAACTAGTCTATGGGATAGTTGCCATCGACGGGCTACAGGGACCAAGCGAGATAGTTATCATAGCTGATGATACTGCTAACGCATCCTACTGTGCTGCTGACCTTCTGGCTCAAGCTGAACATGACCCCCAGGCATCAGCCATTCTGATCACCACCTCATCAAAATTAGCCCGCGCTGTACGCAACGAGATCGAGCTGCAGTTGTCCAATCTAGAACGGCGGACTATTGCTGAAAAAGCACTGACGTCTAAAGGTGTGATCGTGCTGGTCAATACCCTAGACGAAGCCATCGATCTAGTAAACCGTTATTCCCCTGAGCATGTATCACTAATGTTGCACAACCCCACCCCCTACATCCAAAAAATTCACAACGCTGGCTGCATATTCGTCGGCAGTAGCTCACCCGTAGCCCTAGGTGATTATATTGCCGGACCGAGCCATGTCCTGCCCACGGGTGGCAGTGCCCGGTTCAATTCACCGCTCGGCGTCGAAGATTTTCTTAAAGCAACCAACATTGTGGCACTAGACAAAACTTATGACAAACAACTAAAGCAAGCAGCCATAACCATAGCTGAAGCTGAAGGGCTCAAAGGTCATGCCCATGCTATAAGGATGAGATTATATTGAACAGGCAAGAGCTGGAAATGATGTCCCGCGGACAATTAGAGCGATTGATAAGGCCCGGACTCAAGACGATGAAAGCGTATACCCCGATCGAACCAAGCGACGTATTGGGCAGGTATGTCGACATCCCGGCAGAAAAAATAATCAAGCTCGATGGTAATGAAAACCCCTATGGTTGTTCAGTGAAAGTGAAGCACGCCCTTGCCAATTACGCCTATTACCATCTTTATCCAGACCCTGAGCAGCGGGAATTGAGGCGAGCGCTGGAGGACTACACCGGCATCAGCTCAGAGAACATTGTGGCTGGCAGCGGCAGCGATGAGCTCATAGACCTTGTGCTGCGCCTATTCATCGAACCTGGCGACAAAGTGATTAACTGTCCACCGACCTTCGGCATGTACCCCTTTAGCACCGATATTTGCGGCGGTGAGGTTGTCAATCTAATAAGGAAGCCAGATTTCTCCATCGATATCGCCGCCGTAAGAAAGGCAGTTGATAAACGGACGAAAGTTATTTTTATTGCGTCGCCCAATAATCCCTCAGGCAATACCACCTCTGAGCTGGAAATCCTAGAGCTTTTGGACACTGTCCCCGTGGTAGTAGTTGACGAAGCCTATTGCGAGTTCAGCGGCAAGACCGTTGCCCCGTTGGTTTTAAAGTACTCAAATCTCGTGGTCTTGCGCACCTTCAGCAAGTGGGCGGGGTTGGCTGGGCTGCGAGTCGGCTACGGCATCTTCCCAGCTAACATGGCTAAATACTTGATGAAAATAAAGCAGCCATACAATGTGAATGCTGCGGCTCAACTGGCAGCTTTAGAATCACTGAAAGACATTAGCTACCTCCGTGGCACGATTAAGGCAATACTCGATGAGCGGGAACGGCTTTTCACCAAGCTTAGCCAGCTCGACTGGTTGAAAGTGTATCCATCCCAGGCTAATTTTGTCCTCTGTTCCGTGCTCAACGGCAAAGCGGAAGCAATACATCAAGCATTACGAAGGAAGGGTATTTTTATCCGTTACTTCGATACACCTGAGCTCAAGAATTGCCTGCGCATCAGCGTAGGTAAGCCGGAGCATACTGATACACTGATTGCCGCATTGAAAGAAATAATGCATTGATGTGGCAACTTCAAGCCAACACAGCGAGGTCAAGAAACATGTTTGAAAGAAAAGCAACGGTAACTCGGGAAACCAAGGAGACTTCTATCAAGGTAGAGCTAAACATTGACGGTACGGGGCAGTTCGAAATCACCACAGGGATCAGATTCTTTGACCACATGCTCAGTCAATTGGCTCAACATGGAATATTCGATGTAAAATTATCAGCTACCGGAGTCGACCAGCACCACGTAGTAGAAGACACAGCAATTTCTTTAGGCAGAGCCTTCAACCAAGCCCTAGGAGACAAACGGGGAATAGTCAGGATGGCTCATGCCTTGGTGCCTATGGATGAAGCCTTATCTGTGGTCGCTCTAGACATCGGGGGCAGGGGTTACACTGTGTTTGAGGCGTCTTTCAATAACAGCAATATCGACAAGATGCCTGCTGACTTAGTTCGGCATTTCTTTGTATCGTTTGCTTCAGAAGCTAAACTTAATGTCCATGCCAAGGTAATAAGCGGTATCAATGACCACCACAAAGCCGAGGCTTTGTTTAAAGCCCTAGCCCAGGCTCTCAAGGCTGCAACCCGCATCGACGAGCGCCTTGCTGGCAAAATACCTAGCACCAAAAATGCCATAGAATAGAGCACTAGTAAATCTCGCGGAAAGGAGATAGTATCGTGGAACTTTTGGAAGCCATACAATCTCGAAAGAGCATCAGAGGCTACCTGCAGACCCCGGTATCCAAAGACATACTGGGGAAAATCCTCGAGATAGCCATACGTGCCCCTTCGGGACTCAACTCCCAGCCATGGGAGTTCACTGTCTTGGGCGGCAAGGTGCTGGATGACTTAAAACAGGCTCTACAGGAAAAGGCTCTTTCCGGCACACCACCTCACCCTGACCTACCGATTAAGCCTCTTACAGGCGTTTACCGACAACGCCAAGTGCAGTTGGGCATTGCCTTGTACCAACTATTGGGCATTTCTCGTGAAGACAAAGAGGGAAAAGACCAATGGATGCTAAAGCAACTACGTGCTTTTGATGCACCCAATGTCATAATAGTCAGCATTGACCAAGAAGCAGAAAGCCCCCTAGCGCTGCTCAGCTTGGGCGCTGTCGTCCAGAACATAACGTTGGCAGCGGTCAACTTTGGCTTGGGCACTTGCATACAGCACGTATTAACATACTATCCAGAGGTAGTAAGACAGATCGCAGGTATCCCTGAGTGTAAAAAACTCGCCATAGGTATATCTATCGGTTACCCCGACTGGGACTTCCCGGCGAACAAGCTGGAGAGCAGCCGCGAGCCACTGGCTAACATAGTAGCCTGGCGGGGAGTGTAACATGTATCTATATTCGAGCAAACAGTGAGCTAACACCCACCAGCTTTTTCAGGTAATCGACAGCCCAGTTCACAAGTTCTTCGTCTTTAAGTTCAAGTACAAAATCCGGCTTCAGCCCAACGCCATCAATCGGTCTGCCAAGTGGTGTAAGCCAGCGATAAGCAGTTATGTGTAAACCCGAACCATCACTCAGGTCTCGGACGGTCTGAACGCTGCCTTTGCCAAAAGTCTGGCTACCAGCAAGCTTAGCTCGCCCATAGTCCTGGAGAGCGCCAGCCACGATCTCGCTGCCACTGGCACTGCCACCATTTACCAAGACAATAACCGGCAAATGGGTAGCTACACCACCTCGTTTCACCGGCACTTGGCTCTCCCTCCCCTCATTGTCCACAACTCTAGCAACTATCCCCATGGCTAAGAACTGACTCGCCACATCAACGGCAGCATTAAGCAAGCCGCCAGGATTATTGCGCAGATCCAGGATAACCCCTTTAGCACCCCCCCTAATAGCTTGCTTCAAAACGGTCTCTAGATCCCCACCCGTGGACTTCAAGAACTGGGTTATTCTGATGTAGGCGATATCGCCACGCATCTCTAAAATCACGCTCTCTACTTTTATCTCATCCCGGATTATCTGAATTTCAACGGGCTGGTCTTCGCCTTGATGGAGTATGACGAGGTTGACCGTAGTCCCCTTCGGTCCACGGATTTTCATTGTTGCTTCAACCAAACTCATCTTTGAAGTTGGTTCACCATCAATCTTCAAAATCTTGTCCCCCGGTCTGATACCGGCTTTCTCTGCAGGAGACCCGACTATTGGCGAGACTATTGTTAATTGCTTGTCCTTCATACTGATAACCGCACCAATACCCTCAAATCTGCCCTCAAAATTTGACAATTCCAATTGGCGAGTCTGTGGGTCAACAAAAGCGCTATATGGGTCATCAAGTGCCTCTATCATGCCCTTGACCGCACCCTGGCTCAATGCTTTAGGGTCCAACTTAGCCTTGTCTACATAGTGCTGAGATAACAGCTGCCAAGCTTCTTTGACGATCTTGAACTCGGGAGGCAGCTCTATATCTTCCCCAGCAGAAGGCGTTGTCCCGACCCATGGAGACACACCAGGCAATAACTTATCGTCAATAGAATCGCAGCTAGCACCCAGAATTGAAAACGCAACTGAGAAAATAACCAGTAACAAAATGATAATATTAGCCCTTTTAGCAAGCATAGTTCGCCTCCTGCTATCGGAAAACTCGAAGGAAAGGATTAACAGATATTGTAGCAGTTTACGGTGAAAATAAGAAGCTAAGTCTTTTGGTCTTGAGCAACAGCTTGTTTTCACCAACTGAAGTGTCTTGTCAACATTGTCTACCGCAAGAGGTAAACCTAACTTCTTAAGCTCGGCAAGCCCCAGCCCCCTGAACAAACGTTGACTGGCTACTCTAGCCATCTCGTCATACAGGGCTGGTCATTCTGTGCCCCGCCGCTGAACACAAAAGAGAATAAAACCACGAAGTTGCGGATCTAGGGAATTCATGGTTTCAAAAGGGGAAACGTTAAAACCCAAAAAAGTTTACCCACCCCTGCGGGTAGCGGCAAACCTGCTGACAGCCGCTGAGCTTGCCCACCTCCTCTTATTCCTGCCTTAATTAATACATGGACTAAGGCATCCACCTCTGTCTCTTCCTTTTTGTGAAGCTAAAATTTTAGAGCTGTTCCGTCCGAATTTTCTGAAAGGTTCGCGTGGCAATAAGGCATATTTCCGAAACAGGAGTGGGCTAAGTAAACCTGTAAGCCGAGTTCTGTTCCCTGGAACATCCAGGGCGATGACCATCCATCTAGCCTTGATGTTACCATCAAGGTCAAGCGACCAACCCGGGGTCAGGGCCGGGCGTCCCTTTCGCCCCCTATTTGGTCTTGCTCCGGGTGGGGTTTACCCAGCCAGCCAGTCACCTGACTGCTGGTGAGCTCTTACCTCACCATTTCACCCTTACTCTCATTAAGAGAGCGGTATGTTTCTGTGGCACTTTCCGTAGGGTCACCCCTCCTGGGCATTACCCAGCACCCTGCCCGGTGGAGCTCGGACTTTCCTCCCTGATTTTTTACAAACCAGAGCGGTCATCCGGTTTACTTAGCCCAATATCCACTTTACACCCAAGGCATGCAGCCGTCAAATTACATAACGCCCAGTAACGGCGACTTCAGACGTGCTGTGAGAAAGCAACCACCTAAATGGCGCTAGAGGGTGCAAAATAAATTGTTTATACACAATCTGACTACCGAGGGCGCTTTGACAGATATAATTAAACACCTTATAATTCTAATTAAGAGGTGTCAGTTGAGCTGTGGCAGCACGAGATGTAAAGGACAAAAATGGCTAGCAGGTTTGAAAAGTTCTCAGAAAGAGCCCGGCGGGCGTTAACACGAGCTCAAGAAGAAGCACAGCGTTTTGGGCACAACTATATTGATACTGAGCACGTACTCTTGGGTTTGGTCGCTGAGGAAGACAGTGTGGCTAGCAGGGTCCTGATCAACCTGGGTGTCCTCCCAAGCAAACTGCGAGCTGCAATTGAGTTTGTGGTTGGACGTGGCGAGAGATCAGCAATCGGTGAGGTCGGGCTTACTCCCAGGGCAAAGAGGGTTATCGAGCTTGCAGTAGATGAGGCCCGCCGCTTGAACCACAGCTATATAGGTACCGAGCATTTGTTGCTAGGTCTGCTTCGTGAGCGCGGGGGGACTGCCATTGGCGTCCTAGAGAGCTTTGGTGTCACCTTGGAGAAAGCTCAAGCTGAAATCCAGAACATTCTAAGCCAGGGTGTCTCCCAGCCTCGCGCTGTTGCCCGAGGCACCACTCGGACACCGATTTTAGACCAGCTTGGAATAGACCTGACCGCTGCCGCTCGAGCCGGAAAGCTGGACCCCATCGTTAATCGCAACAAGGAGATCGAGAGAGTCATTCAGATACTCAGCCGTCGGCGCAAGAATAATCCGGCACTCATAGGTGAACCAGGCGTTGGTAAAACAGCGATTGTTGAGGGACTGGCACACCGAATTGTATCTGGTGAGGTTCCTGAAACATTGCAAGGCAAACGACTGGTAACTCTTGATATAGGCTTACTAGTAGCTGGCACCAAATATCGTGGTGAGTTTGAAGAAAGGCTGAAGAAAGTTATTGACGAGATAAAAAGCGCAGGCAATTGTGTGGTTTTCGTTGATGAGCTACATACTATTGTCGGTGCTGGTGCTGCAGAGGGTGCTGTTGATGCCTCCAACATCTTGAAACCCTCACTATCTAGGGGCGAAATACAGTGCATCGGTGCCACCACTCTGGATGACTACCGCAAGTATGTCGAAAAGGATGCCGCGCTGGAGCGACGCTTCCAGCCGGTTATGGTTGCTGAACCGACCGTAGAAGAGACTGTAGAGATCCTGCGAGGCATCAAGGAGCGCTATGAGGAGCACCACCGCCTGTCCATAAGCGATGAAGCTTTGAAGGCTGCAGCCTCTTTAGCCGCGAAGTACATACCAGACCGCTTCCTACCTGATAAGGCTATTGACTTGATGGATGAGGCAGCATCGCGGGTGCGAATTAAGCGTGGTGGTGTGCCTATCGGATTGGCTGAAGCAAGAAGAGCCTTGGAAGCCGTGCGCAAGGACAAAGAGGTCGCCATTTCTTCAAAAGAGTATGAACATGCTGCTGAGCTACGTGACCGCGAGGTCCAGTTAATGGAAAAGGTCAGTATCATGGAGCAGAAGTGGCGAGCGGAACAGCAGCAAGAGAAGCCGATAGTAACAGAGGAGGATATTGCTGAGGTGGTTAGTATGTGGACGGGAGTCCCTGTTGTTCGTTTGACCACAGATGAAACTAGTCGCCTTTTGCAGATGGAAGAGGCTTTGCACCGCCGAATTATAGGGCAGGATGAAGCCGTAAGCATCGTATCTAAAGCGGTAAGACGTGCCCGAGCTGGTCTCAAAGGTGCTCGTCGTCCTATCGGTAACTTCATTTTCCTAGGTCCAACGGGAGTGGGCAAAACAGAGCTGGTGAGGGCTTTAGCCGAGTTCATGTTTGGCAGCGAAGACGCCATGATTAGACTAGATATGTCTGAGTTTATGGAACGACACACCGTGGCCCGGCTAGTTGGTGCACCCCCGGGATATGTGGGTTACGATGAGGGTGGACAACTGACCGAGGCGGTGAGGCGTAAACCATACTGCGTGATTCTGCTTGACGAAATTGAGAAGGCGCATCCCGACGTATTCAACATACTGCTCCAGATCTTCGATGATGGACATTTGACTGATGCTAAGGGACGCCGGGTCGACTTCCGCAACAGTATAGTGGTTATGACCAGCAACGTGGGTGCGAAACACATAAAGGGCGCTATGACTATTGGTTTCGCTGCGCGCAGCGATGAAGAAAGGCATCGCCAAACCGAGTACGAGAAGATGAAGGAGAAGGTACTTGCTGAACTGAAGACGACCTTCCTTCCTGAGTTTTTAAACCGCATTGACGGTGTTGTAGTTTTCCACCCTCTGAGCAAAGAGCAAATCCGCCAGATCGTCGATTTGATGCTCAACGAAGTAGCTAGGTCACTGGCTGAGAAAGGCATTAAGTTGGAGGTGACAGACGCTGCTAAAGACTTCCTGGGCGAAAAGGGCTATGATCCCACTTTCGGGGCACGTCCTTTGCGCCGGGTAATTCAAAGCGAAGTTGAGGATAGGCTTTCTGAGACATTGCTTCGGGGCGAGTTTAGCTCCGGTGATACTCTGCAAGTAGATTACGACGGTGACAAAATCGTGATTCGAGCCGCCACAGGAGCTCTATCTGGGGAGAGAAAAACCAAGGAGTCGGCTTTAACCTCGTGAGTCCAGACTTCTGTTAGACTGATTCTACCGAGGGCGGGATTAGCATGAGGTAATGAAATCCCGCCCCTTTTAGCATCCAGAATTGCTGTATAGCAATTTTTGGGCAATCATTGGGGTCTAATATTTGAGTAAGCCCAAGTCCAAAACAGTTTTTATCTGCCAACAATGTGGCAAGGAAAGTCCCAAGTGGCTGGGGCGCTGCCCCAGTTGCCAAGAATGGAATAGTTTTGTGGAAACTGTTGCTACGACTCCCAGCCACGTATCAGCATGGCTTTATTCCGAAGAAAATATTCCCCGAGAGCTTTCCCGGCTGACAACTGAAACGTCACCCAGGTTGCTCTTCCCCTCGCCCGAACTCAATCGAGTTTTAGGCGGTGGCTTGGTGCTTGGCTCTTTGGTGCTTGTCGGTGGTGACCCGGGTATTGGAAAATCCACTCTGCTGCTTCAGGCTTCATCAGCAGTTGCTGACAAAGGGTATAAGGTAGTATATGTTTCCGGGGAAGAGTCAGCACAGCAGATTAAGCTTAGGTCAGAACGTTTGGGAGTAAGTGGTGACAGGCTATATATTCTACCCGAGACCAATCTTGAACTTATCCTGGGGCGCCTAAGCGAATTATCACCCAATCTGGTGGTCATCGATTCTATCCAAACTGTTTACATTGAGGAACTAACTGGAGCACCGGGCAGTGTAGCCCAGATACGTGAATGCGCCTTGAGGCTCATGCGGTGGGCGAAGCAGAGCGAAATCCCGGTCCTTATTACAGGACATGTGACCAAGGATGGGGCAATCGCCGGCCCCAGAGTATTAGAACACATCGTTGATGTAGTCCTTTACCTCGAGGGTGAGACCTTTAGTAGTTTTCGTATATTGCGGAGTACCAAGAATCGCTTTGGTTCCACCAACGAAGTTGGCGTTTTTGAGATGAGGGGCAGTGGTTTAGTGGAAGTGGCTAATCCATCTGAGGCTTTCTTATCCTCACATCGTGATGGAGCTGTTGGTTCAGTTGTCGTGCCCACATTTGAGGGCAGTCGTCCTCTACTGGTTGAGATTCAGGCGTTGACCAGCCTGGCTAGTTACGGTCCACCGCGCCGTATTGCTAACGGAGTTGACTTCAATCGGCTGCTCTTGATCTCTGCTGTGCTTACCAGGCGCGCGGGAGTAAACGTTTCCAGTCAGGATATCATAACCAACGTTGTTGGCGGTATGCATATTGGTGAGCCGGCTGCTGACTTAGGCATCGCTATGGCTATCGCATCCAGCCACCGAGATGCCCGCGTCGCCTCAGGTCTTGCGGTCCTCGGTGAAGTTGGACTAAGTGGGGAACTAAGATCCGTGCCCCAATTGGAAAGACGGGTTGCAGAAGCAGCTAGGTTGGGTTTCAAGCGCTGCCTGATCCCCGAGGGCTCGTCGAAAGTCACATCTGATTTGAAAGATATCGAGCTTATCACAGCAAGCACTGTGGCTGAAGCACTGCGGTTAGGGCTTGTCAAGCCATCGAAGAGGTGAAATTGTGATTGGGGGCAATCTTCCAACCAAGGTGGGGGTGGTGGTCGTAGCTGCAGGTGCCAGCCGTCGACTAGGAGTTGATAAAGTCTTCTTACCTCTAGCAGGCAAACCTTTGCTTGCCTGGTCACTGGATGTCTGCCAGGACTGTGAGTTACTTAGCCGGATAGTAATTGTCCTTAATACCGTCAACTTAGCTTTAGGAAGGAGATTAGTAACTGAGAGATGTTGGTCTAAAGTGGTAGACATATGCCCAGGTGGTAACAGGCGCCAGGACTCTGTACGGCTGGGACTGAGCAAGCTGGGAATTTGTGATTGGGTGGTTATCCATGATGGGGCTCGTCCCTTCCTAACACCGCAGCTGATCCAAGATGGACTCCAGGCCGCTCAGATGACAGGAGCAGCAATAGCTGCAGTTCCGGTTACAGACACCATTAAACTTGGTGATGACGGACTAATGGTTAGAGAAACGCTTAATCGCCAGGAGTTATGGGCAGCACAGACCCCACAAGTTTTCCGCTTTGATATAATAAGCAAAGCTCATGAGCAGATAGAAAACGATGTTACCGATGATGCCAGCTTGGTAGAGCAACTGGGATACAAGGTCAGACTTTATATGGGATCGTACGACAATATAAAGGTAACTACACCCCAGGATTTAGCTCTAGCTGAAATTATAGCAAGGAAGAGGTGGGCTAGTGCGAGTCGGAATCGGTTATGATGTTCATCCGCTGGTCCCGGGACGCAAGTTGATTCTGGGTGGAATTGAGAATCCGTTTGACAAGGGGCTCTCAGGCTACAGTGACGCTGATGTGTTGACCCATGCCATAATTGATGCCCTACTTGGTGCCGCTGGGCTCCATGATATTGGCAGCCACTTCCCATCAAATGCACCGAAATACAAAGGTGTATCCAGCTTAGTTTTGCTGGGGGAGGTCAACAAGCTACTCAAGGATAGAGGATTTGAGGTCGGCAACGTCGATGCGGTCGTTGTGGCTGAGAATCCCAAAATATCGCCTTTCATAGAGGACATGCGTAGTCGCCTCACTCAGATTCTGGGAATTGAACCAAGACAGCTAATGATCAAAGCCACTACTACCGATGGTCTAGGATTTGCTGGCAGAGGAGAAGGAATCGCTGCTTATGCTGTGGTTCTGGTGGAACAAAGCAGGACAGCTAGTCTGAGATAGAGACTTGATGAAGCTCATCAGAAGCATCAAGAAAGATATACAGGCAGTATTCGAGCACGACCCGGCGGCAAACAATATCTGGGAGATCCTCTTCGCCTATCCTGGCTTCCATGCCCGTCAATTTCATCGTCTAGCTCATACCCTATGGAACTGGCGTATTCCGTTCTTTCCTCGCCTGATCTCGCACATCAGCCGCTTTTTGACCGGGATCGAAATTCACCCAGGGGCTAAGATAGGAGAGGGTTTCTTTATTGACCACGGCATGGGAGTAGTAATTGGCGAGACTTCCGAAATAAGAAATAACGTTGCTATATACCAGGGTGTCACCTTGGGCGGTACCAGCTTGCTGAAAAAGAAGCGTCATCCGACACTGGGCAATAATGTGGTTGTTGGCGCCGGGGCTAAGCTTATCGGAGCTATTAACATTGGTGATAATGTAAAAGTCGGTGCTGGCTCTGTGGTGATAACTTCAGTGCCACCCAATGCTACTGTTGTCGGCGTGCCAGGGAGGGTAGTTGAAATCCGCAATCCTGACACCGATACGGTAGAAAAATTACCTGACCCAGTCTGGGAGAAGATTGAGAACCTAGAGAAAAGGGTCGCTGAGCTTGAGATGGCTCTGAAGGCTGTGCGCTCTAAGCTAAACATAGCTTCCCTTTTGGAGAAGACAGATGAAGATATTTAATACGCTGTCAGGACAGAAAGAGGAATTTCAACCTAAAGGTGAGACGGTAAATATGTATGTCTGCGGTGTTACCGTCTACGATGACTGCCACATCGGGCATGCTATGAGCTATATAATATTTGATGTCATTAGACGTTATTTGGAGTTCAAAGGTTATAAGGTAAAACATGTCCAGAACTTTACCGACATAGATGACAAAATAATAAGCAGGGCACAGCAATTGGGAATATCAGCATCAGAATTGGCTGAGAAATATATTCGGGAATACTTTAGAGATGCAGATGCCTTGAATATCCAGCGAGCCCATGTCTATCCCAAGGCGACTGAGGAAATACCCACCATAATTGAAATCATACAGGGCTTGATAGCCAAAGGGTTCGCCTATGAGTCCGATGGTAGCGTCTATTTCCGGGTGAGGAGATTCTCCGGCTACGGAAAGCTATCCCATCAGGATTTGGATGAGATGCTGTCTCGGGCTTCGGCTGAAGAGGGAGGGAAGGAGTACCCGTTAGACTTTGCCTTATGGAAGGCAGCCAAACCAGGTGAACCTCACTGGTCCAGTCCATGGGGACAGGGGAGACCGGGCTGGCATATAGAGTGCAGCGCCATGTCATTGAAATATCTCGGGGATAGTCTCGATATACATGGCGGGGGGCAAGACCTCATCTTTCCCCACCACGAGAACGAGATAACCCAGTCAGAAGCGTTCACTGGTGTGGTACCTTTCGTTAGGTACTGGTTACACAATGGGCTGCTGCAACTGGGCGAAAATAAGATGAGCAAATCGCTGGGTAACCTGATAACGGTCAAACAGGCCTTGGAGCGCTACAGCCCTGATGCCATTCGCCTGTTTATCCTTAGTTCTCATTACCGTAGCCCTTTAACATATAGCGAAGACGCGCTAAGAGCAGCTGAAGCCGGCATCGAAAGATTGCGGCAGGCAACCAAGGATGGGAGAGATAGTGAGGAAAGGGCAGCCCTTGATAGCAGCCCGTTCAGACGCAGGTTCATGGAGAGCATGGATGATGACTTCAACACTGCACAGGCAATAGCTGTCCTTTTTGACTTAGCCAGAGAAATCAACCGGGCACGGGAGGAAAATTTCAACGTTGCCGATGCCCAGCATACCCTCACCGAATTGGCAGGAGTTCTGGGTTTCACACTAAAGGAGCCGGCAAGACCACCACTTGATGCCGAGCCCATTATTCAGCTGTTGATCGACGTCCGCAATGAGTTGCGTCAAGCCAAGCAGTGGCAACTGGCCGATAGAATACGAAGTCGCCTCGCCGAATTAGGCATAACCCTGGAAGATACACCTCGAGGTACGGTCTGGAAACGCAGTAGATAAGTGCCTAACTTTTTCCTTCGCCTTATATCCTGAGTCAACTAAACTCACATATATTGCCGGCTCTGGCTCCGTCGCTTTGACACTAGAAGCTTGACCTGGTATTAGATGGTTACTACCCTGCCGGTGTTGTTGAAGAAAAAGTTCTCGCCGAATTCGTGGAATAATATGGCGGCTGCCGGCAGCCCGGTACAGTGCGATACACCTATCCTCTCCACACCAAGTTCCTTAAGTTCGGCAACAGTGAGGTCAATTTGTTCCCTAGCAGCCACCAAGAGATGCGTCCCACCTATAACCATATGAATGCGCTCTTCGCCGGTTATCTTTCGGGCGTGGTGCAGCGTATTTATCACGCCTCTGTGCCCACAACCCAAGATAACTATTAAGCCCATCTCGGTCTTTACGATAAGGGCTAGGTCATCCCTGAGCGGATCCGGACGAAATTCTCCGCCTTCCTTGACCAAAAGATCAGAGTCAATCCTCTCATATTCAGTGCGCATTGGTATCTCGCCGCTGGTAACTATGTTATCAGTAAGCCACAGGGGCTCTCTGGTAAGCCTGAAGCATGCACCCCAGTTTTCCAGCGCCTCTCTGGGGAAAGGTATTCCGGCATACTGCTCTTGTTTGGTAAAGGTGCGAGAGTATTTGGATGCCCAGATTTCAGGGTGAGCAACTACCTCGATTTCTCTTTTCATTGCATTCAGTACATGGCGCAAGCCACCGGTGTGGTCCCGATGCCCGTGGCTGAGAACCATTCTGTTGATCGTAGACAGGTCTATGCCCATCATGGCAGCATTGTAAGTTACTGATATGTCCAGCCCGGTATCCATGAGGACCTTATAATCATCAACTTCTAAAAGGATGCTCAATCCCCACTCAGCAAGCAACCCCACCCTACCTGCAGTGTTCTCGCTCAACGTAGTAAGCTTAATTTGCATCTCCGTTCAACCTCCTTTCAGTTTTATCTGGTCTCCAACCCTAGCTTTCAGCAAGACAGCAGCATTACCATCCCTGAGCGATATCTCCAGATAGCCACTGCTGCCAACGATAGCCGCTAGCCCTTCTGTCTCGGCATAGAACTGACTTATGCCGCGTATCTGCCGCCTGCCAACAATAAGTGTCATTTTCTTATCTGGCAAATCGCTATCCCTGACATTGGTAATCAAGTTGCCGAAATTATCTATGTGGAGAATGTAGCCGATTAGATTCCCCGCATCATCTCGGTATGGTCGCGGTATAGAAAACGCACGAACATGACTTATAGTAGCACCGAATTTATATACAGATACACCCAAAGAAAGATGGGCAGCAACTGGAGCGAAAATATCCCGTCCGTGGAAAGTCGTACTAACCGGATGATGCCAGTAATCAGGATTGGTAATGGCAATCGCTTCCATTCCAGATCCAAGCTTTCTTAGCTTAGGGACAGAGGAGAAACAACTGGTCGGTTTATTTGCCGTTCCCCGCAGCTCGTTCACTACGTAGCTCAGGACGCCGTTGTCCGGTGCTACGAAAAAAGCTGATGGTGTCTTGAGTATGATAGCCTTCCGCCGACTGCCGACACCGGGGTCCACAACAGCTAAGTGGATCGTCCCTCTCGGGAAGTAGGAATGAGCAGTGCCGAGGATGAAAGCAGCTTGAAGTATATTCTGTGGCTCAATAGAATGGCAGATATCAACAATGGCTACCTCCGGGTTGATAGTTAGGATCACCCCTTTCATGCTGGCTACATAAGCGTCGGTAGTACCGAAGTCAGTGGTCAAAGTGATAACTGGGCGCATACTTGCTCGCCTAGTCCCAGTTGCTAGAGGACCTGAACAACCCAGATGCAAAGGACCACGAATAAAATAGTTAAAGCAATGGTAAACTGGAAAAGGCTCCTTTCCACACCCCGCCGTGTTCGGTAGACACTATCGGGTTGCCCAAATATCCCCCCCAGCCCACCACCCCGTACCTGCAGTAGAATCACAATGATCAAGGCTACAGCTACCAGAATCTGAGCAATAAGCAAATAGCTAGACATTCTGTTTTCCTCCAAGCTTCTGCAACAGGATTTCCCTGGCTACGGCTGGATTAGCCCGTCCCCTAGTTGCTTTCATTACCTGACCTATTAAAAAGGCCAGCGCCTGCTCCTTACCTGACTGGTAATCAGACACTGCCTGATTGTTGCTGGCTATTACCTTAGCCACCGCCCTTTCTAGCTCCGCGCTGTCACTTATCTGAATCAACCCCCTCTCAGCTACTATGTCACTAGCTCTCCTGCCGCTAAGGAACATCTCTTCGAAAACCTCCTTAGCTGCTGGGCCGCTAAGGACTCCTCTGTCCACCAAATCAAGCATCTCCACCAGATACTTTGGTGAGACTTTAGCATCTTCGATCCTGGTATTAGTGGCATTGAGCATACGACTGAAGTCCCCCAGTAGCCAGTTGCTCACTGTTTTCGCCCTCCTGTGCATGTCGGCCCCGTTCGAGAAACCTACCATCAACTTAACACACTCCTCAAAATAGTCAGCCATTGCCTTAGAGTAGATAAGCAAGCTAGCGTCGTAACGGGGCAAGCCGTATTCAGATATGAAGCGGTCTCTTCTGGCATCGGGCATCTCGGGTAAGCGAGCTCTGATCTCCTCTACCCAGCTCTTGCTAAACACCAACGGTGGCAGGTCAGGTTCAGGAAAGTAGCGATAGTCATGCGCATATTCCTTACTTCTCTGGCTCACCGTTATTCCTTTCGTCTCCACCCAACCCCGTGTTTCTTGAACCAGTTTTCCACCCTTTTCCAGTACCTCCCGCTGGCGTTTGGCTTCATAGTCCAGAGCCCTGTAGACAGCTTTGAAGCTATTCATATTTTTGATCTCCACTTTTGGCATATATTCGGTGCTGCCAGCCGGGCGGATACTGATGTTAGCATCACACCTGAAGCTTCCCTCCTCCATATTCCCTGTAGACACACCCAGATATTGGAGTATAGAACGCAGCTTCATCAGATACTGTCTTGCTTCTTCGGGTGAGCTGATATCGGGCTCACTGACAATTTCCATTAGAGGTACCCCAGAGCGATTGACATCCACCAAGCTGTAACTCTCGCCTTCGGGTGAAGTGCAGTGGGTTAGTTTCGCCACATCTTCCTCAAGGTGAACCCTCGTTATACCGATCCTCTTTTGCTTCCCCTCCATTTCAATTATGAGCCAGCCATGCCGACCAATAGGAGCATCGTACTGAGATATCTGATAGCCCTTCATCAAGTCCGGGTATGGGTAATTCTTGCGGTCGAACTTAGCATATTCTGCAATAGTGCAATTGAGGGCTAAAGCGGTCATCACAGTATATTCCACTGCCTTCTGATTGATTGTTGGCAAAACACCAGGCATACCCAAGCAGATAGGGCACACGTGAGTATTGGGTGGAGCACTGGCATAATCAGCACTGCAGGAGCAAAACATCTTGCTCTTAGTCAGTAACTGCGCATGTACCTCCAGCCCGATAATGACCTCATAACCCACGACAGCGTTTAGTATAGCAACATCAAAGCTGTGAGGCAAACAACTGTACTGAGGGGGAACATGCAGCCGAATAGGGATGACGGCAAGAGCAACACCGCTAAAGATGAAACTCGTCAAACCTATGCTGTCCGTACCCAGGCTACGTCTTGTTGCATTTAAGATGTCTGTCGAAGAGGTCTGCCAACAATTTGGAAATCTGGATGCTTATTGGCGTCGCGTTGCTATGACCGGTAGAAGCACATTGCTGCCCGGGTTGGTGCACACCCACAGGCACTGTTGGTTGATTGCAAGGTAGACCACACTGCAATCTTTGATAAGGATGTGGATAATTACCTGCCTTAGCTAGTGCTTGTTTAGCCACAGTGGTCAAGTTGACTCCGCAATCGCCACAAAACTTGTCGCCACGTATGACTCTTTCTCTACAATTGGGACAGAAACGCAATTTCAGCATTAACGTCAACCCTCGTTCTTATGCCTGCTAATCCACAAATCTGTGAAGTTCCTACAAACTTCACACCTCTGTCTCATCAGCTACACGGATGTTTCAATTGCCATATTCGCCGACCCGTTCCTGTTGACCGTCCCTCCATGTCCATCATTTGCTTCCAGCCCAGTCCGCTGAGTTCGCCAATGTGCTTTTTTGGTCCCCCGGTCAGCAAGCGCATAGGTAGTTAGTCCATCATTACCATGTTGGACCGTAAGAATGCCCTTTTCAACCAGGTTCTCGATTGCAGCTCTCAGGTTGATTGCTGAAGCATCTAAAGCTTTAGCAATGGTGTACAAACTCAATTTTGCCTTGGGATGTCTGCCCCAGAAAGACAGCAGTTTGAACTCCGTGCTGGTACAGTCCACTTCTTTAAGAAACGACTCTAGCCCATCATCGACAAGCTGACCAATTCTGTGATCGATTGCCGCGTCCATCTTTCCCCTCGTGGCGACTTTTACCCGGACACATCTTTGCCGTCTACACATATTTACGTTAGCAAAAAATGTTAATTTCTGATGAAGACGCTGTGAATAGTTCAATTCACAGCATAAAATATAGCTAAAGCCCCTGGGCAACATTACCACCTAGCAGTCAGCATTTCTGCTTTATCTTGGTCTAAAGGAAAAAGCTTACTGCCAGCATGCTAGCAGCACTGGCAATGGGAATGGTAATGTTATCATCAAGGTGAAGGGGCAGAGCCTGGAACAGAGTGGCAAT
>FWPV01002130.1_pt1 | contig 50020 bp, 41 predicted proteins | sample 2228371 | NCBI WGS metagenome assembly FWPV01 (sample SAMEA103939776, study PRJEB20133) | metagenome | reverse complement strand
GGGTGGGGTCCAGGGTGGTCAGGACAATGGGAAAGATGCGGCGGCGATCCTCGCCGGCCCGGCAGGCGTGGGTCAGCCGGACGCGATACGCCGTCTTGCCGCCGCCCGCGGGCGCGAACAAAAAAGAGGGCCGGTTGCCCCACAGGGTGGCAAAAGCTCCGTGGTTCACCAGGTACAACGGAAGCCGCGGATCGCTGCCGGCGTCGCGTATGCGGAAAGGATCGAAGCGCAAGCCGATCTCTGGCTGCTTTACCCATTCGTCAATTTTGCCTTCCAGTGATGTATCAAAAACGACATCGTGACCTCCCGACACCAACGTACCTGCTGTGTAATGTCCCGACATCACCGCCCCCCCAGTGTTCATAACAACACCAAAAACCAGTGCCCCCGGTTCTTCCGGCAGGACTGGTCGCTGATTGGCCCGCCATCTTTACAATACCACAACCGACCGGCGACATTCGTTCAAATCGCGTGCAATCATCCTACAGGTCCCTCACCGTTACCTCACCAGCGGCTCTCCAACCGGACCCCTTGCCCACGAAGGGTCTGCAGGAGCACGGGATCGGCGGGATCCGGCTCGATGGCCTGGCGCAGTCGCCAGAGATTGGTATCCATCACCCCCTCATAGTCCTTGGGGAACTCGTACGCTTCGTCAGCCCGCGAACGTGGGACCCGCTCCAACCCCCGGTAAGCGCGAAAGTAGAGTTCATCTTTGCTGACGATCTGACCACTGCGCTGGTAGAGATAGGCCAGGATGTCATAGCCTTTGGCCGGGAGAGCGGAAGGCTCGATCTGGCGGCCACCTACCGTGACCTGACGGGTGGCGACATCCAGATACACACGGGGAGGATACTGGCGACGCAGCATCTTCCAGGTCTCGCTATCAATAGGGTGATCCAGTCGGTGAGTCAGGTAGTGTGCCACCAACGGTCGAGTCTGGTCCAGCCACTCGCGGGGGGATGTTCCCCCAGCCCGTTCCAGCCACTTGAGTAATGCAGGGTCCTCACACAGATCGTTCAGGGTGAACGATTCGCGCCCGCAAGCAAGGGCCAGGCGACGTTCAACCAATCGTTGCAGGGTTGGCGTATCCCACTCCAGCCGATAGCCATCTACCCGGTGGCGAACCAACGCGGCGGCTTGTAGAAGCGCGGGTTCCAGCCGAGCTGGAAGCAACAGCTTGTATGCGAACTGCGCGCGCTCGAACAGCGGAAGGGTAGATAGAAAAGCCGCGAGGGTCTCTGGCAGCCGTTTCGCCTCAGCTTCGGCCCACATTTCCAGCCCATCCGTCATGACCCAAATGCCGCTCAAACCAATGCGCGCCAGGGCCTCGGTCAATCTGGCAGCCACTTGTGCCGGTGCGGTGTGTGGGTCTAGTATCTGAGGAGGCGACTTTTCTAACAAGCTCTCCAGGAGCGCAATGCTCTCTGGCTTGCTATCTTCTAAAAGGCGACCCAGTCGCACGCGCAAGTTGCCCCGTCCGTAGCCATGCACGAACCAGAGCAGGGTGTCCTGCGCCCACTGAGGGGCGGCGAAGAAACCGACCGGGTGTTGAGACCAATGGTGCAACAGAGCCATCGCGCAGGCATCGAAAACATATCCCACCTGCTCGCGCACCGAGGTGGAATCCGCTGGCCCGTTCGTCTCTGGTGGCGTGGGATGCCAGTGGGCGACCAGTCGCACTGGCCGGCCGTCGGCGTCCTGACAGCGGTTCAGCAAGGCCCGATAGAGCGCTGTCTTGCCGGCGCCGGTTCCGCCAAAGACGACGACGGAGCGCGAGCCGGCCATCAGCTCAAAGTGCTGAGGTGGCACGAAGCAGGCCGGCAGCCAGGGTTCGGCTTCAGCCCGCAGGCTGTCGAAGGCAACCAGACCAGGTGGTGGTTCCATCGAGACAGCGTGATTCACACTCAAGAACTGCTCCCTCTCAGGTTGGTACAGCGAGAGATCATCTTACCGTGGTATTGGGCCTCAGGTTGCCAGCGAGACCGTGAGCCGGGATACTCTCTGCCCCACTCCTCATAGAGCTGATGAGCAGTGTCGTGCAACTGGCGCCACCTATCCGGCTGGGCCGTCTGAAGATAACGCTCCACCAATTTACGGGTAGGCTCGTCCAGAATATAGCCGCCGGCTTCTCCGTTCCAACGGGCGAAGGCCCATCTGTCCAATTCCTCACGCACCTGACGGGCCTGGATGTACGACATTCCACGATAGGAGTCATCGTGGTAATAGGCTGCCAACATGGCTGGAATCCGTTCCTCATCGAACGAGCGCAGCACACACAAGGCCTCCAGGTAATCGCGTACCCAGCGGCGGCGTTCGGTCGGAACCGGCTCCAGCATCCCCTCAATCACCTGGTCCAGCGCCGCAGCCGGGTCCTTATGGACGGCCAGCAGGTAGTTGGCCAACGGGTTGCCGTCGCTTAGGTCGTGGATCTGCGCTGCGCGCGCGACCGCTTCTTCCCGCTGATGCTTCAATTGCTCAGTTGTGAAGCTCACGTCTGGGAACGGTTTCAGGTCTACGAACTCGGCCTTCAGGCGCAATTCGGGCGTCCGCCACGGGTAGGGCCGCCCCCGTCCGGCCATCACGATCAGCGCGCGCGGTTCTACTGCCAGCGGCCCCAACAGGTAGTCTTCCAGGGCGGCCAGCAGTTGCCAGTCTGACTCGTGGACCTCATCCACCAGCAGAACCAGCGCGCGTCGTTCCAGGCGGCTTCGCAGGTCCAGGAGCAGGTTTCGGCTCATATCCATCAGCGTCTCTCCCAATTGCTCCCGCCCGCCGATGACCCTTTGGAGATCGGTCAGGATATCTGTGATAGCAAGGAGTGGTTCAGGTGGGTATTCGCTCAGCCGGAATCTGTACACCAACAAATCGGAGATGGAGGCAAGCCTGGTTTCCAGATGATGCAGGAGCCAGGTCTTGCCGGTGCCGCGCCCATTGGTGAAAACGACGACGCGTTGGTCCACAACGCGCCCGGCCGCCAACGCACGGGCTTTTTCTAACACCAGGTTGATTTCGTCCTTCCGGTTCACGAATTTTTCTGCGGCATACGCCGGCGGTGAGACTTTGTTCATCGCTTCACCCCCAACACCTGATCCAAATCCGCTGCGGTCAACTTGTTCCCCCTCTGGCCGATGCGCCGCAACAGGGCGTTGCCCAACTCCATCAGCCGGCGCAGGGAGCCGTTGGCTCGCTCGACCAGCCGTTGGTCTGCGTCTGGGACCGTTTCCCCGGGAATGCACCACGCCGCCAGGCTGTCATACCCAAAGCGCGCCAGCCGTCTGACGAGCAGGTGGCGTAACTCATCGCCCGACCATTCCAATGGGATCGGCTCGACCGGCGCTTTCTTCCCCAGGTGTCGCAAAGGCTTTTTGAATACTTCAGCGGGGAGAAAGGCTTTCACCAAGACCCCCCGCCGCTCCAGGGTGGTCAGCAGCCCCAAGAGCACTGACAGGCCGTCGTCGCAGGTTGCCCCTTGCTGATCTTCTCCCACCTGTACATCCAGCCAGATTGTCATGTGCGAGAAACCGTGGGGCCGGGCTTCGCCCAACAACATGAGCAGGTCTCCTTCGCCCAGAGAGAGGCTGGCGGACGCGCTCTGGGTCAATGGCTCAAGCTCTGCCAACATCTGGCGACCGGGGCCAACAGAGGGCAAGCCAGCCCGCTGGAAGTGTGGGACCAGGTCTGCACCGGCACCGACGAAACGGGCCAAGAGATAGGCTATGGCCGCCTTCCCCTCGATCTCGCGCTGCAGGAACGCCGATGGGGTAACGGCGAGATAGCGCAGTAGGGTTCGAGCCGTAGCCCGCGCGACGTCCTCCAGTCGCCACCCGGGTAGTTCCCCTACGGCTGGGCGGCAGTAGACCGGGAAGGAATGTCTTCCGAGCAGACTGGTGCGCACAGACAGCAAGGCTACGCCGGTCTTGCCGGAGCCAGAGGGGCCGCTGAGCAGGACTGGTTCTGGTGCGCGCAAGCGTTCCATCACGTGCATGGGCAGATCGACCCCATGGGACATCAGTAACGTATCTTTTTCGGCTATCCCTGGACCAAACGGGCTGGCCGGCATGTCCAGCGCACGTAAGCCTTGCTCTACTTCTGGTCCCGGCCTGGGATGGAAAGGAGGCCACAAGGCCAGGTCAGGATGGAGGCCCAGGATCGCCTTTAGCGGTTCCCCTTCCAGCGCTTCCAACAGGTTGAGACGTTGGAGTTCTGGATGTCCCAACAGAGCACGGATCTGGCCTTGCCATTCCTCGTCCCGGTATCTCCAACCCTGCTGCAAAGTGTATGAAACCCGCCGGTGCCCTATCCTTTTGACAAGAGTCGTCAGATCTCGGCTAGGAGTCTCGAACAACACAACCAGATCCTGGAGTTCAGGGGGGGCGTTGTCGTTCCATTTCTCCTGCAACCGGGCCTTGATCTCTGCTTCCTGCCAGACCCCGTCTGTCCGTTTTGACCATTGGCGAAAACGGCGGGCCGCCTCAGGTGGGTTATCCCTGATCAAGGTCCCCAGTTGCTCGATGTCCTGCAAAGCGGTCTTGCGCCCTTCCTGCTGCCGCGCCTCTTTCGCCTCCGCCATCTGCCGCCACTGCTGTACGCCAAAACCAATCAGGCCCGCGAGAAAAGCGCTCACCAGGGCGATCGTCTCTTTATCGCCGGTTAGCGGAACACTCAAAAAGTACAACAACCATTGGAATACGTAGAATAACGCCCCAGCGACAACGCACCAGGCGACCAGCAGTGGTAAAGCCTTGATCACCTCGAACAGATGAGAGAACGGCCAACACTCTCTGAGCCACCACCATATTCTGCGCAGCTTTATAGTTGCCCTTGCCCGCATCGGTATATCTCCCTCGTGCTACCGGCGATCAAACAGGCATATTGCTTCCAACGATTTCTTGTATCCCATTTTATCACAGCGCGTTTTATAAGGCAATAGGCCCTCGTCACCGTCAGGTGGAAATTATCAGTTCCCGGAAATCATAGATCCCCTCCCGCACCGGCCAGCGTGCGCCGCAGGCCACACAATCGAGGGACTGGTTGCCGGGTTGAAGGGTGCCTTCCTGGCGGCAGCGGCGGCAACGAAACAAGGAGGAGGAAGGGGCAACCGGGCCGGGCCGGTCCATGCGGGCACGCCAGAAGAGGCTGGGGGCCAGGGCCAACGGGGCCAGGGGGCGCTGGAGCCAGCTATCGGCGCGGGCCAGGAGCCGGGCCGGGACCGCGCGCTTGAGCAGCCCCAGGCGAAAGGTCGAGACGGCGCGCCGGGCCTCGACCCGGAACCCGGCCTCCCGCAGGGCTGCGTCCATGTACGCCGGGTGAAAGTCAAAGTTCAACCGCTCGAACTCGTAGGGTTCCCGGCCGAACGGGCTATGGGCCTGGCGGCGGAGCAGGTAGCGCAGGATGGCCTTGAGGTGACGTTTATTGGCGTATTCCAGCACGTAGGCGCCGCCGGGCCGGACAAGGCGCGCGATCTCCCCCAGGGCCAGGGGCACGTTCGCCAGGTGGTGCAGCACGCGCACCGTGACCACGGTGTCATAGGCCCCGGTGGCCAGGGGCAGGTCATAAGCCGAGCCGACGACAAAGACGAACCGGGGGTCTCGTCCCAGCCGTTCTCGGGCCTCCTCCAGCATGGAGCGGGCCGGGTCCAGGAGCACGACCTGACGGTAGCCGGCATACGCTTCGGCCAACCGCCCGAACCCGGCCCCGATCTCGACCAGGCGGTCGCCGGCCGGGGGCAGCAGGGCGCGCAGGGCGATGCGCTCCGCCCGGTCCTCGTACTCGCGGCCAGCTCCCCAGAACTCTGTGCGATAGGCAGAGCCTTCATAGTCGCACAGGGGGGGTGTTTCACGTGAAACACTCATGCCCCATGCCCTCTTGTTGCCAACGCTCCAGGACCGGCACCGCCTCCGTCAGCTCATCAATGATGGCGTCCATGGCTTCGCCCACCGGACTGTATGGCGCACGCAGCCAGATAGCACGCATCCCCGTCGTCTTGGCCCCCACGATGTCGTAGGGGTAATAATCACCGATGTAGACCGCTTCGTGGGCGGACACCCCCAACAAGTCCAGCAGCACCTGGAATGCCTGTGCGCTGGGCTTGCGCCACCCCACGTCGGCCGACGAGACCACGGCTTCCAGATACGGCATCAGCGCGGCCGCCTCCAAGGCCCACCGCACGAACGGGCCATAGCGCGCGTTGGACAACACGCCCAACCGATAGCCGGCATCGCGTAGCCGGGCCAGGGTCTCGTGTGCCCCCGCGCACGGCTCCACAAACGGCACACAGGCCCGGTAAACGGCCTCCAATGCGACATCCACTGCCGCCGGGTCCAGTTCCAGGTTCAAGTGTCCGGCGATCTGCACCATGACCTCGGCCGCGGTGATCTCGCGCGGTTCGGTGCGATTGCGGTCGTGGATCTCGGCGTACATTTGGTCGGCTTGCTCCGCATCGGGCCACTCGTTGGCGACGGACAGATGTCCCTGCCGGGCAAGTTCCGCCAGTGTCTCGCTGACCAGGGTATGTAGCTCCACCCAAAACCAGGGGCGGCACGTGATGAGCGTGTTCCCCAGGTCAAAGATCGCGGCGCGGATCACGAGGCTTCACCTTGTTGTTCGCCAGCAACAAGGGCCGGCCTCTCTAATGCCGCGGCCGCCATGTCCGCGGATCGGGCGACCACCAGCGCGGCCGCCAGGCTCATGCCCGCCAGCAGGCCCAGGATGACGACGTCCGGCACGTCTACGATGGCGACGTAGAAGAGATCCAATCCACTGATAAGCCCCAACACCCCCAGGCCCATGTACACCACGTCCCGCGAGATCATCAGGCAAACCAGCCCCGCCGCGCATAGCCAGTAGAAGGCCAGATTCACGTCCAGCGGGAGGTCCGAGAGCGGGTAATTGATCGTCAGCCCATAGGCCGCCACCGCTGCCAGGATCAACGCCGCCAGCCGGAATCCAAGACCCATGAGGGTCGAGGGCGGTTCTGCCGGGAAAAGCTCCTCATCATCTACCATAGATATATCGTCCGGCGCAGGCGCAGGGCGGCGGCTCGGGAAGCGGATCGCCCCCCAGTGGGCTTCGGCCGCCACCAGATAGATCATGCCGACCGCCACCACGCCGGTCAGGGCCTTGAGCAACAAGATCTCCGGCCGGTACAGCTTGGCGAGCCACAAACCGACCAGGACATACTGCGCCAGCAAGGCGAGCAAGGACACCCGCCAACCGCTCAGGATGATCAGAAGGCCCGCTGTGATGAACAACCCCAACACCAACAACGGCGTGGTGATCTGGTCTATGGTGGGCGGGGTTAGAGAGGACAGGTCCATCATTGTACCTCATGCGTCATTCGTCAAACGTCATTCGTCAGATCAGGTTTTGACGTTTGACGTTTCACGTTTGACGTTCCACAGTGATCGTACCCAGTATAACTTCCGTGCCGGCCGGTGTGCCCAGCGTATCCAGCACGCTGAGCCGGGCATTATGGGCAACCGGGTCATACAGCCCGGCATAGAGGGTGTATGTGCCCGGAGGAATGTCCGGTGGAACGTCCAGCAGATGATAATCCAAAAACAGGCGATCCGGCGGCACCTGCGCGGTTGTCTGGCGCTCATTGGTCATGAGCAACGTATCGGCGCCGGCGACCTGTCGGCCGGTCGCATCGCGCAGATGGACAAAGCACTTGTAATCGGCCGACATGGGGGCCAGCGTGCGCCAGCGCAGGGCCACCCAGACCGGGCGCCCGGGGGGCGTGGTCCGCTGATTGACCTGGGCCGGCGTGTTCCAGGGGCCAGGGCCGGAACCCCCATAGGCGACTTCCTCCAGGCGCAGCCGGCCATCGAACACGTCCGCGCGGGAAGTGTACGCTTCTCCCACGGCAAAGGCCGGGTCCGGCGGGATAGCATAACCCACCACCTGGTAGCCCCGGAATCCCCACTCGCCCAAAGGCTGTCCGTACTTGCGCAACAAATAATCTACCAGATTCTTGGGATCCCCCACCCCCTCTTGCCAATGGACAAAGTAGAGCCGTTGCCGGCCCTGGCAGAGGGTGCTCAATTCGGCCGGCGTCGCGTCATCGTTGGCCAGGATATATTGATACGGTGCCGGCCCGTGGTCATAGTAGCCAAAGAGAAACTCCACGTCCACCAGGATCAGGTCATTGGCCGTCGCGCGTTCGCGGAGGAACCCGGCCACGGCCCGCGTGTCGGCCTTGTAGAATCGCTCGTCGTGGTAGTAGCCGCCCAGTCCCCAGGCCGATGCGATCAACGCGACGGCCAGGGCCAATCCGCCCACTGGTTTCCAGCGCCGTCCCAGTGCATCCAGGCCAGCCGCCAGGAGCAGCGTATAGGCCGGCATCGCCAGCAGCAGAAATCGCGGATGGAACAGGGGGCGGGTGAGGGAGATCAGCAGAAAGATGGCGATGGGGGTAATGAGACAAGTGAACAAGTAGCAAGTAGACAAGGGGTGCTCGCGCCGTAGAATGAGCATGAGCAAGCCGGCAAAGAAAACAACGGCCAGCGCGGCCAACAGGGGCCAGAGCCAATCTCCGTCCACGGCCAGGCCCACGTTAAAAGCCTGCCAGCAGCCTCCCAGAAGCTCGGCGGGCGGGACCAGGCGCAGGCCGGGGTTGGTATATGCGCCCAGTTGCCGGACCGCGGTGAGGAGTTGGGGGGCGTACAGGACGGCGACGGCGAGTTGGGCGACAAGCCAGAGCCGGAGAGTGGGGAGCGGGGAGCGGAGGAGCAGGGGAGGGGGGGCGTAGTGGGGCAGGAAGGGGAGAGCGCTTTTTCGGAGGCCACCGGCCAACACCCACAGGAGGGCAGCCACGTTCTGGGCAATGATGATCAGGGCGGCAAAGTAGTGAGCATAGAGGGCAGCGACGCTTGCCAGCACGTAGCCGATCCAGAGCCAGCCTTGGGGTTTGGGGCTTGAGGTTTGGGATTTGCAGCCTAGCAGCCGATACCCCAGGAGAGACGAGGCCAGCGCCAGTAACGTCACCAGCGCGTACATGCGGATCTCCTGGGAATAGGCCACGAGGAACGGGGCGACGGCGCCCAACAGGGCGGCGACGAGACCCACGCGCCGGTCAAAAAAATCAGCGCCGGCCCGATACAGCCCGGCCACCAGGAGCACGCCGCAGATGACGGAGAGAAACCGCACGGCCCCATCGGTGCGGCCGGCCAGAGGCAGCCAGAAGTGGAGGAGCACGAAATAGAGCGGCGGATGGATGTCCTGCGTCTGGGCGGCCACCACCCGCGCCAGGGGTTGTTCGGCGACGAGCACGCAATACGTCTCGTCATGCCAGGCGCTTTGCGCTTCCAGGCGGTACACGCGCCAAGAAAACGCCGCCAGCAGGATGAGCAAGAGGATGGCGAGCATCCGGTAATGATTCACGGAACCACTACCTGGAATGGCAATCTTTGCACCACCTGGTCGTTCAGGCGGATCTCCACGTGGTAATTCCCCTCCGGCAGGGGACTGCGTGGCTCGAAGCGAAAGGTCACGTAGCCGATGGCCTCCTGCCGTTGGCTCCACTCCGTCTGGCTGATGGTGTATGAGGTGGTGCCACTCTCGATGAGTTGGTCTTGGTAGTACCAGCGGGCCGTGAGCACCGAGCCGGCCGGCAACGTGGAGAATCGCACCGAGCAGTAGATCACGCTGGTGGGCGTAAAGATGTCCGTCTCGCCCAGGGGGTCCTGGTTCGGACCTACGGCACGACACAGCACGATCTGCTCGATCCCGGCCGGCGAACCCGGCTGGCAGCCCCCTAAAAGCAATATAGTCAGCATTGAATTAAAGATCAAGCACACTATCTTGCCACACATGTCACTTTCCTTCCGCGCGCAGGCCCGATGACGCCAGAGCCGGCCAGGGAATATCATAATGGGCAACGGTCAAAAAGTCAAGGACGACGCCCGCCTTGCATCACCCAGCGACATCTTGATTGGACCGGCAGAAATCCACCAGGTCCTGCGCCTTTAACTCCCGAATGGTGTAGCACGGTGCGCCCAGAGCTTCCGCCAGCTCTTGCGCCAGGCCCCGATCAAATGACTCGTGCTCGGTGTTGATGACTACACTGCGGATGCCGGCCCGCCGGATGACCCGGGCCATCTGGAGGGCTTCTTCCTGCGGGGGCATGCCGGTCATGCTCACGTTTCCGGCCGCATCGGTGAGGATGACCAGCAGGGGCATCACCTCTGGATCGCGGCGCCGGGCCTGCAGCACCGTCTCATAGGCCGCGTATAGCCCGGCCGAGAGCGGTGTCTTGCCGCCCACCGGCACGTCCCGAAGCGCCTCTTGGGCTAACTCGACCGACGTGGTGGGCGGCAGGACCACCCGGGCCGTATCCTTCTGAAAAACCACCATCCCCACCTGGTCGCGCCGCTGATAGGCATCTTGCAGCAGGCTCATCACGGCGCCCTTGGTCGCCACAATGCGCGCTGCCGCCGCCATACTCCACGAGGCATCCACCACAAAGAGCACCAGGTTGCCGGCGCGGCGGACCCGGACCTTATTGCGCAGATCCTGGGGTTCCACGACCAGGGCCACACCCCCTCCCCGGCCCTCCCCCTGCGAGGGGGAGGGAGCGCGCTCGCGCTGGTGGACGGCGGCCTGGCGCAACGTGGCATCGAAGGCCACATCCGTAGGTTGACCGTTGGCTGGTCGGCTGGTGATGTAGCGACCGCGTTTGCGACGTGTGCGTGTGTAGCTGCGCCGGCCGGGGAGGGATCGCACCAGGCGGTCCAGGGGGGTCTCCAATCGCCGGGGCTGAAAGATCGGGCCGACGGGTACTGCCACGTCCGCATGGCGAATATCGCCGAGCAAGAGGGGCGCATCGGTGCGGCCCTTGAGGGGCGCGCCAGTCCCCGGCATCACGGGCACAGGCGGCGTGTGGTTATCGTCTACCAGGGGACTTTTTTTTTATCTGCACTGGCTGGCTCGGCTGGCTCAAGGGACAGCGGCCGGGCCTCTTTCGTCTCGGACCCGGCGCGGCTTAACTTCTCCTCCAGTCGGGCCAACGCCGCCTGGGCATCCTGGAAGGGTCGCTTCTTCAGGCGATGGGGTAAGGCCAGTTCGGCCGCCAGCAGGATGTCGCGTTCCTCGAGGGCCATGCGGCCTTCGAACGCGGCGTGCGCCAGGCCGGCCTTGAGGATCACGATGTCGGCGCGATGGCCGTCTACCCCCATCTCCGCGCACAAGGTGGCGATGGCATACAGATCGTCGGGGGTATACGTGACCTGCGGCAGCAAAGCCCTGGCCCGCGCGATCTGGTCGGACAGGCGGCGTTCCTCCGGCTCCCAGGTCGCCCGGAACGCCACCGGATCGTTCTCAAAGGCCACGCGCCGCTGAATGATCGCCACCCGGTCAGCCGGGGCCGGCAGGCTGGTGATCTGCACACACGTGCCGAATCGGTCCAACAACTGGGGGCGCAGCTCGCCCTCCTCCGGGTTCATCGTGCCCACCAGGATGAACCGGGCCGGGTGGCTGAACGAGATGCCCTCGCGCTCCACCACGTTCACGCCCATGGCCGCGCTGTCCAGCAACACATCCACCACGTGATCATCCAGCAGGTTCACCTCATCCACGTACAGGAGGCCCCGGTTGGCGGCCGCCAGCACCCCCGGCTCAAAGGCGCGTTCCCCGCGCTGGATGGCCCGCTCGATGTCCAGCGTGCCCACCACCCGATCCTCCGTGGCGCTCACCGGCAAATCAATCATGCGAATGCGGCGATGCGCCACCGGCAATGCCTCTCCCCTGGCTGTGCGGGAGCGACAATCATCACACTGGCTGGCCGGGTCATCCGGATCACAACTATACGGACAATCCGCCACCACCGCGATCTCGGACAGAAGGGCGGCCAAAGCGCGCGCGGCCGTGCTCTTGGCCGTGCCCCGCTCGCCCCGGATCAACACGCCACCGATCTGGGGATGGATGGCGTTCAGGATCAGGGCACGTTTCATCTGTTCCTGGCCCACAATGGCCGTGAAGGGAAAGACGACGGACATGACAACGGAACTCCTGGGAAAGATTTGCACACCTGGTCAATGGCGTCATGCGTCAAACGTCATGCGTCACAGATGATGTTTTGACGTTTGACGTTTCACGTTTGACGCGCTCTATTATACCACGAAAACCCGCACTTGCCAAAACACAGCAGGTGTGGTATAGTTGATCGTTGTGCGAGTGCGAGCCTATCAGGCTCATAACCTTTCTGCCCCTGGCAGTGACAACCTGGACCCAGGGGCAAACCCACAGGAAGGAGGCAAACGATTGAGCGAGTACGAGATCATGGTCATCGTGAACCCGGACCTGGATGAGGAAGGGTTCGCCACGGAGGTAGAACAGATCCAGGCCCGCCTGACAGACCTGGGTGGACGAGTGCAGAACGTGGATGTCAGGGGACGGCGACGGCTGGCCTATGCCATCAAAAAGCGCGTAGAGGGCTATTATGTGGTGATCCGGTTCCAGTTCCCGACAGAGAATCTGTTGGAGTTGGAACGCTGGCTGAAGCTGAACGAGAACGTGTTGCGATATTTGAACGTGCGACTCGAATAGTAGAAAACCATCCTGCACGGTTTGTGCTGTTCAGGTGATTATAAGGGAGTGCCCATGCGCCCCGGCGCACCCCATAGCACGAAAATCGGCCAGGCGCAGGCAAGCGAACACGCGAAGCTTGCCCCACGATTTACGAAGGAGGAACCATTGGCAGAGGAGTTCATAGAATTGGAAGAAGACTTGGAAGATGAGGCGCCTCGATCCGGCTCAAGAAGGACCGAGTTGGAACCCGCCGCGCTTGGGGAGCGAGGCTCCCGCCGCCGCCCCTCACGAACGACCAAGCGACGCAGTGGGCAGCACTTCAGGCAGACCAGCAAGGTATGTGGTTTCTGCATGGAGAAGGTGACGCACATTGATTACAAGGACGTGACTTTGCTGCAAAGATATATCACGGAGGGGGGCAAGATCCAGCCCCGGCGCAAGACCGGCACGTGTTCGAAGCATCAGGGGGCGTTGGCGCGGGCCATCAAGCGCGCCCGATACATGGCCCTGTTGCCCTACACGCCCGAACACGTCCGCCTGTACGGGAGTTAAACTGTAGTCAGCGGATCGGCCTGAGGAACTCGGCTACGCGCTCGGCCGGAGTGGTCGAAGGCGTGGCGTGGTCCTCAGGCCGAAGATTTGTGGCGGGAGCCTCCAGGGGCACCGTCCATTCGACCAACGAGACGGGTTCATCACCGGGAGGAACAGGCATCGTGAGCACCAGGAGACCAAGCAAGGGCCGGCCAGCCAGTCATCGGCCAGGGGACAAGGCCCCAGAACCGCAATCTCGCAAACAACGTTCGCGTCTGCGCAAGGACCAGCGCCGTCAGATCATCGTCCTGGCTTTCATCGCCATCGTGGTGGTCTTGCTCGCCGGGACATTGTCCTGGGGCTGGTATCAGAAAAACGTGTTGGAGCCGAACTCGCCCATCGTGGTCGTCAATGGCCAGGGCGTGCCGACCTGGCTCTACCAGGCGATGGTCCGCTACCAACGTTTTCACTTGCAACAGCAGTACCTGGCCTATCGCCAGCGGGTCGCGGAATTGCAAAACGATCCGGACGCGGGATTCCAGGTCCAGATCTATCAACAGTTGATGCGTAACCTGGAAGGCAGCCTCATGGAACTGCCGTGGCAGGTACTGGAACGGCTCATTGACTCCGAACTGGTGCGGCAGAACGTGGCGTCTCTGGGGATCGCGATCCCGACGGATGCGGAAGTGGACGTGGAGATTCGTTCACGGTTTGGCTATTACACGGTGCCGCCCACTGCCGAGCCGATCCCCCCCACGCACCCGCCGTATCCCACTGCCACGCCGGAGCCTACACCTACCCTGGCGCCGACGGCGACCGCGACGGCCACGCCGACGCCGTCGCCCATCCCCTCGCCCACCCCAGTGACGCCTACCGCCACGGCGACTATGACTCCCCTGCCGCCGACGGCAACACCGATCCCCACCAGTGTGGCCCTGGAGGATTTTCAAAAGAATCAGGCCTCCTGGCTCCAGGCCGCGGGCCTCAGCGAGGGTGATTTGCGGGAGGTCATCCGCCGCGAGATGCTGTTGAACCGGGCGCAGCAGGCGTTGCAGAGCCGTGTCCCGGCCAGTGCCCCCCAGGTTCACATTCGCCACGTCCAGGTAGCAGACAAAGACAAGGCCGCCTCGATCCTGGAACAAGCCCAGGCCCTTGACTGGGCCAAGAACCCGGATGGCTTTGCGAACCTGGCCCGGGAGGTCTCGGAAGATGCCCTGACCAAAGACGAGGGCGGCGACCTGGGCTGGCAACTGTACGAACTGCTGGTGGATGAGTACGGGCCGGCCTTTGCCGACGCCGCTTTTGCCTTGTATACTCCAGGTCAACTGAGCGGCGTGGTAGAGGGCCAGGCCGGGACGACCGGTGAAGCCGGCTGGCACATCATCCAGCTCGTCGAACGCGACCCGGACCGCTCCGTGGATGGCGACCAGTGGGATAAGCTCTGGAACGAAGCCCTCTCGCGCTGGTTGAAGCAGCAGGAGAAAACCGCCCAGATCGAGCGGTACTGGTCCTCGGATAAGGTGCCACCGAGCAAGGGCTTCCTGGGGGAGTAGAGACGCATGGATCGAGAGGAAGCCTGGCAGCTGGTGCAAGAGCAGGTGAGCAACGTCAACTTGCGGAAGCACATGCTGGCGACGGAGGCCATCATGCGGGCACTGGCCCGGCGCTTTGGCGAGGATGAGGAGCTATGGGGCCTGACCGGCCTGCTCCACGACGTGGACTATGACCAGACGAAGGACGACCCGCAGCGGCACAGCCTGGTGGGGGCAGAGATGCTCGCCGAGCGCGGCGTGGACCCGCGCCTGGTGCAGGCAGTGCGGGCACACAATGAAGCGCACGGAACGCCGCGCGAGACCCGCCTGGACAAAGCCTTGTACGCAGTGGACCCGCTCACCGGCCTGATCATCGCTGCCGCGCTCATCCGCAAGCCCAGCACGTTGGCCCCGGTGACGCCAGCGTTCATCCTGAACCGCTTCAAGGAGAAGGGCTTTGCCCGAGGGGCCAACCGTGATCAGATCGCATCGTGCCAGGAGTTGGGCCTCACGCTGGATGAGTTCGTGACCATCGGGCTGGAGGCCATGCAGGGCATCGCCGGTGAGTTGGGGTTGTGAGCGCCGGAGGCAGGGGGCCGGCTCTCACATTTGGTTTTGGGCAAACAAGTTGTTTATCCACGAAGGACACCAAGATTGGGGGGTTCCTTCGTGACCTTTGTGTTCTTCGTGGAGGAATTGTTGCCCAAACAGCAGCCCCGGTCGTCTGACCGGGGCTGTGTTGCGTATCTGGGGGTTCACCGTGCCAGTTCGATCCCCAGTTCCTGGCAGCGTTGCCGCACATCCGGCTCAGGCGCCAGGGTGATGAACACGCCGCGTATGGTCTTGTCTGGGTTTAACAGGCGCAGTAGCTCGATTTTCTCGGCAAAGTCATCCACGTCATCCACCTCGGCAGCGCTCTTGACTTCAAAGGCCAGGTATTCGCTATCGGTCGCCACCAGGTCTATTTCCTTCTGCCGGCCGCGCGGGAACACGCGGCCTTCTGTATCCACGATCTTTTGCCGCAGCCGGATGCTTTCCGGGCGAATATCTGGGCGCTTGAGCGACAGGCGCAACGCGCCCGCGACCACGTCTTCCAGGCTACGTCCTGAGCGCACCTGAAAGCGCCCGACGATCAACTCCACCCAATCTCGCAGATCTTCAAAGTGTTTGCCCATCTGTCTGAACTGTTGATCTACCTGGTCAAAGCGTTGGTCCACCTGATCCAGGCGTTGATCTACCTGATCCAGGCGTTGGTCCACCCGCTCGAAATGCTGGGTGGTTTCCCACCGGAACTGGTCAAAGTCGCCGCGAAACGCGCGCAGCTCGGCCATGATGGCCACCACCTCTTCACGGCGGGCGAGGACGTCAATGAACACCATCTGCACCCGCCGCAACAGTTCCGGGTGGCGATCTAGCAGATCAGGGAGCTGGAACTCCAGGATGTATAGCAGGTCCTCGTCGGTCAGGGGGGTGGATAGTGGCATGTCAGCCTCGGCAGGTGGTCGCTGTGGGGCACTCGGCGCCCCACGTTATTGTATCACATCTCGCAAGGCGAGTCAACGGCTCGGCGGAGCTTGGATCATCGGGTTGCCTCGTTCGCATCCCCCGCTGGTGCGACACACGCCGCCAGCTTGCGTTTGCCAATCACCCGGTCATACGCTATAATCCAGTTACGAGCCTCGCCCTGAGGGGAAACATGCCCCTGACCATCGAAGGCATCATCGAACGCATCACCTTCCACTCCGAGGAGGACGGCTACACCGTGGCCCGCCTCCAGGAAGACGGCCGGGCCGGGCCGATCACCGTCGTGGGCAGCCTGGCGAGCGTCCACGCCGGCGCGCGCGTCCGCCTGACCGGGACCTGGGCCTCGCACCCCAAGTACGGCCGCCAGTTCAAGGCCGAGCAGTGCCAGGAGGTGCTGCCGGCCACCATCCAGGGCCTCGAGAAGTACCTGGGCAGCGGGCTGATCAAGGGCATTGGGCCGGTCACGGCCAAAGCCATCGTCCGGCACTTTGGGCTGCGCACTCTGGCGATCATTGACGAGACCCCGGACCGCCTCATCGAGGTCCCCGGCATCGGCCCCCAGCGCGTCCGCGCCATCAAGGCCGCCTGGGAGGCGCAGCGCCACATCAAGGAGATCATGGTCTTTCTCCAGAGCCACGGCGTGAGCACTTCCCTGGCCGCGAAAATCTACAAGCAGTACGGCGATGAGGCCGTGGCCGTGGTCCGCGCTGACCCGTACCGCCTGGCGCGCGACATCTACGGGATCGGATTCCTCACCGCCGACCGGATCGCGCAGCAGGTGGGGATCGCGCCGGACGCGCCGCAGCGCATCGCCGCCGGCGTGGCCTACGTGTTGAGCCAGCAATCCGACGAGGGGCACGTTTATACGCCGCGCGAGGACCTGGTGCGCGAGGCCGCGTCGCTCCTGGGCGTGGATGCGGCCCTGGTGGAGCAGGCCATAGACCGCCTGCACGCCGAGGAGCAGGTCCGGCAGGAGACCGTGACCTATGAAGTCCGAGAGGACGCCGGCCGTACTCTGCGCGAGGAAAAGGCCGTCTACCTGCGGCCGTTCTACTATGGCGAGGTGGGCGCGGCCAACCGGCTGTTGACCTTGCTCCACGTGGAGCGGAGCCGGCTGGCGGCCTTTCAGGCGGAGCGCATGGATTGGGATCGGGCCTTCGCCTGGCTGGCTGGACGCGGGACTCTGGAACTCAGCCCGGAGCAGCGCGACGCCGTGCGCACGGCCCTCACCCACAAGGTCACGGTGCTCACCGGCGGGCCGGGCACCGGCAAGACCACCACCGTCCGCGCCGTCCTGGAACTGGTGGAGGCGCGCAAGCTCAAGGCCGTGCTCGCCGCCCCCACCGGCCGGGCCGCCAAGCGGCTATCCGAAGCCGCCGGTCGCCCGGCCCAGACCATCCATCGCCTGCTAGAGTTTTCCCCGCAAGAGGGCAACCGCTTCAAACGCAACGAGGACCACCCGCTGGATGCGGACCTGGTGATCGTGGACGAAGCCTCGATGCTGGATTTGCTCCTCACCAACCACCTGCTCAAGGCCATCCACCCGGAAAGCCACCTGCTGCTGGTGGGCGACGTGGACCAACTGCCCTCCGTGGGGGCCGGCAACGTGTTGGGCGACGTCATCGCCTCCGGCCAGGCCGCCACCGTGCGCCTCACCACCATCTTCCGCCAGGACCCGCGCAGCCTCATCGTGTCCAACGCCCACCGCATCAACCAGGGGCAGATGCCCGAGTTCCGCAAGGACGCGCTGGACTTTTTCCTGTTCGCCGAGGATGACCCGGAGCGCGCCGCCGACCTGGTGGTGGACATCGTGCAGAATCGCATCCCGCGCAAGTTCGGCCTGGACCCGGTGGACGACGTGCAGGTGCTCTCGCCCATGTATCGGGGGGCCGTGGGCGTGGCGAACCTGAACGCGCGCTTGCAGGAGGCGTTGAACCCGGCCTCGCCCCCTGCGGGTAAGGCCGAGTGGCGGGCCGGCCCGCGCCCCCTTTCCGAAGAACAAGGGGCGCGGACAGGCGGCCGGGTCTTTCGCGTGGGCGACAAGGTGATGCAGATCCGCAACAACTATGACCGCGACGTGTTCAACGGCGACATCGGCCGCCTGACGGCGATTGACCTGGAGGACCAGACGCTCACCGTGACGATAGATGGCCGGCCGGTGGAATACGACGTGACCGACCTGGATGAGTTGGTTCTCGCATACGCATGTTCTATCCATAAAGCGCAAGGCTCGGAGTATCCGGCCGTGGTGGTGCCGGTGCTGACCCAGCACTATGTGATGTTGGCCCGCAACCTGCTCTACACGGCGGTCACGAGGGCCAAACGGCTGGTAGTGCTGGTAGGCACAAAGAAAGCCATCGCCATCGCCGTTCGCAACGACCGGCCAGCCCAGCGCCACACGGCCCTGGACGCCCGGCTGCGCGGCGACATCCCAACCAATCATTGACACCCATCGCCCGTCTGGTATAATGCGGGCGGAACGTAATTCACCGAATGGAGGACATCACATGGCCGACATCGCGTTTCGGGGACGGTACTTTGAGGAGATGGAGGTGGGCGACACGCTGGTGACGCCGGCGCGCACCATGACCGAGGCCGACATCATGGCCTTTGCCGGGCTGTCCGGCGACTACAACCAGTTGCACACGAACGAAGAGTTCTCAAAAACAGGGCCGTTTGGCACGCGCGTCACCCACGGGATGATGGTGCTGAGCATCGCCACCGGGCTGGTGGGCCGCACCGGCGTCTTTGAGGGCACGGCCATTGCCTTCACCAACCTGGACTGGAAGTTCAAGAAGCCGGTCTTTGTCGGCGACACGATCCGGGTGCGCGTGGCGATCACGCGCAAGCGCGCCCTGGGCCAGGAGGCCGGCATGGTCTTTGCGGACGCCGACGTGCTGAACCAGCGGGACGAGGTGGTGCAGACCGGTGAATGGCGAGTGATCATGGCCCGGAAACCATCGGACGCGGGCGCGTAGCGCGGGGCGTAGGGGGATGGTCATGTCAGAGCTTTCTCCGACGAACGATGAGGCGCGCCCGGTGGACGAGGTATTGACGGAATACGATCAAGTCATGCACCGCGTCTTTGAGAGGCTGCTCGCGGCCGGCGCCGATGCCAGCCGCCTGTCCTTCACCAAATCAGACATCGAACAGGCTGCCGCTGACCTGGGGCTGGCGATCAAGAACGTGCCCGACATCGTGTACACGTATCGCTCCGGCCGATCCGTTTTGCCACCAGCGATACTGGCGCACGGTAACTGGGCCATTGACGGGGAGGGCAAAGGGCGGTATGCCTTCGTCCAACTCACGCGGTCGCCTTACGTGGATATTCCGTCGGACGTGGAGGTGATCCAGATTCTCGACGCCACACCCCAGATCGTGCTCAAGTACCAGGGGACGGATGAGCAGGGCATTCTGGCCCGGATTCGCTACAATCGTTTGTTCGACACGTTCACGGCGCTGACCGCGTATCACATCCAGGGACATTTCAGAACTACGGTTGTGGGCGTGGGGCAGGTGGAGGTTGATGACCTCTACATCGGGATAGATGCGGATGGACGCGGTTTCGTATTGCCTGTCGAGGCCAAGGGAGAATCGCTCAAAGACCAACTGGGGGTCGTTCAGATCACCCAGATGGTCAAGTTTGCCCGGCAAACCTTTCCCGACTTGCCCGTGCGCCCCATCGGCGTGAAGATCATGCCCGATGGGTCGTTTCTCTTCCTGGAGTTCAACGACAGCGAAGATTCCAACCTCGTGGCTACCAAACGTTACAAACGCTATGCGTTGTATCGGGAGCGTTGATCGTGGCGCGCGCGCAGCAGAAGAATAGCACCATTCAACAGTTGCAAGATGCCACCGTTCACGACTGGTATCGCTTCGTGCTTTCCTTCCCTGACCATCTGGTGTCTGAGATGATCGAGCGATTCGCGGTCGGCCGTGGGCACACGGTGCTCGATCCGTTTGCTGGCGCCGGCACCACGCTCGTCGTCTGCAAGAAGCTCGGCGTCAACTCCGTGGGCATTGACGCCAACCCGGTGACCGCGTTTGCCAGCCAGGTCAAAACCACGTGGGACATTGACCTGGCAGAGTTCGACCGGCGTCGCCAGGAGTTACTGGCCGCGATCCGGGAGCCTATCCAATCCATCGGCGCGTCGTATTCGCTTCAGCTTTCCTTCGATGACTTGCCGACGAGCCAGGTGCTCCACGATCCCGGTCCGGGCGATGGTGATGGTCGCCCGTCCCCTTTAGGGGAGAAAGACTTGTTGCCGAAGAACTGGATCAGCGAGAAGCCGCTGCGGAAGGTATGGATCATCAAGCAGGCGATTGACGCGCTCCCGGACGATGCGATCACCGACGTATTCCGGCTCGCTCTGGCCGCTGTGGTGGTGAACGAGGCATCCAATCTGGGCTTCGGTCCAGAGGTATACGTCGCCCGGCGACGAGAGGACGCCGATGTGTATGGCGCATACGTGAGCAAACTGCGGCAGATCGCGCGCGACCTGGCGGTGGTACAACAGAATCCTGCGCCGGGGTCAGTGACCGTCTACTGCGGCGATGCGCGGCAACTGGCGGCTTTTGTTCATGAACCGATAGATTGCGTGATCACGTCGCCGCCGTATCCCAACGAAAAAGACTACACCCGTACTACGCGGCTAGAGTTGGTAATACTTGGCTTCATGAGCAAAAAAAGCGACCTCCGGCGCATCAAGGACCAGATGCTCCGCTCTCATACGCGCAACATCTATGTGGCCGACAATGATTCCGCATACGTGGCCGACATTCCTGAAATTCAGCAAGTCGCCCAGGAAATCGAACAGCAGCGACTCCAGCGCGGCGCCACGTCAGGCTTTGAGCGTCTGTATCACCGGGTCGTCACCGAATACTTTGGCGGGATGTACCGCGTGCTGGAGCAGTTGGAACAAGTCATGCCGGCCGGGGGGCAGTTGGCCCTGGTAGTGGGCGATCAGATGAGCTACTTCCAGGTTCCCATCCGCACGGCCCGGCTATTGAGCCAGGTGGCCTGCCAGAAGCTGCATTACGAAGAGGTCGAAACGCGCACCTGGCGCACCCGGCGCGCCACCGCGACGAAAATGGACATCGCCGAGCATATTCTGATCCTGCGACGAAGATGACGCCCTATGAGGAGACCGAACCCATGACCCGCGTGTTAGCCATCAATCCCGGCTCTACCTCCACCAAGGTGGCCGTCTACGACGACGAGACGCCGGTCTTTGACGAGACTCTGCGTCACACGACCGCGGAGCTGGCGCCGTTCCCCCACATCGCCGACCAGTACGAGTTCCGGCGCGACGTAGTGCTGGATTTCTTGAACCAACGCGGCATCGGCCTGGAGACGCTGGATGGCGTGGTGGGCCGGGGCGGGCTGCTGCGGCCCATCCCCAGCGGCACCTACCGCGTGAACGAGCGGATGCTGGACGACCTGCGCCAGCCCGGCGAGCGGGAGCACGCCTCCAACCTGGGCGCGCTCCTGGCCCACGAGATCGCCATGATGGCCGGCGTGCCGGCCTTCATCGTGGACCCGGTCTGCGTGGACGAGTTCGATGACATCGCGCGCATCTCCGGCTGGCCGGAGATCCAGCGGCGCAGCCTGAGCCACGCCCTGAACCTCAAGGCCACCGGCCGGCGCGCGGCGAAAGACCTGGGCAAGCGCTACGAGGACCTGAACCTGGTCATCGCCCACCTGGGCGGGGGGATCAGCGTCACGGCGCACCGCCGGGGCCGCATGGTGGACGTGAACCAGGCGTTGGACGGCACCGGGCCGTTCTCGCCGGAGCGGGCCGGCGGCCTGCCCGTGGGCGACGTGGTGCGCATCGCCTACTCCGGCCAGTACACCCTGCGTGAGATGCTCAAAAAGATCGCCGGGCAGGGCGGCCTGGTGGCACACCTGGGCACGAATAGTGCGGTGGAGGTGGAGCGCCGCATCGCCGAGGGCGACGCGCACGCCCGGCTCGTCTACGAGGCCATGGCCTACCAGATCGCCAAAGAGATCGGCGCGATGGCGACCGTGCTCAAGGGCGACGTGGACGCGGTGGTGATCACCGGCGGCGTGGCCCGCAGCGAGATGCTGGTGGGCTGGATCACGGAGCGGGTGCGGTTCATCGCCCCGGTGCTGGTCTATCCCGGCGAGGACGAGATGCTGGCGTTGGTCCAGGGCGCGTTGCGGGTGCTGCGCGGAGAAGAGGAAGCAAAGGAGTATGGAACGACCGCCGACCGCTGACGGCCGACCAGTGACCGGAGGCTATCATGTCCGATCCGTGTTTTTCTTTCATCGGCAAATGGTTCCCGGTGATCGCCTTGATCGTGACTGCTTTCAATGTGGTCACACTCAGAAACCGCGCACGAGATCGGACACAGCAGGACCCCGAGTTGGAAAGAGGGTATCAGCGGCTATTCTGGGGCTATCTCATCGTCACGAGCCTTCCCTGGATCGTGATGGCTTTCGGAACGATTATAGGCGGGGTCCCAACCGTATGGCACTTCTTCTACCCGCGTGATGGCAATCCGTATGTGCTTGCTTTCCACGCCACAGTCATTGTTCTGTGGATATTGGGCATCGTCTGGATTTACTTTCTGGGCGGCGCGGAGTTCCTGATCGAGTACTACTATCCGCTAAGCAGGCAGGTTCGGCTCGTGAGGACCCCGTTGGGCCTCAAGATCGCCTTCGCCATTGGCCTGCTAGGTGGAATCGTTGCTATGGCAATGATGTGGTCAGGCTATTTTGCGCCGCTCCCTGTGCGATAACATTTGACGATAGGTGTGATATCCGTGGCTCATTCGCTCTCCGTTGAGGCCCATGACACAGTCGCAGATTCATCCGGGGCCTCACCTTCCGCGTCCCCATCCAGCCCGACAAGGTCGAGTTCTGAGCGCTGTCGGACGCGGATACGCGCGGATGAACGCGGATTCTGTCGGTCATCTGCGGAGATTCGCGTACATCCGCGCCCCAAGAGCCGCAAAGATGAACACCCGCGAAGCAGAGCTATTGCAGACCCTGGCCGAGTTGGCGGATTTCCTGGACCGATATGGGGAGACCCGGTGGGCGGCGCATTTTCGACAGTGCCGGGATGACCTGGACTACCTGATCCAGGAACGCGCGCCCCGCTCCAAACGAGCGTCCGTCGCCGCCCGGATCCGGTCAGCCTACGGGGGCATGGGCAGTTTTAACGACCTGGTGATCTGCCCGCAGAACGGGCATCCGGTGCGGGAAAGCGACGGGCACGCGGTCAACCAAACACTCCAGGAGCTTGCCAGCCAGGTCTACGACCTGTCGTGGCTATACCAGCGATGCGATGGCGCAGACCTGTAACTTGGGACTGCAGACTGATGACTGCGGACGGCGGACGGCGGACTGAGAACCGTGGACCGACTGACCATCTTCTGGCTCATCCACCTGGTTTTCCTGGGCCTCTTTGCCCTGGAGATGCTATTCCTGGCCTGGGTCTGGCTGGGGGCGCGGACGCCGGGCCTGCCCCGGGACGCCGCGCGTGCGCTCAAGTTGCGCGTGCTCGCCGGGCGGGTGATCCGGGGTGTCTTGAGCCGGCGTTTGGGCGCGTTCCTCAAGGCGCTGGTCCTGGACGGCCTGCTTCACCGGCGGCTATTTCACACCGATAAGCAGCGCTGGCTCGTCCACAGCGCCGTCTTTTGGGGGTTCCTGGCCCTGGGCCTCCTGTCCATCGTCACCGGCGCGGCCGTCGAGTTTCTGAACCCGGACCCGGCCCACAGCCGCTCGCCGGTCGTCTTCCCAGTCCATCATCCCATTGTAGCGATGCTGGTGGACAAGGACCACCCGCTCAACGCCGCCCTGAACGAGGGCCTGGGCTTGCTGGTGCTCGTGGGCCTGGCGCTGACTGCCTGGCGACGCTACATCCGGCGCGACGCGCAGTTGCGCACTCGGGGACCAGATACCGCGATCTTGGTGCTCCTGGTTGTCATCACCGGGGGTGGCTATGTGGTGGAGTCGCTGCGCTTCCTGGCTGAGGGCACGCCGGCCGGACAGGCCATGTTCGCGCCCCTGGGCTACGGGCTGGCCCAGTTGCTGGGCCTGCTGCCCGTGTCCCGGGAGGCGTGGGCCGGCGCTCACTTCTGGGCCTTTTTCGCCCATTTCGCCACGGTGAGCCTGCTGCTGTTCGCCATGCCGTTCACCAAGTTCTTTCACGCGATCATCGGCCCCCTGGTAGTAGCCCTGAATGCCGTGGTAGAAGAATGCGATGTCAGCCCCCTCCTCTCCCCCAAATTTGGGGGAGAGGAGGGGGCTAGGGATAGGGGTGGGGGCTTCCCGGACATCGCCCACCTGACCGGGCGGCAGTCGCTAGAGTTGCTGGCCTGCACCCGCTGCGGCGAGTGCATCCCCTGGTGCCCCACCTATGCCGAGGCCGAACGCGACGAGATCACGCCCCTGGACAAGATCAGCACGCTGCGCTCGTTCCTGCTGGGGCAGCCCCTTGGGGCCGGGCCGCTGGGCCGGCTCTTTGGTCATCGCCCCCCAGACGACGCCGGGCTGACGCGCTGGGCCGCCGGCGTCTACGATTGCACCCTCTGCGGCCGCTGTCGCGTGGTCTGTCCGGTGGGCATCCGCACCCGTGAGCTATGGATCGCCATGCGCGAGCAGGCGGTGGCCCTGGACCGCTGCCCGGCTCCGATGAACTGCCTGCGCGAGACGGTGAGCGTGTGCCATAATATCGCCGGCCAGCCCAACGAGCAGCGCACCGGCTGGAGCGATAACCTGGAGCGCATGCTGCCATCGCTAGACCGTCAGAAAGGCGCGGAGGTGGTCTATTTCCTGGGCTGCGTGGCGGCCTTTTACCCGATGGTGTATCGCATCCCCCAGGCTATGGTTCAGGTCATGGACCAGGCGGGCGTGAGCTGGACTACCCTGGGCGGCGACGAGTGGTGCTGCGGCTTCCCGCTGACCATCGCCGGATTCGGGGCTGAGGCCGAGGCGCTGGCCCGGCACAACGTGGCCGCCGTGCGCGAGATCGGGGCGCGGACCGTGGTGACGGCCTGCCCGTCGTGCTACCACACCTGGTGGCGCGAGTACCCGCGCATCGTGGGCGACCTGGGGTTCCGGGTGGTGCACGGCGCCGAGTTCCTGCGGGACCTGGTCCGGGCCGGCCGCATCGAGCTGCACGGGTTCCCGGCCCCCATCACCTACCACGACCCCTGCGACCTGGGCCGGACCAGCGGCATCTATGACGCGCCCCGCGAGATCATCCAGGCCATCCCCGGCGTCCAGTTCACCGAGATGCGGGACCACCGCGAGTACAGCCTGTGTTGCGGCGGCGGCGGCGACGTGGAAATGGCCGACGCCGCGCTCTCGCAGGCGGTGGCCCGGCGGCGGCTCGCCCAGGCCCAGGAAACCGGCGCGCAGGTCATCGTCACGGCCTGTCAGCAGTGCCAGCGCACGCTATCGGCCGCGGCCCGGCGGGAAAAGGTGCGCATCAGGACCATGGACGTGAGCGAGTTGGTTCTGGAAGCCATGCGTCAAACGTGAAACGTCAAACGTCAAAACGTCAAACGTGATGCCTGACGTTTGACGAAGGAGAACCCCATGCACATCGGCAAATACGAGTTCCCGGATGACCTGCTCTACGACGACAGGCACTGCTGGGCGCGGGTGGAAGGCAACGTCCTGACCCAGGGCTTTACCGATTTCGGGCAGGCGTTGGCCAACGAGATCATGTACGTGGAGGTGCCGCGCGTGGGGCGCACGGTCAAGCGTGGCGAGCCGTTCATGAGCCTGGAATCCGGCAAGTGGGTGGGCCGGGTCTATGCCCTGGTCAGCGGCACCATCTTGCAGGCCAACGGGTCCCTGGAAGATGAACCCACCCTCATCAACACCTCGCCCTACGGCGATGGCTGGTTCGCCCGGTTCCAGATCGCGGACCCGGCGGAGCTGGCGAGCCTGTGGCGGCCGGCGGACCCGGCGTTCCAGGCGTTCATCGCGGCGGAACGGAAAAAGTACGGGCTGTAAAATCTGCTCCGCGCAGCGGGGAGTCGGCTGAGCGGGCGGACGGCCACGCCAGGAGGCGAATCTGATGAAGACGGACCTGGGAGCCCTTCTGCAGCGGGCCTTTGGCATTGACGGGGAGGCAGCAGCACAGTTGGCGCAGATAGGCCGGGAGCAAACGTTTGCGCCGGGCGACGTGCTCCTGCGACAGGACGAGCGGGGCCAGGAGTTTTACGTCATCGTTGCCGGGCAGGTGGCCGTGACCCGCCACCTGGCCAGTCCAGACTCACAGACCCTGGCCGTCCGGGGGCCTGGCGAGATCCTCGGTGAGATGTCCCTGCTGGATGACGCACCGCGCTTTGCCTCCGCGCGCGCCCTGACCGAGGTTCGCGCGCTGGTCTTTGATGAGGTGGCGTTCCAGGCTCTCCTGGCCCATAGTCTGCCGGCGGCCCTGCAAGTGCTGCGCCTGATCACGGCCCGCCTGCGCGAATCCGACCGGCAGGTCATCGCTGACCTGCGGCGCAAGAACGAGGAACTGGAACGGGCCTATCGGGACCTGGCGGCTGCCCAGGCGGAGATCGTGGAGAAGAAACGGCTGGAGCGGGAGCTAGAGATCGCCGCCGAGGTGCAACAGAGTCTGCTGCCCAAGACATTCCCGGCCGTGGCGGGATTACGCTTTGCCGCGCGTAACGTCCCGGCCCGCTACGTGGGCGGCGATTTTTACGACGTGATGCTCCTGGATCCGGAGCACGTGGGCCTGGTGGCGGCCGACGTGTCGGACAAGGGTGTGCACGCGGCCATCTTCATGGCCGTCACTCGCAGCCTTCTGCGAGCTGTGGCGCAGAGCTGCCTCAGCCCTGCCCAGACGCTCCAGCGCGTGCACGACCTGCTGTTGACCCTCTCCACCTCCGATATGTTCGTGACCGTGTTCTACGGCGTGCTCCACCTGCCCACGCGCCGGCTGCGGTATGCCCGGGCCGGCCATGACCGTCCCCTCCTGTGCCGGGGAGCGAGCGCTCAATGGCTCGAGGGCCAGGGCCGGTTCCTGGGCATGATCCAGCCCCTGCTCCTGGAGGATCGCCAGGTCCAACTGGTGGCCGGGGACGTGCTCGTGTGCTACAGCGACGGCATCACCGACGCCCAAAACGAGGCCGGCGAGCGGTTGGGCCTGGAACCCGTGCGGTCGCTCCTGGCCGCTCACGCCGATGCGGACCCGGACCTCCTATGCGACGCGATCCTCACCGCCGTGGCCGATTTCCAGGGACTAACGCCCCAGTTCGACGATCAAACGTTGCTGGTGATGCGGGTGGATACGTAGAGAGACCCTTCGGGTTTGGGAAACCCGAAGGGGCTGGCGCGAAGGGGCTGGCGGCGGCGTCCTGTCAGGGTTCCAGCATCTCTTCAATCGGCGCGGGGATGCCGCCGCGCGTGAACCGTTGGCTCACGTAGGCGATGGCCAGTACCATCAAAGCCCCAAACATCGCCACCTTGTTCACCCCGATCAGGTCGGCCAGGGGGGGCAGCACGGCCAGGGGCAAGGTGGAAAAGATCCGCGCCAGCTTGAGCTGCGTGGCAAAGGCCCGTCCCCGATACTCGATGGGGATGATCTCCTGCAGGATCGTCTGCGAGGGGATGAGGAGCAGCGTGAACCCCCAGCCGGCAAAGGGAGCGATCCCCATGATCAGCGGCAGGATATTGACCATGGGGGGACGCACGGCCGGCTCGTATTGGCCGGTCGTCAGGATGATATAGAGTCGGGGGATCGTGCTCAAGAGCACCAGGCAGAAACCCACCAGGAACAAACCAAACGTGACCAGGTGCTCCTTTTTCCATCGTTGCGCCAGGTACGGCAGGATCAACGTCCCCCCGATGAGGCCGATCCCGGCCGGAGCCAGCACGTAGGGCACGTCGGCGGTGTGGATGCCCAGCACCCCCACCACATAGCGGGGGATCAGCGCCACGATGAGCAGCGTCAGGGCCTCGGATAGCACCAGGGTCGCGGTGAAAAAAGTGATGAAACGGTTGGTAAAGACCAGTCGCCAGCCATCCACCAGCTCTTCCCATATACTGCGGAGGCTCAGCCGGCTCTGGACATGCCCCACCGCCTTGAGCTTGTCGCCGGGCAACAACAGGCCCCAAAAAGTGGCGATGGCGAACATCGCGGATAGAAAGATGAATACCGCGGTCAGGCCGCTGTGTTCAAAGCCAAAGAGCCTGACGAGCGTCGGCGCTACCAACACGAACCCGATCACCTGGGAACCAAAGAAAGTAAAGTTGAAGAAGGCATTGGCGGTGAGGAGATTGCGCCGCTTGACCAGCATGGGGATGGCGGCCGCTTCGGCCGGCCCGAAGAACTGCCAGACGCAGGAGATGATGAAAGTGAGCACATAGATCAAGGCCAGGTGGGGCAAAACGAGGATATAGACCAGCGCGAGCACTGACCGAAGGGCGTTGGTCATCCACATCACGGTCTTCTTGTTCCAGCGGTCAATAAAGACGCCCGTGACAAAACCCAGCACAATGGTGGGGATATTATAGGATAGCACCGCCAGGCTCATCTGGCCGGCCGAGCGCGTGCGTTCCTCCACGATCAGCATGATGCCAAAGTTGAGGGCCTGCTCCGAGATCTGGCAGAACAACTGCGACATCCACAGATATAGAAAACTGCGGTTGTGCAGCAATTCCAGGACGCGTTCTCGGGTCTGCGGCGTCGCCTGGGTCGTGTTCGGGGTCTCGGTCATGCCTGGCTATCCATCGTCGGTAAGCCCCGTTCCACAAAATGGGCGCACCGTCGTTCCAACGTGCGCCGGGGCAACAAGATGTACCGGCCACAGGTCAGGCACGAAAGCCCAATGTCTGCTCCCAACCGGATCACACGCCATTCCCGGCCGCCGCACGGGTGTGGCTTGCGCAGCCGAACCACGTCTCCCAATCTGAACTCCTGAACCATCGCCTTGCTCCTGTGAGCACATGGCGCGGATTATACCACATCGGGCCGGCTTTTGCCAGGTTGACCCGCATCCCCCAACCCTGGCTTGCCCCAACCCGAAGGTCTCCCCCGACATGCGCTACCGGCCTGCGCCGAACAGGATCCAACCGGCCAGGAACGTCGTCACGCAGCAGGCCAGCACCAGCCCGGCAAAAATGACCAGGCCGCCGACTACCACATAGAATCGCCGCACCGCGGTGATGTCAGCGGCCTCGTATTCGGCCTTGAGGTCTGCCAGTTGCGCCAACAGGTCAATGCGCGCGGCTTCCAGGGCGTCAATGGCGGCATAGGCTTCGCGCAAGGCGGCCGCATCCGGCCGGGCCTGGTCTACCGCTGGCCCCATCGCGGCACTGATCTGCGCCGCCCGGCTGTCCAACGCCGCGATCTGGGACCGGAGCTCCTTCACCGCGACGCGCAGATCGGCCAACCGGACCTCGTGGGCGCCCACGGCCGCGCCCTTTTGGGCGCGGGTCTGGGTTATCTGGTCGTCCAACTCCGCCAGCCGGGCCTGTAGCGACGGCTGCGCGGCCGTGTTCTCCTCCACGGTGCGGCGCAGGTCCGGCAACTGGGCTTCCAACCCGGCGATGGCTTGCTCCAGGCCGGCCAGACGGCTGAGCAGACGGGCCCGGCGCTGTTCCACGTCCGGGGCCGTCAGGCGATCCAGCTCGGCCAGCCGGTCCTGTACCGTCTGGCGCTCCCTTTGGGTTCGTGCCAGCTCCCGTTCGGCGGCCCGCAGTCGCTCGGCGGTGGTCTGGCTGGTCGTCTCCCGGCGAGTCAGTTCCTCGGCCACAGGGGCGCGCTCCGCCGCGAGCGACTCCAGCCGGGCCTTCCATTCTGTCTCCGTGGCATCTCGCGCCGCGGTCTCGGCCTGGATCTGCTGCTCCAGATCCGCGATCCGGCGTCGCAGCGACTCTTGCTGAGCGGCCAGGTCCAGGAGACGAGCATACTCCTCAGCATACGCCGGGTCCTCTACCCGCTGGTCCCAGGCGACCTGGCCCAGCCGGGCCACGGCCGCCGCGATCTCCCTTTCCTTTTGCTCCACCTCGCGGCCCAACTGGAGCATCTGAATCCGTCGCCGGGCCTGCTCCACCCCAGCGTCTACGGTCTCCTTGACGACGGACATGATCGCCTCCTCTCCGCCCCCTGCCGGAGGCATCGCCATATTTCACGCCAGGCCCATTATACGCGAACGCGGGGCTATACGTCAAGGGTGAGAAACTGAAACCGGGCACAATGCGCGGTTGAGACCGCGCGTTAATCATGCCCGGATCGTAACTGCTGCTCGCCTTGCGAAGGTTTGCGGCCAATTCGCGGGCCAAAGCGGTCTGTTCCGGCGAGATCGTGCCCGATCACCGGCGCATTTGTAACCTTCGCCAGGGTAGGCTGAGGTCCCAACCGCGCGTTAATCATGCCCGGAACTCAATGAGAAACCAATTGCGAGCTACCCCGGGATATGTTATACTATCCACACCTTCAACCGACCGCCAGATCGCCCACTGACCATCCACCCAAAACGGCCGACCGACGACTGAAGACTGAGGACCGGCGACCGAGGACTGAGGACCGAGGACTGGCGACCGAGGACTGGCGACCGAGGACTGGCGACCGGGGACTGGCGACCGGGGACTGGCGACTGAGGACTGGCGACCGGGGACTGGCGACCGGGGACTGGCGACCGAGGACTGGCGACTGAGGACTGGCGACCGAGGACCGAAGACTGAGGACTGAGGACTGAAGACTGAGGACTGAAGACTAGATGATCCCCCTTGTGCTCACCCTGCGCAATTTCATGTGCTACCGCGAAGACGTGTCCGTGGATCTGCGCGGCATCCATCTGGCGTGCCTGGCCGGTGATAACGGCGCCGGCAAATCCGCCCTGCTGGATGCCATCACCTGGGCCTTGTGGGGCAAAGCCCGCGCCCACGCCGACGACGACCTCATCCACCTGGGCCAGACCGAGATGGAAGTCCAGTTCGACTTTTTGCTGGGCGACGACCATTACCGCGTGATCCGCGGCCGCAGCAGCAGAGGCCGGGGCCGCAGCGTGCTAGAGCTCCAGGTAGCCGATGACGGCACCTTCCGTGCCCTCACCGAGCCGACCATCCGCGAGACCCAAGAGCGCATCATCCGCCTGCTCAAGATGGACTATGACACCTTCATCAACTCGGCGTTCCTGCTCCAGGGCCGGGCCGACGAGTTCACCACCAAACCGCCGGGCCAGCGCAAGGAGATCCTGGGCCTGATCCTGGGGCTGGGCTATTACGACGAGCTGCAGGCCCAGGCCCGGGAGCGCGCCCGCGAGGCCGACCAACGCCGTCTGGCCCTCGCCGCGTCCATCGCCGAGATCGAGGCCGAGCTGGCCCACGAGGACGAGTACCGCCAGCAGGTGCACGATGCGGACCAGCGCGCCGCGGCCGTCAGCGCCCGGCTCCGGGCGGCCGAGGCTGACCTGCGCCAGGCCCGAACCGCCGTGCAGGACCTGGAAGTGAAAGAAGCCCAGGCGCGCGACCTGGCCGGCCGCATCGCCCGGGCAGAGGACGAGCTGGCGCGCCTGGCCGGGCCGATCCGCGAGGGCCGGGAGCGCATCGCCGGATACGAGCGTCTCCTGGCCGATGCCGCGGCCATCGAAGCGGGCTACGCCGCCTGGCGAGCCGCCCGCCAGGCCGACGACGCCTTCAACAACAAGCTCGTGGAGGTCCTGGCCCTCAAAGAGGAGATGACCCGGCTGGAGCAGGCCATCGCCGGGGAACGCCAACGTCTGGCCTTTGAGATGAACGCCGCGCAACAGCGCATCGCCGAGCTGGCGTCGCGCGCCGCCCAGGCCGACCGGTGGCGCGCAGAACTGAACACCGCCCGAACGCGCCTGGACGCGCTGACCGCCCTCGCCCAGGCCCGCGATGCGGACCGGGCCGACCTGGAACACCTGACCACCGAGATCGCCGCCCTGCAAACGGAGAACAAGCGCCTCAAGAAAGACATGACCGGCCTGCGGGACCGGGTGGATGCCCTGCGGTCTGCCGCAGCCGGGGCAGGGCCTGCCCACTGTCCCCTCTGCGAGAGCGAACTGGACGCCGCCGGCCTGACGAACCTCATCGAGCGACTCACCGCCGAAGGCACGGCCCTGGGCCGTTCGCACCGGGCCAACGCGGCCCGCGTCAAGGAACTGCAAGACCAGGCCGAGGCCCTGCGCGGCCGCATCGCCCAGGCGGAGAAGGACCTGCAAACGGCCGGCGGCCTGCAACGCCAGGTCGCCTCGTTGGAACATGCCCTGGCCGACGCGGAGGCTGCTGCCGCCGACCTGGTGAACGCCCACGCGGCCCGGGCAGAGGCGGAGCGACGGCTCGCCGCCGGGGAGTTCCTGCCCGTCGAGCAGGCCCGCCTGGCCGAGCTACAGGCCCAGATCACAGCCCTGGGTTATGACCCGGCTGCCCACGAGGCCGCCCGCGCGCGCGTGGTGGAACTGGCCGGCTTCGAGGAGCGTAAGGCCCAACTGGACGCGGCCCGGGCGCGCGTGGCCGGCGACCGCGAGACGCTCCAACGCCTCGTCGAGTCCGAGGCGCGCTGGCGTGAGGGCCTGGCCGAGGACCAGGCTCGCCACCAATCGCTCGTGGCCGAAGTGGCGAATTTGCCCGCCCGCCGGGCCGAGGCCGACGAGCAGGCAGAGCGTGTGGAGCGCCTGCAACGAGAGGAAGGCGAAGCCCGGCTGGCTTTGGGAGCCGCCCGGCAGCGGCTGGAGCACTGCGCCAAGCTGCGCCAACAGCGCGCGGAGAAACGCGCCCAGGAGCAGGTCGCCGCCGAGGAGAAGGGCATCTACGACGAGCTGGCCCTGGCCTTTGGCAAGAAGGGCCTCCAGGCCATGATCATCGAGGCCGCCATCCCCGAGATCGAGGAAGAGGCCAATCGGCTCCTGGCCCGCATGACCGACGGCCGCATGCACGTCCGTTTTGAGACCCAGCGGGAGACCAAGAAGGGGGACACTGTCGAGACGCTGGACATCGCCATCGCCGATGAGATAGGGACGCGGCCGTATGATCTATTCTCCGGCGGCGAGGCATTTCGCATCAACTTTGCCATCCGCATCGCCCTGAGCAAGCTGCTGGCCCGACGGGCCGGGGCGCAGTTGCAGACCCTGGTCATTGACGAGGGCTTTGGCACGCAGGACACCCAGGGCCGGAGCCGGTTGGTGGAGGCCATCAACGCCATCTCCGACGACTTTCGCTTGATCCTGGTCATCACCCACCTCGAAGAGTTGCAAGACGCCTTCCCGGTACGCATTGACGTGACCAAGACGGCCCGGGGCTCACGGGTGACGGTGGGTTAGCACACCACGTGCGAGCAGTGGGCAAATCGTGGGGCAAGCTGTTAGCTTGCCCCACGATTTACGAAACCCCCTCTCCCTATGAGAGGACCGGGGTGAGGGTGGAAACCGTCGGGCGCAGGCAAGCGAACACGCGAAGCGTGCGCTACGATTTACGGAGTGGGGGGATTGCTGAGGTCGCGGTGCTGGAGGTGGAAGCCCAGCACGTGGCGGGTCTCGTCCGTGATGCGGGCTTGCTCGGCGATGCGGTGGCCCACCACCCACAAGATGCGGTCGCTGGCATCCACGAGCAGGGGCAGGCCATCACGCCAACGCTGGGGCACGTGGGCGTCAATGAGAAAGTCCTTGAGCTTGCGCGTCCCGCCCAGGCCCAGGGGCCGAAACCGGTCGCCGGGCCGGCGGCGACGCAGGGCCAGGCCAGTGCCCGCCCGATCCGCGTCCAGGTACACACATCGCGGACCTGACCGGTTGGCCCAACCGGTCAGGTCTTCTGCGGACGCCCCCAGCAGCGTGGCTTCCAGGGACCAGGCGGTGCCGGGCAAGGGGGTAAGGCCGGGCACCGCCAGTGGCAGGCGGTCCACGGTCAGATACAGGCCATCCGGCGGCACGGCCAGGGCTGGCGGATGACCCAGCGTCAGCGCATCGTGGTCGAGGACGGCCACCAGGCCGTGGGCCAGGTGGGCCTCGGCGCCCACGACCCCGCGCACGATCAGGTCCCGCACCGCTTCGGCGTGGTCCCAGCCCAGGTCCAGGGGCGCGCCCCACAGGAGCCGGGCCACGGCCTCGCGCACCAGCCCGCGCTGGATGACCGGATCGACCGCTTGCCAGGCCGCCCGGTCAAAGGCGATGACGCCGGGAGGTACGCTCTCGGCGCGCACCACGGTCGGCCAGATGGCCTCTACCTGCTCTTGCAGGAAGCGGCTGACCTCAGCAAAGGCGGCCGCCGCACGGCGGATCGTGTCGTCCAGGTTGGGGTTATAGTCCCGAAGGATCGGCAGCAGTTGGCGGCGCACCCGGTTGCGGAGGATGGTCTCGTCCAGGTTGGAGAGGTCATCGCGGAAAGGCAGGTCGTGGGCCGCGCAATAGTCCAGCACCTCGGCGCGGGTGATGGCGAGCAGGGGGCGAATGAGGCGGATGATCTGGCCTGGCGTTCCGTCCTCTTTACGGATGGGCGCGGGGAGGATGGAGAGGTCCATAGGCCGCACGCGCATGGTCTGTTCCGGCAGCATCCCGCGCAGGCCGGCCGGCCCGGCCCCCCGCAGCCAGTGGATGATGACCGTCTCCACCTGGTCGCTGGCCGTGTGGCCCAGGGCCACGTTGGTGGCCCGGGTTTGGGCGACCACCTCGGCCAGGAAGGCGTAGCGCACCTCACGGGCGGCGGTTTCCAGGGACAGGCCGTGGGCTTGTTGATAGGCGGGCACGTCACAGGCAGCCACGGTGGCCGGGAGGTCCCAATCGGCGGCGAGCCGGGCCACGAATGCGGCATCCTCATCGCTGGCCGGGCCGCGCAGCCGGTGGTTCAGGTGGGCCACGTGCAGCCGCAGATCATAGGTGGCGCGCAAGTCGCGCAGGGCGTGCAGGAGACAGACGGAATCCGGCCCGCCGGACACCGCCACCACCAGCGTGTCGCCGGGCTGCACCAGACGATGTTCGTTGATGAAGGCCTGGACCTTCTGCCGGATCGTGGTCACCGGGTTCCTCGATGAGAAAACGGCTCCCTGGGCGGGAGCCGTCTGGCCGATCATTGGTGGCGGCGGTCGGATTCGAACCAACGACCAAGGGCTTATGAGTCCCCTGCTCTACCGCTGAGCTACGCCGCCGCTGGCAAGCGATGGCCTACGGTCAGCCGGGCTACCATAGGCCATCGGTATCAACTTGGTAGCGGGGGTTGGATTCGAACCAACGACCTTTGGGTTATGAGCCCAACGAGCTGCCACTGCTCCACCCCGCAGCACGGGAGAATTATACCTGATCTTATCTTGCCCGTCAAGTGCGGTCCGGCGCGGGTCACGTTACGGTGTTACCGCCCAGATTGCATCGTTGGCAAGCGCCGAATGGCGAGCCACCGCCCAAGCCCGCGCGTTATTAGTGCGGGTCTCAAAAAAGGGTATTGACAAACGGCCACTCTTCTGGTATAATATCCTTGAGAGCGCTCCCAAATTGGATATGGAGAGCGACGGTTTTCGCGTAACCTGGTGGGCCAGGTTTTGTTTAGACACCGGTTGAGAGCGCTCCCAAAGCGGTGGAAGAACACCGGCGACGGCTTTGGGCTTGCTGCTCAGGCCCGGGTTGGGCCGGTTGATGGGAGCGCTCCCCGATCGGAGGACGGCATGGCGCAGACCCTGGAAGAGATCGCCAAACTGGCCGGCGTGTCCCGGTCCACGGTATCACGGGTGGTCAACGATCACCCCAGCGTCCGGCCGGAGGTGCGCGAGCGCGTCTGGCAGGTCATCCGGGCCAACAATTACCAGCCGCACCAAGCCGCCCGCACCCTCGTCACCCGCCGCACCAACGCCATCGGCCTGATCATCCCCGAAACCGTCTCCCGCCTGTTCACCGACCCGTTCTTCCCCCAACTGATCCAGGGCATCGCCGACGTGTGCAACCAGCGCGGCTACTACCTGATGCTCACCTTGATGACCGCCGCCACCAACCGCAATGGCTTCTACCGCCGTATCCTGCACAGCGGCCACCTAGACGGGGTCATCGTGGCCTCGGCCCATCTGAACGACCCGATCATGTCCCGTCTGATGGAGAGCCACCGGCCGTGTGTGCTCGTAGGCCATCATCCAGATTATCCTCAACTCCCCTGGGTAGACGTGGACAACGTGGCTGGCGCGAAGGGTATGGTGGGGTACCTCATCGGCCTGGGGCACCGGCGCATCGGCACGATCACCGGCCCCCTGGGCGCGATGGCTGCCCGTGACCGTCTGGAGGGCTATCGTCAAGCCCTGGAGCAGGCCGGTATCCCCTACGACGAATCCCTGGTGGCCGAAGGTGATTACACCGAGGCCAGCGGCTTTGGCGCGATGGTGCGGCTGTTACGGGCTGAACCGACGGCGGTCTTCGCAGCGAGCGATATGATGGCCGTGGGCGCGATGAAGGCATTGGCGCAGGCGGGCAAGCGCGTGCCAGAGGACGTATCTGTGGCTGGTTATGACGACGCACCCATCGCGGCCCTGGTAGATCCCTCCCTGACAACGGTGCAACAGTTGGTCGTTGAGCTGGGCAAAGTGGCGGCCGAGAAGCTAGTGGGCCTATTGGAAGCGCCCGACTCTCCGGTGCAGCCCCATCTGCTATCCACTCGCTTGGTGATCCGTCGCTCTACCAGACCCTTGTAATCGGGAAGGAGGTGATACCCTGCACATGAATTGTCACCCGGTTTGCGGAGGCTCGCGGTTTACCACCACACTCAATCACTAAACCCAAAGGAGGAAAACGATGCGCAACAAGTTGTTCGCTCTGGTCAGTGTGCTGGTGGTGCTCAGCACGGTCATGGCGCTGGCGGCCCAGTGCCCCAGCGGCGCCACTCCCACCGCCCAGGTCATCGTACAGACGGTGCCGGTGGAAGTCACCAAGGTCGTGAAGGAAACTGTGGTGCAAGTGCAGCCTACGGCCACCCCGGCCAAGGAGCGCGTGCAGGTCTACTGGTACATCGGCCTGGGCGCCGGCTCGCAGCCCGGCCAGATCCCGCTAGAGAAAGAGTTTGTGGAGAAGTTCAACAAGTCCCAGAACGAGATCCAGTTGATCCCCATCATCGTGGACAACAACTACGCCCGCGACAACCTGAAAGCCCAGATTGCGGCCGGCAACGCGCCCGACATCGTGGGGCCGGTGGGCAAGAAGGGGCGCGGGTTCTTCCCCGGCGCGTTCCTGGACCTGGCCCCGCTGGTCAGCGAGTTCAAGTATGACATGGGCGACGTAGATCCCAAGTTCCTGGACTTCTACAAGGATGAAGGGAAACTGGTGGGTCTGCCGTTCGCGGTGTTCCCCTCGTTCATCTTCTACAACAAGAAGCTCTTTGACGAGGCCAAGCTACCCTACCCGCCGCAGAAGTTCGGCGAGAAGTACCAGGGCAAGGACTGGGACGTGAACGCGCTGGAGGAGTTAGCGCTGAAGTTGACCGTGGACAAGAACGGTAACGACGCCACCAGCCCGAACTTCGACCCCAAGAACATCGTCCAGTACGGCTTCGAGTACCAGTTCACCGATGCACGTGGCATGGCCTCCCTCTTCGGCGGCGGCTCGTTGGTGGATGCCCAGGGCAACGCCCAGATCCCAGACTACTGGCGCGTGGCGTGGAAGTACTTCTACGATGCCATGTGGACGAAGCACTTCATGCCCACCCAGGCGGCCTTGGACAGTGACCTGCTGAAGCCCAGCCCGTTCGCGTCGGGCAAGGTGGCCATGGTGCACTGCCACCTGTGGATGGCCGCGGAGTGGGGCGTGCCCAAGGACAGCGTGCCGAACTGGGACATCGCGGTGGTTCCGTCCTACAACGGCAAGTACACGGCCAAGCTGCACGGCGACACCTTTGCCATCATGGCTGCCTCCAAGCACCCCAAGGAAGCCTTCAAGGTGCTGGCCTACATGTTGGGCGAGGGCGCGCCGGACCTGTACAAGATCTACGGCGGCATGCCGGCCCGCAAGTCGCAGCAGGATGCCTTCTTCGCCGAGCTGGACAAGACCTTCGCGCCCAACAAGGTCAACTGGCAGGTGGTGAAGGATAGCATGATGTACTTCGACGACCCCAACCACGAGGCGGGCCTGCCGAACTACGCCAAGGCGGACGATGCCATTGCCAAGTTCGGCAGCGACCTGCGCAGCACGGCGAACCTGGACCTGGACAAGCGGATTGACCAACTGAAGGCCGACCTCGACAAGATCTACAAAGAGAAGTAAGCCTTCGCGATCACCATAGACCTCCGAGGGCACGGAGACCTCGGAGGTCTGCCGGACAGCTTTTTCGGGGTTCTCTCCTCCTCCGTTATGGGCGCGTCGCACGTGGGTGGGCGCGTGCGGCGCGCCCCTTATCCTTGAGGTGGGCTATGGCAGTGATGGAAGCAGCACGGCCGGCTACACTCCCTCACCGGCGGCGTATGTCGAAACTGGCGCGGCAGGAGATGAATTGGGGGCTAATCTTCCTCAGTCCATGGATTATCGGCTTTCTGGCCTTCACCGCGCTGCCGATGATCGTGGCCGCCCTCTTCTCGTTCACGGACTTCAACATGATCCATCCAGAGGAGTGGCAGTTCATCGGCCTGAAGAATTATGCCCGGCTGTTCAACGATCAACAGGTCGTGGACTCGATGATGGTCACGCTGCGCTTCGCGGTGATCTCGGTGCCGCTCAGCATCGCGCTGCCCCTGGCCCTGGCCCTACTGGTCAACGCCAAGAACCTCCTGGGCAAACGGGTCTTCCGCACCCTGTTCTACATGCCCACCATGATCCCAGTGGTCGCCACGGTGATGGTCTGGGGCGGCGTGCTGAACAGCGAGTCGGGGTGGATCAACAAGGCCCTGGAAGCCTTCTTGGGCATCCAGGGACCCAACTGGCTCCAAGACAAGACCTGGGTGCTGCCGGCCCTGGTCATCATGGGCTTCTGGGGCGTCGGCACCACCATGCTCATGCTCCTGGCCGGCCTGCAGAACGTGCCCACCGAGCTTTACGACGCCGCCACGGTGGATGGCGCCGGCCCGGTAGCCCGGCTCCGTCACATCACCATCCCCATGATCTCGCCAGTGATCTTCTACAACCTCACCTTGAGCGTTATCGGCACGTTCCAATACTTCACACAGGCCTACGTCATCAGCAACGGACGCGGCGACCCGGACGGCGCTACCCTGTTCTATAACCTCTACCTATACAAGACCGCCTGGGGCTTTAACGACATGGGCTACGGCGCGACGCTGGCCTGGGTGCTCTTCTTCATCTGCTTGACCTTGACTATCATCCTGTTTGCCACGCAACGTCGCTGGGTATATTATGCCGGCGGGGAGGGGTGAAATGGCAGCTACGGCGATGGCCCACCGGCCGACGTATCACTCGTCCCACCTGAACCGACGCCTGCGGAAGTTCACCGCCACCGCCCTCGTGACCCTATTCGGCGTGATGGTCTTGACCACGTTCCTCATGCCCCTGGGCTACATGTTCGTGACCTCGTTGAAGAGCAAGGAGCAGGTAGGCGACATCCAGGGGCCGATCTGGCCGGCGCGTCGGGTAACGTTCAACTATCAGGGCCAGGACTATCCCATCCTCAAGGTGCCCACCGAGCAGGGGGTGAAAGAGTGGGCGCTGGTGAACCCTTACCGCGAGGAGAGCGAGTTCGTGGACCCCAAGAACCCCGAGGCCGGCTTGATCCACTGGGTAGGTCGCTGGCGCACCCTGGAGCCGCTGTACGAGTTCAGTCCCTATTGGGAGAACTTTTCCGTGGGCTGGGAGCAGATCTCGTTCCCCCGGCTGTTCCTCAATACGTTCATCATCGCCATATCCGGGACCATCGGCACGGTGCTCTCGTCCACGGCGGTGGCGTATGGGTTCTCGCGGTTCCGCATCCCCGGCAAGAACATCTATTTCCTCATCCTCATGGCGACCATCATCCTGCCCGGCCAGGTGACGCTGATCCCCACCTATGCGTTCTTTCGGATGATCGGCTGGGGGGGGACGTGGTGGCCGCTGATCATCCCGCACTTTTTCGCCAATGCGTACAACGTGTTCCTGCTGCGGCAGTTCTTCTTGAGCATTCCCCGGGAGCTGGACGAGGCGGCCATGATTGACGGGGCCAGCCCATTTCGCACGCTCACGTCGGTGATCGTGCCGCAGTCCATCCCGGCGGTGATGACGGTGGCGCTCAACCACTTCTTCTGGTCGTGGAACGACTTTTTCGTGCCCCTGGTCTACCTGTCGGGCAACGAGGCGATGTACCCCATCTCCGTGGGCTTGCAGATCTTCAACAACATCTACTCCCGCGAGCCGGGCATGTTGATGGCGGTGGCCATGATGGCGATGGCGCTGCCGGTGACGATCTTCTTCCTCGCGCAGCGGTATTTCATGCAGGGGATTGTGATTACTGGCGTGGAGAAGTGAGAGGGGGAAATTAGAAATGAGAAGTGAGAAGGAGCGTAAGGGACGAGGTGGATGGCGAGTGGGGGCATTGGCGGCAATGCCCCTACTGATTATATTGTTGGCCTGCGGCAGCGTGGCCTGTGATTTCCAGCCGACCGGCGCGCCGGCTGCGTCCCCGTCCGCCGCGCTCCCCCCGGCCACGCCTCGGCCAACGCCTCTGCCCACCTGGACGCCGATCCCCACGCCCCGGCCCGGCGGGCTGTACGTGGATGCCGCCGCGAGCCAGGGGCCGGTGAGCCGGCTCAGCTACGGCTCCAACTGTGGGCCGTGGGGTATGGTCCCGCTGGACGTGATGCCGCAGTACGAGGCGTCGGGCCTGACCCTGCTGCGCTTCCCCGGCGGCAACTGGGGCGACCAGAACGACCTGGAAGAGTACCAGGTGGACCAGTTCATCGCCCTGGCCCGCAAGATCCACGCCGAGCCGCTCATCTGCGTGCGCTTGGAGAAAGGCACACCTGAAAAAGCCGCCGCGCTGGTCAAGTACGCGCGGGACAAGGGCTATGGGGTACGCTACTGGGGCATCGGCAACGAGCCGAACCTATATGCCTCCCGCGATCCGAGCTACGATACGGTGCGGCTCAACCGGGAATGGCGGCAGTTCGCCCAGGCGATGGAGGCCGTGGACCCGGCCATCCAACTGGTGGGGCCGGCCACCAATCAGTTCACCGGCGACCCGGCCGTGGACCCCAAAGACTCAGCCGGGCGCGACTGGCTGCGCGAGTTCCTCCGGGCCAACGGCGACATGGTGGACGTGGTGGCCGTGCATCGCTACCCCTTCCCCCGCAGCCAGGTTGACGGTCCGCCGTCCGTGGATGAGCTGCTGGCCGACGCGCCCCGGTGGGACGATATCGTGCGCAACCTGCGCGCGGCCGTGCGCGAGACGACCGGCCGCGACCTGCCCATCGCCTTCACCGAGTTCAACTCCAGTTGGGCCAGCCAGACCGGGGCCGAGACGACGACGGACTCGTTCTACAGCGCGCTCTGGCTGGGGGACGTGCTGGGCCGGCTCATCCGCCAGCGGGTGGACATGATAGTGCACTTCGCGCTGCAGAGTAGTCCCCGCCTCGGCGGCTTTGGCCTGCTGGGGACTTATGAGGTGCGCCCGGCCTACTACGTCTACCAGATGTACAAGGGGTTCGGCTCGGAGCTGGTCTACGCTTCGTCCGATCAGCCTATGCTATCCATCTACGCGGCGCGCCGGGCCGACGGCGCGTTGACGCTCATGGCGGTGAACCGGGGTCCGCAGGCGATGACCCAGCGTGTGACGCTGGCGGGCTTCGCGCCAGCCGGCCGGGCCGAGGTGCGCCTCTTCGACCCGACGCACAACGCGGAGACCCGGCCAGCGGTTGACGTTTCGGCCGACTTCCAGTACACTTTCCCGCCGACGTCCATGACCCTGTTGACCATTCCACCCAAGTAGCGTTTCGGGAGGACGCAGATGAACGCAGATACACGCTGATTTTCTCTGTTCTTATCTGCGTGCCATCTGCGAAATCTGCGTCCAGAGAAAAAACCATGCGCCGATTGTTATCCATCCTCTGCCTGCTCGCGCTGCTGCTGACGGCGTGCATCCCGCCGGTCCCCACGCCCGCGCCGACGCCCGGCCAGACAGCGGTCGCCGGCTCGCCGGTCCCCACCGCGCCCGTATCGAAGCGCCCCGCCGCCATTCCGTCCGTCGCCTGGTCACGCGGCATCGGCGTGCCCTACGAGAACCCCGGCCGGGCCAAGGTCAACTACCCCATGATTGACGATGGGCCGTGGGGCGGCGTGCCCCTGGGCGGCCTGGGGGCCGGGGCCATCGGCCGCACCTATCGCGGCGACTTCGCCCGCTGGCATCTGGACCTGGGCAAGCATAAGTTTGAGTCCATCCCGGCCTGCCAGTTTTCCGTCTTTGTGGACCAGGGCGGGAAGACGCAGGCGCACGTGCTGGCCCCGCTGCGGCCCCAGGCGTTGTCGGACTGGAACTGGGACATGCCGGCCGGGGCCGGAACCTACTACGCGCTGTTCCCCAAAGCCTGGTACGTCTACGATTGGGACGCGCTGCCGGTGCGCCTGACGCAGAAACAGTTTTCGCCGGTCATCCCGGGCAACTACCAGGAAAGCAGCTACCCGGTGGGCATCTTTGAGTGGACGGTCGAGAACCCCACGAACGCGCCGGTCACGCTCGGCCTGATGTTCACCTGGCAAAACCTGGTGGGCCACGGCTGGGACAAAGACCTGAGCGGCGGCAACGTCAACTACGCCGTGCGCCAGGACGGGCTGACCGGCGTGGTGCTCACCCGTAAAGGCGACGCCGTGACCACGGAATGGGACGGCTCGTTTGCCATCGCCACGCCGGATGCGCCGGGCGCGACGGCCAGCACCCGCACGCGGTTCCTGCTCAGCGACGGCGCCGGCGTCTGGCAGGACTTCGCCGCCGACGGCCAGCTGGACAACGCGGACGATACGACGCCGGCCGACCCGTGGCAGGCCCTCGTTGGCGCGACGGCCGTCACCGTGGAGTTATTACCCGGCGAGACGCGCACCATCCCCTTCGCGCTGGCCTGGGATTTTCCCCTCACCGAGTTCGGCTCCGGCGCGCAGTGGACCAAGCGCTATACCTATTTCTACGGGGCGTCCGGGCGCAACGCCTGGACCATCGCCGCCGACGCCCTGAAGCAGTACCCGGCCTGGGAAGCGCAGATTGACGCCTGGCAACAGCCGATCCTGGACGATCCCACCGCCCCCGACTGGTACAAGACCGCCCTGTTCAACGAGCTGTACTACCTGGTAGACGGCGGCACGGCCTGGGTCAACGGGTTGGCCGGCGGCCCGGACCACTTCGCCTACCTGGAATGCCCCGACTATGCCTTCTATAACACGTTCGACGTGCACTTTTACGCCTCGTATGCCCTGGCAATGCTGTGGCCGGACCTGCAAAAGAGCATCATCCGCGACTTCGCCGCCGCCGTGCCCCAGGCCGATCCGACCATCGTGACCATCGAATCATCCAAACAGCAGGCCCCGCGCAAGTCGGCCGGCGCGGTGCCCCACGACCTGGGCGGCCCGGCTGAGGACCCCTGGCGGCGCGTGAACCTGTACAACTGGCAGAACATCAATATCTGGAAAGACCTGAACAGCAAGTTCGTGCTCCAGCTCTGGCGCGACTATGTCTTCACCGGCGACAAATCGTTGGTGCACGACTGCTGGCCGGCCGCGGTGCAGGCGTTGGACTACCTCCGCGCCTTCGACCGTGACCAGGACGGCCTGCCGGACCACGACGGCGTGCCGGATCAGACCTACGACACCTGGCCCATGCAGGGCGACAGCGCGTACAGCGGCGGGCTGTGGCTGGCGGCCCTGGAAGCGGCCATCGAGATGGGCAAGCTGGAAGGCGACACCGCCAACGTGGCCCGGTACACCGGCTGGCTGGAGACGGGCAAGGCGTCCTTCGAGAAGAAGCTCTGGAACGGCAAATACTACGACTACGACGCCAGCGGCGGCCGGTACTCCGACAGCATCATGGCCGATCAGCTCGCCGGGCAGTGGTACGCCGACGCCACCGGCTTGCCGCCCATCGCCCCGCCGGACCACATCCGCACGGCCCTGCAAACCGTGTACGAGTACAACGTCAAACGCTTCGCCGACGGCCAGATGGGCGCGGTGAACGGCATGAGGCCCGACGGCCAGGTGGACGTGTCCGGCGAACAATCGCAGGAGGTGTGGACCGGCACCACCTACGCCCTGGCTGCCGCCATGCTCCACCGGGGGCTGACCGACGAAGCCTGGAAAACGGCCTGGGGCGTCTACCACGTCACCTACCACCGGGGCTACTGGTTCCGCACCCCGGAGGCATACGACATCAACGGCAACTTCCGGGCCAGCATGTACATGCGCCCGCTGAGCATCTGGGCCATCGAGCACGCGCGAAAGGTGGCTAAATAGCGAGGGTCACAGATATGGCGAAAAAGGTTGTGATCGTCGGCGCGGGCATCGCCGGCCTGTCGGCCGGCTGCTACGCGTGCATGAATGGGTACGACGTGGAGATCCACGAGGCCCATAACCTGCCTGGCGGGCTGTGCACGTCGTGGAGGCGCGGCGATTACGTCGTGGACGGGTGCATCCACTGGCTCATGGACTCGCGCCCAGGGACCGGGTTCTACCGCGTCTGGGAAGAGCTGGGCGCGGTGCAGGGCCGACGGATGTTCGACCACGACGTCTTTGGCAGCGTCGTGGGCTTGGATGGCCGAACGCTCCACTTCTACACGGACGTGGACCGGCTCGAGGAGCACCTGAAGGAATTGTCTCCCCGCGACGCCGGGGCCATCGAGGACCTGTGCGGCCTGATTCGCCGGCTGGCAAGCTTCTCGCTTCCGGCCGGCAAGGCCCCGGAGCTCATGGGCCGATGGGACGGCACTCGGATGCTGGCCCGCATGGCGCCCTACCTCAAGGTGTTCATGAGCATCGGCGACCTCACCCTGGGGGCGCTCGGCGCGCGCTTCACGGACCCGCTCCTGCGCGGGGCCATCGCGAACTTTTTGCACGACGAGACCATGCCGGCCATAGCTCTGGTGATAACCCTCGGCCAGATGAGCCGGCGGGCGGCCGGCTACCCCCTCGGCGGGTCGCTCGAGTTCGCCCGGGCCATCGAACGACGTTTTCTCGGTCTGGGCGGCCGGATCGTCTACCGCTCGCGGGTGGAGAAGGTGTTGGAGCGCGCCGGGCGCGCTGTGGGGGTGCGCCTGGCTGACGGCAACGAGGTCGGCGCAGACTATGTCATCTCCGCCTCCGACATGCGCGCCACGCTGTTCTCGCTGCTCGACGGCCGCCGCGTGGACCCGCTTCATCGCGAGCTGCTCGAGACCGGCCGGCTCTACGCGCCGCTGGTGCAGGTGGTCTTTGGCGTGGACATGGACTTCTCCAACCAGATTTCGTGCATGGGCGCCTCCTACGAATTGGAGCAACCCATCGAGATCGCCGGCCGGCGGGTGGCCTATTTTGGCGTGAAGAACTATTGCTACGACCCCTCTCTGGCCCCGCCCGGCAAGTCGGTGGTGGGGACCGGGGCTACGACGGACTGGTCGTACTGGGAACCGCTCATCGGCAACCGGGCCGCCTACGACGCGGAGAAGGAAAAGATCGCCGCCATCTGTCGGGAACAGATCGAGCGACTCTATCCCGGCTTCACCGCCCGGATCGAGATGACCGACGTGGTGACGCCGCACACCTTCGCGCGGTACACGGGGAACTGGAAGGGCACGTACATGACCTGGATACTTTCGAGCGATTTTCAGCGCAAACACCGCTACATCCCCAAGACCGTGCCGGGGCTTGGTGGGTTCTACCTCGCCAGCATGTGGACCAATCCACCCGGCGGCATCCCCGGCGCGGCCGGTGCGGGCCGGGAGGTCGTGCAACTGCTGTGCCACGAGGACCGCAAGCGTTTTGTGACCTCGACGCCGTGAGCGAAAGGGGCGAGCGTGATCGAGTATCGCGTGGAATCCGTGTATCCACGCAAGAAATCCTTCCTTGCCGGGCTGGGCAGTTGCCGGACCTCATAAGGCCCAGGGAGTTGAAATGGACACAACCCAACTGGTAGTTGCAGGCACGGGATTGTTTTTCCTCTTGCTCTTTTTTTCCGGCTTCTGGCTGAGCCGTTCGGGGAAGCCATACCGCGCGCTCATCTTCAATAGCCACAAGCTGATTGGGTTGGCGACGGGCGTCTTGCTGGCGGTGATCGTGTATCAGAGCCATCAAGCGATTCCGCTCGGCCTGACTGAGATCGCCGCCATCGTGGTCACGGTCTTGATCTTCGTTGGCATCGTGGCGGCGGGCGGCTTGTTGAGCATCGCCAGGCCCATGCCGACGGTCGTCTTGAGGATACACCAGATCGCCCCATTTCTGGCCGTGCTCGCCGCCGCCGGGACTCTATATCTTCTGCTAAGCCGCGCGTAGTGAAATGCCAAACGTGTGAGGGGAGGCTCTCTCGATGAAAACGCTGATCGTCTACGATTCGTTCTTTGGCAATACGGAGCAGATCGCCCAGGCGATGGGCCGCGCCCTGGGTTCCCCAGAAGACGTGGAGGTGCGCCGGGTCAGCCAGGTGCAACCGGCGCAACTGACGGGATTGGGGCTGCTCATCGTCGGCTCGCCGACCCGGGGCTTCAAGCCGTCGCCGGCCATCGCCAACCTTCTGGGCAGCATCCCCGAGAATGGTCTGCGCGGGGTCAAGGTGGCGGCGTTTGATACCCGGATCTCCATGAGCGACGTAAAGCAGCCTGTATTGCGCTTTATTGGCCGCCTGCTGCCCATGCGTTATGCCGCCCCGGCCATCGCTGCGACGCTCCAGGGCAAAGGGGGAGAACTGATCGCCCCACCGGAGGGGTTCCTGGTCAAGGACACGGAGGGGCCGCTGAACGAAGGCGAGCTGGAGCGTGCTGCGGGCTGGGTCCGGCAGATCACGGGGGGACAATGAATGATCCCGCGACGGCCGGGTGCCAATTCCTGGGCTACTGGTTCTCCGGCCTGATGGCCGGCCTGGCAGAGATAGACGAGCCGGCTCGCCGCCACGTCCTGCACGAATGCGGGAAGGCGTGCGCGTGCTCCTACACGGCGCAGGTCTTCCGTGAGGCGCGGCAAAACAGCGCGGACGAGGACTCGTTCCTGGAGAACCTGTCGCGCCGGTTCCCGGAGGCGCGGTACGAGCGGCTCGATGCCCATACCCTCCGGGTGACGTACACCCAATGCGCGTGCGACCTGGTGACGCTGGGCCTGGTCACGTCGCCGCTGCTGTGCGAATGCTCGGCGGCCAACCTGCGCGAGAACCTGGCGCAAGCCGTGGGCGCGCCGGCGTCCGTCACGGTGGAATCTTCGATCCTGCGCGGCGGATCGCGCTGCGTGTTGATGGTCTCGTGGACGGCGGATCGCTGAGGTTCAAGGGGAGACGGATGGAATACGGATACTTCGACGATGAGAAACGCGAATACGTCATCACGAACCCGAAGACGCCGACTAAGTGGATCAACTACATCGGCACGCTGGCGTTCGGGGGCTTCGTGGACCACACCGGCGGCGCGCTCATCTGCGCGGGCGACCCGGCCCTGAACCGCATCACCAAGTACATCTCGCAACTGCCCGCCTCTGAGTTCAAGGGAACGACGTTGTACCTGCGGATTGAAACCCTCATCCCCGGCCCCTCTCCCTTGCAGGGAGAGGGGGGAGAGACCCTCACCCCCGGCCCCTCTCCCTTGCAGGGAGAGGGGGGTAGGGGGGTGAGGGTATTTTCCCCCTTCTTCGTCCCCACCCTGGACCCCTACGACCGTTACGAGTGTCACGTGGGGCTGGACTACACCCGCATCGTCTCCGAGTTCTACGGCCTGCGGACGGACGTGACCATCTTCGTGCCCCTGGGCGAGCGCCGGCTGCTCTGGGACATCCAGGTGACGAACGTCTCCGGCGCGCCGGCCGAGGTGGACGCCATCCCGGTGGTTGAATACACCCACCCGGACGCGCTCAAGCAGCTCACCAACGCCGACTGGGTGCCCCAGACCATGCAGAGCCGGGCCTTCGTGGAGGATGGCGGACTGATCGTGCTCGCCCAATATCCGTTTATGTATCGGGATACCCGGGTCAATATCCTCGCTTCCAACCGGCCGGCCTCCTCGTTCGAGACCGATCGCCGGCGCTTCCTGGGCGACCACGAGTACGGCACCTGGGCTAACCCGCTCAGCCTGCAATCGCCGGAACTGAGCAACTACGAGGCCCAGCGTGGCGACAACATTGCGGCCCTACTGCACCACCTGGGCGTACTCCGGCCTGACGAGACGACCCGGCTCATCGTCCAGCTCGGCCAGGCGGAGAGCCTCGAGGCGGCGCGGCCCGGCATCGCCGAATATCAAAGTGTGGAGCGCGTGGAGCGGGCCAGGGCGGAGTTGGGGCGGTTCTGGGACGACTATCTGTCAAAAATCCAGGTGGAAACGCCCGACGCGAGCATGAATCGGATGTTGAACGTCCACAACCCCCGCCAGTGCCACACCACCAAGAACTGGTCGCGCTATCTCTCGCTCTACCAGTTGGGCTACGGCGCGCGGGGCATCGGCTTCCGGGACAGCTCGCAGGACGTGATGAGCGTGCTGGCGAGCGTGCCGGCCGAGGCCAAATCGCTTATCCGGCAACTGCTCTCCGTGCAACGGCGCAACGGCTCGGCCATGCACCAGTTCAACCCGCTCACCATGATCGCCAGCGAGGGCGACTCGCTGGAACGGGAGGACCGGCCGCACTACTACAGCGACGACCACCTCTGGGGCGTCCTGGCCGTCTGTGCCTACCTCAAGGAGACCGGTGACCTGGCCTTCCTGGACGAGGTGGTGCCGTATTACGAGAAAGACCGGCGCGGCGAGCCGTTGGAAGCCGGCCCGGTGTTAGAGCACCTGCAACGCGCCATCGAGTTCACCCGGGGCGACGTGGGATCACACGGCCTCCCGCTCCTGGGCTTCGCCGACTGGAACGACACCATCAACCTGCCGGCCGGGGCCGAATCGCTCTTCACGGCCAATCTCTATGGCAAGGCGCTGCTGGATATGGCGGAATTGGCCCGCTTTCGGGGCGATACGGCCGCCGCAGAACAGTACGCCGCCTGGCACGCGGAGATGGGCCAGCGGGTCAATGAATGCGCCTGGGACGGCGCGTGGTACGTGAGCTACTTTGACGCCGACGGGACGCCGCTGGGTTCTCATGCCAACGAGTACGGGCAGATTTACGTGACCGGGCAGCCGTGGCCGGTCATCGCCGGCTTTGCCACGCCGGAACGCGCGCGGCAGTCGTTGGACGCCGTCTACGAGCGACTCAACACGCGCCACGGCATCAAGCTCAGCGTCCCGGCCTTCAACGGCTTTGACCCCCGGCGTGGCGGCGTCACCACCTATCCGCCGGGGGCCAAAGAGAACGGCGGCATCTTTTTGCACACCAACCCCTGGGTCATCATCGCCGAGACGCTGATCGGGCGCGGCGACCGGGCCTTTGCCTACTATGACCAGATCAACCCGGCCGCCCAGAACGACCGCATCGAGGAGTACGAATGCGAGCCATACGTCTACCCCCAGAACATCCTGGGCGACGAGCACCCGCAGTTTGGGCTGGCGCGCAATAGCTGGCTCTCCGGCACCGCGTCGTGGATGTACCAGGCTGGCACCCAGTACATCCTGGGCGTGCGGCCCACCTACGAGGGCCTGCGGATCGATCCGTGCATCCCGGCCCGGTGGGATGGCTTTCGCGTCCGCCGCGAGTTCCGGGGCGCCGTCTACGAGATCCACGTCGAGAACCCAGACCATGTGTGCAAAGGCGTCCGGTCGGTCCAGGTGGATGGGCAACCCATTGCCGGGGACGTGGTCCCGGCCTTTGGCGACGGCCGGACGCACGAGGTACGAGTCGCATTGGGATGAACGGGGAAAACGTCCCTCACCCCGGCCCTCTCCCCAATGGGGAGAGGGAGGACTCCCCTCTCCCTGGTAGGGAGAGGGGCTGGGGGTGAG
>FWPV01002129.1_pt1 | contig 50056 bp, 48 predicted proteins | sample 2228371 | NCBI WGS metagenome assembly FWPV01 (sample SAMEA103939776, study PRJEB20133) | metagenome | reverse complement strand
GCGGCTGGGCGGCGGGCGGCGGGGCGGGACCGCCCATGGCAAGGCTTAAGGCGGGCGTGCCCAGCACCCCCGCGATCAGGGCCGCTGCGAGCGCTCGATCCATTGCTGGAATTCGGGATCCAGGTAGGCCCTGAGGGGCAGCTCGCCGGCGAGGATGGCGGCGTCGATGTCGTACGGCTCCGCGCTCATTTCGGCGTGCCAATACAGGGCACCTGCCAGGGCCAGAAGCAGGAATGCCACCGGCAGCCATTTGCGCGCGAGCGGGGTGTCGTGCCCCAAGCCATGCCCGGGGTGGCCGGCGAGTGCAAGGCGCTCCGTTTCGGCCGTGGGCACGGCCATCGCCCCAAGTGCGGCTTCCCGTGCCGCGGCCAGGCGTGCGGTCACGGCGGGCGATAGTTGTCCCAGCCCGTAATTGAGATCCTGTTTGATTCTGGTGGCGAATTCGCGCTCGTTCATAGCTCGACTCCTTTGGCCTTCAGGGTGGCCGCGAGGGCATGCGTGGCACGGGAACAGTGGGTTTTCACACTGCCTTCCGAGCATCCCATGATCGCCGCGGTCTCGGCGACGTCTAGCTGCTCCCAATAACGCAGCAGAAAAGCCTCCCGTTGACGTGCCGGCAGGCGGGCGATGGCCTCCTCGATCAGGCGGACCAGCTGCATGCGCGCCAATTGCTCCGGCGGGCCGCCGCTGTCCGAGCCATCCGCCGGCCGCAGGGTGTCCAGCGGGTCGCTGTCTTCCTCACCTTCCTTGCCGGTGGAAAAAGCGGACAGCACCGTCGTCCACAGGGTGCGGACCTTCTGCCGGCGGTAGTGGTCACGGATCGCGTTCTGGAGAATGCGTTGGAACAGCAGCGGCAGCTCCGTGGCCGGCTTGGCAGCGTACTTTTCCGTGAGTTTGAGCATCGCGTCCTGGACCAGATCCAGGGCGATGGATTCGTCGTGGACCGCGAAATACGCCTGCTTGTAGGCGCGGCGCTCCACTGATTTGAGGAATTCAGAGAGTTCGAGTCGAGTGGCCAGGACACATGCTTTCGCAACAAGGCGGGCGCATCTTAGCAAAAACCCCGTGCTTTTGCAGGGATTTGGCGCGCTCTGCTAGTATCGGAGCACCATGCGCAGCGATCTCACGGCCCTGGAATTCGACGGCATTCGCCGCCTGCTGGAGCGCCTTGCACACTCACCCTATGGCCAGGAGGCGGCACGCAACCTCGAACCTGCACCCAATGTAGCGGTGGCGCGCGAGATGCAGCGCGCGGTGACGGCGGCACGCGAGGCGATCGACGCCTGCGCGCTGCCCCGCATGCCCGCGGTACCCGATATCCGCGCCGCGCTGCGTCAGGCGGCACAGCCGGGCGCCGCACTCGCGGTTACCGCCCTGCACAACCTGCGTCAGGTCCTCCACTATGCCACGCTGCTGGGCAGCCTCGTCGAGCGTTATCCCGGACTCTACGCGGACGCCAGGGCACTCGAGGCGCCGGCCGGCGTCGTCGATGTGCTCGAACGCACCCTGAACCACGCCGGGCGCCTGCGCGAGGATGCGAGCCCGGCGCTGGCCGCGCTGCACCACGACTACCACGCCGCCCGGCAGCAGGTCGAGGCGTGTCTGCACACGCTGATCGAGCGCCCCGAGTTCAGGGGTGTGTTCGGCGCAACGAGTCGCGTTCACTGGCACGGCGCGCGCGCGGTGCTGACGGTGCGCCAGGCGCAGGCCGAGCGCATCAAGGGCGTGCGGCGCGGCAGCGGCAGTGGCGGGCGCGACGTCCTGATCGAGCCGATGGAAGCGGTGGCGCACAACAACCGTCTGGAAGCGCTGGCCGGGCAGATCGAAAGCCAGCATCAGATCGTGCTGCGGGGGGTGACCGATGCGCTGCGCGGCGAGCTTACGGCCCTGGGACGCCTGGTGGACGCGGTGACCTGGATCGATCTCGCGCTCGCGGCGGGGCAGTTGTCCGCCAGCATGAATGCCAGTCCGCCCGAGCTGGTCGACGAAGCCGGCGTGGTGCTCGACCGCGCCTACCATCCGCAGCTGCTGCTGCAGTTCCAGGACAAGCGCATCGCCCGTCTGCAGCCCCTGTCCATCCGTCTCGCGGAGCCGCATCCGATGATGGTGATCACCGGGCCGAATACCGGCGGTAAGACCGTGGTGCTGAAGACCGTGGGGCTGCTCGTGACCATGGCCCACTGCGGGCTGCACCTGCCGAGCGAGGGCCCCTGCCGCATCGGCAGCTTCGAGCGCATCATTGTCGATGTGGGCGACCGCCAGAGCCTGCATCATCACCTATCCACCTTTGCCGGTCATGTGGAGGTGTTGAAACGCCTGCTCGCTGAGGCCGACGCCCGGACCCTGGTGTTGCTGGACGAGCTCGGGACCGGCACCGATCCCGAGGAGGGCGCCGCGCTGGCCATGGCGGTGCTGGAAGAATTGGCGCTTCGCCGCGTCCACGGGGTAGTGACGACCCATCTCGCGCCGCTCAAGACATTCGCGCAGGCGCACACCTATCTGTGCAATGCCTCGATGCGCTTCGATGACGCGAACCTGACCCCCACCTACGAGCTGGCGGTGGGGGAGGCGGGACGCTCCCTGGGCCTCATCATCGCGGAGAAGAACGGCCTGCCGCCGTCGCTCATCGAGCGTGCCCGTGCGCATCTGACCCGCATCGCCAAAAACCACGGCTAACCTACGGTGAAATCGGCGTTTTTTGCTTCCCGCCCCTTGACCACGGAGGGCGCAGACGATAGTGTTTCGAATTCTTTTCGCGCAATTCGGGGATCAGGGCGGATTTTATGGAATTGACCGGGGCGGAGATCACCGTCCGTTGCCTGCAGGAGGAAGGCGTCGAATTCGTCTTCGGCTATCCAGGCGGGGCGGTGCTCTATATCTACGACGAAATTTTCAAACAAAACAAAGTCAAACACGTACTGGTGCGGCATGAGCAGGCGGCCGTGCATGCGGCGGACGGCTATGCGCGCGCGTCCGGCAAGGTCGGCGTCGCCCTAGTCACGAGCGGCCCCGGCGCGACCAACGCCGTCACCGGGATCGCCACCGCGTACATGGACTCGATCCCGCTCGTCATCCTCAGCGGCCAGGTGCCGACGGCCGCCATCGGCATGGATGCGTTCCAGGAGGTGGATACGGTGGGGATCACGCGGCCGTGCGTGAAGCATAACTTCCTCGTGAAGGACATCCGCGATCTGGCCACGACGATCAAGAAGGCATTTCACATTGCCACCACCGGGCGGCCCGGGCCGGTGCTGGTGGACATTCCCAAGGACGTCACCCAGCACAAGACCCGGTTCGACTATCCCAAGAGCGTGACCCTGCGCTCCTACAGTCCGGTGACCAAGGGTCATCCGATGCAGATCAAGAAGGCGGTGCAGCTCCTGCTCGCGGCCAAGCGGCCCTATGTCTACACCGGTGGCGGGGTGATCCTGGCGGAGGCCTCGGACAAGCTCACCAAGCTGGTGAAGCTTCTAGGCTTTCCCTGCACCAGCACCCTGATGGGCCTGGGCGCTTTTCCGGCATCGGACCGCCAGTTCCTCGGCATGCTGGGCATGCACGGCACCTACGAGGCAAACATGGCGATGCAGCACTGCGATGTGCTGCTGGCCGTGGGTGCGCGCTTCGACGACCGTGTGATCGGCAACCCGCAACATTTTTACCAGGAAAAGCGCCAGATCATTCACGTGGACATCGACCCATCGTCGATCTCCAAGCGCGTGAAGGTGGATGTGCCCATCGTGGGCGATGTGGCCATGGTGCTGGAGGAGTTGACGCGGCAGCTCCAGGCCGCCAAGACCAAGCCCGACGCCGCGGCGCTCAAGGCATGGTGGGCGCAGATCGAGCTGTGGCGGGGCAAAAACTGCCTCAAATACGACCGGGCGTCGAAAGTCATCAAACCGCAGTTCGTGGTGGAGAAGCTCTGGGAGGTGACTAAGGGCGATGCCTATGTCACCTCTGACGTGGGCCAGCACCAGATGTGGGCGGCGCAGTTCTACCGCTTCGACAAGCCGCGGCGCTGGATCAATTCGGGGGGGCTGGGCACCATGGGCTTTGGCCTGCCGGCGGCCATGGGCGTGAAGCTCGCCTTTCCCAAGGCGGCGGTCGCCTGCATCACGGGGGAGGCCAGCATTCAGATGTGTATCCAGGAGTTGTCCACCTGCAAGCAGTACAAGCTGCCGATCAAGATCATCAACCTCAATAACCGCTACATGGGCATGGTGCGGCAGTGGCAGCAGTTCTTCCACGGCAACCGCTATTCGGAATCCTACATGGACGCGCTGCCGGACTTCGTGCGCCTGGCGGAGGCCTATGGCCATGTGGGCATGCGCATCGACAAGCCCTCTGACGTGGAGCCGGCGCTCAAGGAGGCGTTCAAGCTCAAGGATCAGCTCGTGTTCATGGATTTCGTCACCGACCAGACCGAGAATGTCTATCCCATGGTTGCGGCGGGCAAGGGCATTTCCGAAATGATCCTCGCCGAAGATCTGTGAGAGGCGCGATCATGACCAGCCGTCATATCATTTCCGTCCTGCTGGAAAACGAATCCGGCGCCCTGTCACGCGTCTCGGGGCTGTTCTCTGCCCGCGGCTACAACATCGAGTCGCTCACCGTGGCCCCCACGGAGGACCGTTCCATGTCACGCATGACCATCGTCACGCGCGGCTCTGCGGACATCATCGAGCAGATCATCAAGCAGCTGAACAAGCTGATCGAGGTGGTGAAGGTGCTCGACCTCAACGAGGGTGCCCATCTGGAGCGCGAGTTGATGCTGGTGAAAGTCAAGGCGGAAGGGGCGGGTCGCGAAGAACTCAAGCGCTTGTCCGACATTTTCCGCGGCCGCATCATCGACGTCGCCGATTCGACCTATACCATCGAGCTGACCGGTACCGGCTCCAAGCTGGACGCGTTTCTGGAGGCGCTGGAAGATGGCGTGATCCTCGAGACCGTACGCACCGGCGCCTGTGGCATCGGCCGCGGCGCGCGGGTGTTGAAGATTTAGTTTCACCACCGAGGCACAGAGAACAAGCGTTCTAACGCTCGTCTCCGTGCCTCTGTGTCTCTGTGGCTGATTTTGAAAAGGAAGACAAAGATGAAAGTATATTACGACAAGGACGCCGACCTCTCCATCATCCGCAAGAAGAAGGTGACCATCGTCGGCTACGGCTCCCAGGGTCACGCGCATGCGCTCAACCTGCAGGACTCGGGTGTCAAGGTGACCGTCGGGCTGCGCAAGGGGGGCGCGTCCTGGGACAAGGCGAAGAAGGCCGGGCTCGCCGTCAAGGAAGTGGGTGCCGCCGTCAAGGATGCCGACGTGGTGATGGTCCTTGTGCCGGACGAGCAGCAGCCAGGGGTGTACGCCACCGAAATCGAACCCAACATCAAGAAAGGTGCGGCGCTCGCCTTTGCCCATGGGTTCAACATCCACTACGGCCAGATCAAGCCGCGTGCCGACCTCGACGTGATCATGATCGCGCCCAAAGGCCCCGGCCATCTGGTGCGCTCCACCTACACCCAGGGGGGTGGGGTGCCGTCGCTGATCGCGGTGCATCAGGACGTGTCGAAGAAAGCGCGCGACCTGGCGTTGTCCTACGCTTGCGCCAACGGCGGCACCAAGGGCGGCGTGATCGAAACCACCTTCCGCGAAGAGTGCGAAACGGACCTGTTCGGGGAGCAGGCGGTGCTGTGCGGCGGCTGCGTGGAGCTGGTCAAGGCCGGCTTCGAGACCCTGGTGGAAGCGGGCTACGCGCCGGAGATGGCCTACTTCGAATGCCTGCACGAGCTCAAGCTGATCGTCGACCTGATGTATGAAGGCGGCATCGCCAACATGAACTACTCGATCTCGAACAATGCCGAGTACGGCGAATACGTCACCGGGCCCAAGGTGATCAACGCGCAGTCGCGTCAGGCGATGCGCGAAGCCCTTGCCAACATCCAGAACGGCAGCTATGCCAAGCAGTTCATCCTGGAAGGCCGCATGGGTTATCCGGAGATGACGGCGCGCCGCCGCCTCAATGCCGAGCATCCGATCGAGGTGGTGGGTGAAAAGCTGCGCGCGATGATGCCCTGGATCGCCAAGAACAAGCTGGTGGACACGTCGAAGAACTAGGTGCTAACCGCGGGTCAGGATGCGCGGTGAAGTCCGGATCCTGGTCCGCGCGGCCGCCGAACCCTGTGCCCGGTAGCCCCATGCCCCGATATCCCCATCCCATCATCGCCCGCGAGGGCTGGGCCATTCTCGCCGTGTCCGTGCTGGCGGCGGGGCTGGCCCATGTCTTCGCCGGCAAATGGGTGGCCTACCCCCTGTGGGTCTGGTGTGTGTTCGTGCTGCAGTTCTTCCGCGACCCGCCGCGCACGCCCGCGAGCAGCGACGCCCGCGCGGTCCTGTCTCCGGCGGATGGTCGCGTGGTCACGGTGGAGCAGACCACCGACCCGTATCGTGACGTCCCGGCGCTCAAGATCAGCGTGTTCATGAATGTGTTCAATGCCCACTCCAACCGCAGCCCTCTCGCCGGGACGGTGGAGGCGGTGCATTACTTTCCCGGCAGCTTCCTCAACGCGGCGCTGTCCAAAGCCTCGATCGAGAACGAGCGCAGCGCGATGCTGCTGAAATCCGATGCCGGCGTGCCGATCACGGTGGTGCAGGTCGCTGGTTTGATCGCCCGTCGTATCCTGAGCTATGCCCAACCGGGCCAGCATCTGGCGGCGGGCGAGCGTTACGGTTTCATCCGCTTTGGTTCGCGCCTCGATGTCTATCTGCCGCCGGGCGCTAAGCCCGCCGTCGGCCTCGGGGACAAGGTGTATGCTGGGCAAACCGTGCTGGCGCATCTGGGGTGACGCCACCGAATCCGGGCAGGTGACGCGATGAACCGACCCTTGATCGATCCCAACCTGCGCCGCCGCGGCATCTACCTGCTGCCCAACCTGTTCACCACTGCCGCGCTGTTCGCCGGCTTCTACGCCATTATCCAGGCGATGAACGGGCAGTTCGAGCGCGCGGCGGTGGCGATTTTCGTTGCCATGGTGCTGGATGGCATCGACGGTCGCGTGGCGCGGCTCACCCGCACCCAAAGCCCGTTCGGTGCCGAGTACGACAGCCTCTCGGACATGGTCTCCTTCGGTGTCGCGCCGGCGCTGGTGGTGTACGTGTGGGCCCTGAAGGATTTGGGCAAGCTGGGCTGGATCGCCGCCTTCATTTTCTGCGTTGGCGCCGCCCTGCGCCTGGCGCGTTTCAACACCAAGCTCGATGTCGCCGACAAGCGCTGGTTCCAGGGCCTGCCCAGCCCCTCGGCCGCCGCCATCGTCGCCGGCCTGGTCTGGGTGATGGATGACTATGGCTATGCCGGCGCGGATCTGCGTTGGTGGGCCTGGTGCATCACGGTGTTCGCCGGTCTCACCATGGTCAGCAACATTCCTTACTATAGCTTCAAGGAGGTCAACATGAAGAAAAGCATCCCTTTCGTGGCGCTGCTGCTCATGGTACTGGCCTTCGCCCTGTTGTCCTACAAGCCGCCGCAGGTCTTGTTCCTGTGCTTCCTCGCCTATGCCCTGTCCGGCTACGTGATGTGGCTCGGTCGCGTGTCGCGGCGTTCTCCCCGTAGCTGAGTCCGGCCCGCGCCGGCCGTGGGGTTAAAGGACCTGGCGCGGCGCGCCGCAAATGAACCAAGCGGGCCCCAATGGCCCGGTGACGGAGGTCCCATGTCCACGGATGCGGATTACCTGGTGATATCCGGCGTGCGCGAGGATGGCAAGACGTTTCGCCCGACCGACTGGATCGAGCGCATTTCCTCGGCACTCGCGAGCTTCGACCTGCAGCACCGGCTGCACTATTCGGCGAGCGTGCAACCCTGCGTGATCGACGGCCAGAAATGTCTGGTGGTGGCACGCGGCCTGGAACAGGCCAATCCCGCCGCCTACCAGTTCGTGATGGAATTCGCGCGCAGCAACCAGCTGCGGGTGCAGCTCGACCGTCGCAACGGGGAGCGCGCCTTGCCCTGCACCGTTTAGGCAAGACGTTCGGTGTCCGCGTCTGCGCAGGATGGCGTGCAGGCGCACAATATCCGTAGCGGTACCGCGCCGGTATTTTCGAAACGGTGGGGCGTGCCCGGTGCGATGGCGGGGGTGTTGCCGACGTTTGCCTCGAATTGCGCCGCCCCCACTGCCATGCGGCCGCGGGTGCATGAGTTCGCAAACCTTCGAGCCCTCCCAGCTCACGAAAGCCGGGCGCTCGGCGCAGCCCGTGTGGACCGTCATGCCATCGGTGCGTAATGGGCCAGGGACCGGGGGCGACGCCACAGCGCCCACCGGCTGCGCTTATCCACGGTAAACGTTAAGGTCTGGGTCGTACCGGTCGCCACCAGCCGCAAGCGGTCGATCTCACCCTGCCGCCAGGCACGCGCCAGCGGTATCGCCCAGTCTGCCTCGAGGCGCGCCAGACCGTCGCGCCAGGCCACGTCATCCCCATACCAGGCCGCGGGGCGCAGGCGGTCCCACACGATCAGGTGATCGCCGCGGTGGGCCAGGCAGGCCTGCGCGCCCGCGGGCAAGGGGAGCGCAGGCAGCCCCAGGGCGAGCGCCAGCCCGCGCGCGTAGGCATCGTCTGCCCACATCGTGACCGGTGCGAGCGTGGGTGGTGTCGGCAGCTGGCCCTCACCCCAGATCCACAGGCTGTTCACCGTCGGCGCGCCGCGCGCTTCGCGGGCTTGATTCACCGGATGCTGGTGGAGCAGCATCTGGATCTCGGTGAGATGGCGTTGCAGCTTCAGGGCATCCGTGCCCTGGGGCAGGCGCGTATTCACCGCACGGCCTGCCACGTCCGGCAGCGGTGTGGTGCGCAGCGCCCACGGGGTGGCGGAGGTGAGGTACCAGCGCGTCGGATGGGGTGCGCAAAAGGCAAGCCCGTCTGCGGCGCAATGGGCGTTGAGGGTGTCCACCAGCTCGATCGCTTCACGGCTGCTGATGGCGAGCTGCGCTCCATCGATGAGCACCAGTTCATCGCGCTGGGCCTGCAGGTGCACCGGGTCGGCGCGCAGGCGGGGCAGATCGTCGGCGGTGCCGCCGTCCACGCGCCAGGCGAGGCAGGCGGCGGGCGTTGCGTCGGAGACGATGCCGAAACGCCGCATCAGCCACTGTTCCGGCGTGAGGGGCGTACCCCTGTGCAGCTGGGCGCGACCGAGCAGCGACTCGAGGGTTGGCAGGGCGAGGCCCTGGTATCGGTCGAACATGCCGCCGGCCAGCGAAGGCAGGAACAGCTCGGGGATCAGGAGGTCGACGTGCATGGCTCGAGCGGATTCGCGCTAGTGTAACATTCGGCGTCGATCATGCCTGATTTGCGCCAAGGGAACCGCATGGACCTGATTCTATGGCGTCATGCCGAGGCTGAGGACGGCGTGCCCGATGCGGCGCGCCGGCTGACCAAAAAGGGCGAGAAGCAGGCCAAGCAGATGGCGGCCTGGCTCGCGCCGCGCCTGCCTGCGGGCACACGCATCCTGGTGAGTCCCGCCGTGCGCACGCAGCAGACCGCGCGGGCGCTGACGGATGAGTTCGAAACCGTGCGGGACGTGGGCACCGGTGCGAACCCGGTCTCGCTCCTCACCGCCGCCGGCTGGCCCGACGCCGGCCGCGCCGTGCTGGTGGTGGGCCACCAGCCCACTTTGGGTGAAGTGGCCGCCTTTCTGCTCGCGGGCCAGGCATCGCCCTGGAGCGTGAAAAAAGGCGCGGTGTGGTGGCTGTCCAATCGCGTGCGCCAGGGTGATGCGCAGACCGTGCTACGGTGCGTTATGGCACCGGATCTGCTGTGAATCAGCGCCGGTCCGCCTCGCTACCTCGTGCCGGTCAGTTGTGGCAAACTGGCCGCCGTGCGTCCCTATGAACTGCTGATCGGCCTGCGCTACACCCGCGCCAAGCGCCGCAACCACTTCATCTCCTTCATCTCGCTGATCTCGATGCTCGGCATTGCGCTCGGCATCATCGTGCTCATCGTCGTGCTCTCGGTGATGAACGGCTTTCAGCACGAATTGCGCGCGCGCATCCTGGGGGTTGCCTCGCATGTGGAGATCAGCGAATTCGACGGCACCCTGGGCGACTGGCGTGGCGTGGCGGAGGCGGCGGCGCGGCACCCGGCGGTGGTGGGCACGGCACCCTACATCCTGGCGCAGGGCATGCTGTCCTACGATCAGGCGGTGCAGGGCACCCTGGTGCGCGGCATCTTGCCCGAGCAGGAGGCGGCGGTGGTGGAAATCGGCGCGCACATGCGCGTGGGGCGCCTCGATGACCTCAAGCCCGGCGAGTTCGGCATCGTGCTGGGCGTCGATCTGGCACGCGCCCTTGGCGTCGATGTCGGCAGCAAGGTCACCGTGATTGCGCCCCAGGGCAGCGTCACCCCCGCCGGCATCCTGCCGCGGCTCAAGCAATTCACGGTGGTCGGTGTGTTCGCGGTGGACCACCCCCTCTACGACGGCAGCCTCGCCCTCGTGCACCTGCAGGATGCGGCCACTCTGTATCGCCTGGGCGATCGCGTGTCCGGCGTCCGTTTGAAGCTCACCGATCTCGATCTGGCGCGGCGTGTCTCGCGCGAGCTGGCGGCCAGCCTGCCCGGCAATTACTGGGTGCGCGACTGGACCAGCCAGAACGCGAATTTCTTCCGCGCCGTGGAAATGGAAAAGCGCGTGATGTTCATCATCATGTTCTTCATCGTCGCGGTGGCCGCCTTCAACATCGTATCGACCCTGGTGATGGTGGTCACCGACAAACAGGCCGACATCGCGATCCTGCGTACCCTGGGCGCCTCACCCGGCAGCGTGATGAAGATCTTCGTCATCCAGGGCACGCTGATCGGCGTGTTCGGCACGCTGATCGGGGTCACGGCCGGGGTCGCCCTGGCATCGAACATCGACGTGGTGGTGCCTTTCATTGAGCGCACCTTCGGCTTCCAGTTCTTCTCCAAGGACGTGTACTACATGAGCGAGGTGCCGTCCGAGGTGCAGACGCCGGACGTGGTGGTGATCGCCCTGGTGTCCTTCCTGCTGAGCCTCGCGGCGACTTTGTATCCATCGTGGCGCGCGGCCAGGCTCAATCCCGCGGAGGCGCTGCGTTATGAGTGAGGCTGCGCCGGTCCTCACCTGCCGCGATCTGAGAAAGAGTTTCCAGCAGGGGCGCATCGAGGTTCCCGTGCTGCTGGGCGTCGATCTGCAGGTGGCGGCGGGCGAGCGCATCGCGATCGTTGGCGCCTCCGGCTCCGGCAAGAGCACGTTGCTGCATCTGCTCGGTGGGCTCGACCGCGCCAGCGCCGGCGTGGTGGAGATCCTCGGTCAGGACATGCAGCGCCTGCCTGAAGAGGCGCGCGGGCGGCTGCGCAACCGCGCACTCGGGTTCGTCTACCAGTTTCACCACTTGCTGCCCGAGTTCACCGCGCTGGAGAACGTCGCCATGCCCTTGCTCATCCGCCGCATGCCGGACGCGGCGGCCTACGCGGCGGCAGAAGCCATGTTGACCCAGGTGGGGCTCGCCCATCGGCTCACCCACAAGCCGGGGGAGCTCTCCGGCGGTGAGCGCCAGCGTGCCGCCGTGGCGCGTGCTCTCGTGACGCGGCCGGCCTGCGTGCTGGCGGACGAACCGACCGGCAATCTCGACCGACGTACCGCGGAAGCGGTGTTCGACCTGATGCTGGCGCTGAACCGCGATCAGGGTACGAGCTTCGTCATCGTCACCCATGATGAGCGTCTCGCCGCCAAGACCCAGCGCGTGCTGCGCCTGGTGGATGGCCGGCTTCAGTCGGCCTGAGCGCGCCGGCGTCGCGCACGCCGACGCCAGGCCAGCACCAGGTACAGCCGCCAGCCCAGGTGCACGAGCACGAAGCCGGTGACGGAGAGCAGTGCGGCGCATACGCCCATGCCGACCAGAAAGGCCGGCCCGAGGCCGACGATCCAGTCGACAAAGGCTGGAAACACACGCCACCATTCCGTGATGCCCCACTGGAATTCAAAATGTGTCGCGGGCGCGGTGCCGTGGCCTACCAACGCGTCGCCAACGGCATAGACCGCGACATAGATGGGCACCATGGTGAACGGGTTGGTATACAAGGTGGCCACCACGGCCACCGGCAGGTTGACGCGGAACAGAATCGCACCGATCGCGGCGGTCAGCATCTGGATCGGCAGGGGAATCAGGCCCGCGGCCAGGCCGACGGCGACGCCGCCGGCGGCGGAATGGCGATTCAGGTGCCACAGGTTATGGTGATGCAGCAAGGGCCCGAGCCAGCGCACGGCGCGATGGGTGCGCACCGTGTCGTGGTGGGGCAGGAATTTGCGCAAGTACTTTTTCGGCATGCGAGCGGGCGGCATGGATGGGGCACCCGCCGATGGCTGGGCCGCGTTGCGGGCGCGACGCGCCGTGGAGGGAGGCCATGCGCGGCGCCATTTTAGCCTTCGCGGCCGGTGTCGTGTTGCTGCAGCAGCAGGCGGCCCTGCCGGCCTACCTGTGGCTGGGGGCACTGCTGCCCGTGCTGGCGCTGCCGTGGTCCCGGTCGGCCAGGCTGCGCTGGACGGGGGTGGTGTTGCTGGCGTTCGGCGCCGGTTTTTTTTACGCCGCATGGCGCGCCGAGCTGCGCTTGGCGGACGCCCTGGCCCCGGCCTGGGAGGGGCGCGACGTCCAGGTGGTGGGGGTTGTGGCGGCGTTACCGCAACACACCGAGCGGGGCCTGCGTTTCGTGTTCGACGTGGAAGAGGTCGTCACCCCGGGGGCGCAGTTGCCGCGCCGCCTGCAGCTGTTCTGGTTCAACCGGTGGGCAGCGGGAGAGGAAGGCGCCCATCTCGATCCGGCGCGGCTGCGCCCCGGGGAGCGCTGGCAATTCATGGTGCGGCTCAAGCGTCCCCACGGCACCGCCAATCCGCACGGCTTCGACTATGAGGCGTGGCTGCTGGAACGCGGGTTGCGCGCCACGGGCTATGTGCGCCTCGACCCCGGCAATTTTCGCCTCGGCACCTTGGTCTGGCGCCCCGCCTACCTGATCGAACGGGTCCGCGACGGTATGGCAAAGCGGTTGCGGCGCATCCTGCACGAGGCCCCCTACGGCGGCGTGATCACCGCTCTCGCCATCGGCGACCAGAACGCCATTCCGCAGGCCCAGTGGCGCGTGTTTTTCCGCACTGGCCTCAACCATCTGATGAGCATCTCCGGACTGCATGTCACCTTGTTTTCCAGTCTCGTGTTTTTCCTCACCAACGCCCTGTGGCGGCGCAGCCCGCGCCTCACCCAGCGCCTGCCGGCGCGCAAGGCGGGTGTGCTGGCCGGTGTGGGTGCGGCGCTCGGCTACGCGCTGCTTTCAGGTTTTGCGATACCCACGCAGCGCACGCTCTACATGCTGGGTGCAGTGGCCTTGGCGGTTTGGTTCGATCGCCTGTCCTCCCCCTCGCGGGTGATGGCACTCGCCTTGGCGGCGGTGCTCCTGGTCGATCCCTGGGCGGTACTGGCACCGGGTTTCTGGCTGTCCTTCGGTGCGGTGGCGCTGATCTTCTACGTCAGTGCCCTGCGCCTCGGGACGCCGCCGGCATGGCGGCAGGCGCTGCGGGTCCAGGGCGCGGTGACGCTGGGGCTGATTCCGCCGATGCTGCTGCTGTTCCAGCAGGTTTCGCTGCTCTCGCCGCTGGCCAACGCCGTCGCGGTCCCGCTCATTAGCTACCTTGTGGTGCCACTCACCCTGTTGGGTGCGTTCACCCCGTTCGACCTACCGCTTCATCTGGCGCACCGGCTGCTGGCGATCGCCATGCCCCTGTTCGAGTGGATGGCAGCGCGTCCCGACGTCCTGTGGCAGCAGCATGCGCCGCCCACATGGACGGTGGCATTGGCCCTGGCGGGCGTCGCTTGGCTGCTGGCGCCGCGGGGCTGGCCCGCCCGCTGGGCCGGGGCCTGCCTGTTTCTGCCCATGTTCCTCCTGCGTCCGCCGACGCCGGCGCCCGGAACCTTGCAGATGACGGTGTTGGATGTGGGCCAGGGTCTTGCGACGGTGCTGCGCACCACGCACCATGCCCTGCTGTTCGACGCCGGCGCGCGCTTTTCTGCCGATTCCGATGCCGGCAGCCGCATCGTGCTGCCTTATCTGCGCGGCAGTGGTGTCCAGCGCCTTGACGGGTTTATCGTGTCCCACGACGACAACGACCATGCCGGGGGTGCGCAGGCCGTGCTCGATGCCATGCCGGTCGCGTGGTTTGCCTCTTCCCTCGCGGCGGAACATCCGCTACGCCGCCACCCCGTGCCTGCGTCGCGCTGCGAGGCGGGCCAGCGCTGGACCTGGGACGGCGTCGGATTCGAAATCCTCCATCCGGCACCCGCGCACTATGCGGAAAAGCGCAAGGACAACGACCTCTCCTGCGTGTTGCGGGTGAACGTGGGTGATCAGACCGTGCTGATCGCCGCCGACATCGAGGCCAAGAGCGAGCGTGACCTGCTCGCGGCGGCACCGGACAAGCTGCGCGCCGAGGTGCTGATCGTGCCGCACCACGGCAGCCGCACGTCCTCCACGGAGGCCTTCATCGCGGCCGTGGCGCCAAGCGTGGCGGTGTTTACCGTCGGCTACCGCAACCGCTTCGGTCATCCCAAGGACCAGGTGGTGGCACGGTACGCCGCTGCGGGTGCACGCCTGCTGCGTACCGATGCGACCGGCGCGTTGACCTTCGAGCTCAGTGGGCGTTCGCCGCCGCGGGTGACAGCCCATCGTGAGGTGCGCCCCCGCTACTGGCAGGGGCGCTGAGAAGTCATGGCTTGCCGGACAGGCACTGGCGCATGAATTTCCTGCGTTCGTCCCCCTTCAGGCTCTTGGCGGCTGCTTCCCGGCTGCAGTCCGCCATCCGCTGCTGCTGGGCGGTGCGGTGCTGGGCGGGCTCGCCCGCGCTGCCACCCTTCAGGCACTGGCGCATGAATTGTTTGCGCTGGTCGCCTTGCAGACCCTTGTCGCCCGCCTCCTTGTTGCAGGCGCGCATGCGTTCCTGTTGCGGGGTGGCAGGAGCTTCCTCATTGGCATAGGTCAGGGACGTGGTGGCAAAAGTCAGGCAAAGGACCAGCAGCATTTTGTGCATCGTCTTCTCCTCGGAGGTGGGTGGTTGGGATGCCGGTGTGCGATGACGGAGTCATCAAGCTTATCCTAACCCGGCCGTGGAGAACTTGCCAGCGGGAAGGCATTCCGTCGGCCGTCGTCCCTGAAAGCGACCTTAACAAAGTGTAAGCAGCGGGCAGACGTACCCATGCTAGTGTTGTTTGCGTGGCATTGGGCGGGAGCGTGCTTGCCGCCCGCGAATCACTCAGCAAAGGTCAACAGATGCGTATTTGGAACCTCGTGGTGATTGGAGCCAGCTGTGTGGCCCTGGCGGGCTGCGAAGCCGCCGCGCTGACCGCGCTCGGGATCGGCGCCTCGACCGGCGTGTCGCACACCCTGAGCGGAATCACTTATCGCACCTTCGCCGAACCCATGCCAAAGGTCAAAACGGCCAGTTTGAAAGCCTTGCAGCGGATGCAGATCAAGGTGGCGTCGACGGGCAAGATCGACAACGGCGAGAGCATCAAGGCCAAGGCCGCCGATCGGGACATCGAGATCGAACTGGAGGCATTGAGCCCGAACACCACCCGTATGCGCGTGACTGCCTCCCAGGGCTTGTTCAAGGACAGTGCGACGGCGACGGAGATCATCCTGCAAACCGAGCGGTATCTGTAAGTACCCACACCCACGCAGAGGAGCAGCCCATGAACAGACCATTTCCCCTGAAGGCACTGGCTCTGGTGTTTTGCCTGGCGGGCATCGGGCCGGCCCTGGCGGCCGATGCCACCATGGACCAGACGTTGACCACCCAGGTGACCACCATGGATCAGCTGACCGCGACCCAGGAGCCCACCCAAGTCACCACCAAATTCGCCAGTGATTTCGCCACCTTTGCCGGCTCGCAGGCAAACGCCGAGGCGCTCATTACCGGCCTGCGCAATGGCATGCCCATCACCTTGACGGGCACTGGCAGCACCACGACCGCGACGACGGGCGTGAGCTCCACTACCATCATCCCGCCCACCAAGCCGATGGGCTACGGCAACACCTACATCACCTTGAGCCTGGCCAAGGCGCAGCTCGCTTCGTACGGCATCACCGAGCCGACGCCGGAGGAGCTGAATGCGGTACTGACGGGCGGCAGCTTGACCACCACTTCGGTCGCGCCGGACGGCACGCTCATCACCAAGACGGTGACCGTCGACGGCATCCTGACCCAGCGCGCCTCGGGCATGGGTTGGGGTCAGATTGCCCAGGCCAATGGCTTCAAGCTGGGGCAGGTCATCAGCGCCTTGAAATCCGCCAACAAGAGCCTGGCCGCGGCGCAGACCATGACTCAGGCTGCGGCGCAAACCACGAGCGGACCCCGCGCCGGCGCCACCGCCGCCAGCGGCGCAGCGAAGGGTGGCACACGGGCCAGCAGCTACGCCTCCTCGGGGCGTGGCATCACGACGGCGCTGGGCGGCGGCGTGGTGTACGGCAAGAGCCACGCCAAGTCGGGCACCCAGGTGGCCAGCCTCAACAGCCACGGCGCAGCCGGCGCAAGCCATGGGCGCGGGGCGGGCATCGTCACGGCCGGCGGCGGGGGTGCGGCGCTTCACAACCGTGCCGGCGGGAACGCCGACCGTGCACCGGGCCATGCGAAGGGACCGAAATAGTCCCGTGGCGCGAATAGACGGCAAAACGCCCCGTTTCACGGGGCGTTTTCTTTTGCCCCGCCGGTCAGACCCTGCCGTCGCGCGCGGCCTTCAGCACCAAGGCGTCGAACTCTTCCCGGCTCATGATGCCGTGCTCGGCCACGATGTCGCGCACCGGGCGGCCTGACTTCTCCGACTCTTTCGCGATTTCCGCCGCCCTCATGTAGCCGATCCGGGGATTGAGCAGGGTGGCCAGGCCCACACTGGCATGGATGAATTCGTAGCAGCGCGCCCGGTTGACGACGAGGCCCTTGAGGTTCTTCTCCGTCGCGGCGTGGATGGCGTTGGTCAGCCAGTCCATGGCGTCGAACAGAGCCGAGCCCAGCGCCGGCATCATCACGTTCAGCTCCAGCTGGCCGGCCTGGGTCATGTAGGCCACGGCCGCGTCCTGCCCCAGCACCTGGAAGCACACCTGGTTGAGCATCTCGAACATCACCGGATTCACCTTGCCCGGCATGATGCTCGACCCCGGTTGAACCGGTGGCAGAGTGATTTCGCCCAGTCCGGTGCGGGGCCCCGAGGCGAGCAGGCGCAGGTCGTTGGAAATGCGGGTCAGCTCCAGCGCCAGGCCGCGGATCGCCGCCGACAGCAGCTGCAGATCCAGCATCGACTGCATCTGTGCTGCGAGATCCGAACTCACGATGGGCTCGCCGGTGAGCTTGGCCAGCTCGGCGGCGACGCGGGTCGGGTAATCCGGCGCGGTGTTGAGGCCGGTGCCGGCGGCGGAACCGCCCAGCCCGATCTCGCACAGGCGCGGCCGCACCTCGGCCAGATTGTTCGCCGCCCGGCGCAGGGTCCAGGCATAGGCGGCGAATTCGCGTCCGAGGGTGGTGGGCACCGCGTCCTGCAGATGGGTGCGGGCGCTCTTCACCGTATCGCGCTCCTCCCGGCCGATGCGCTCGAATTCGGCGGCCATGGTTTCCACCGCTGCCAGCAGGCGCGGCAGTTTCTTCAGGCAGGCGAGACGGATGGCGGTGGGGATGGTGTCGTTGGTGGACTGCCCCATGTTCACGTGATCGTTGGGGTGGATCGGCGTGTATCGACCCTTTTCCCCGCCCAGCGCCACGTTGGCGATGTTGGCGATCACTTCGTTGCTGTTCATGTTATGGCTGGTGCCGGCGCCGGCCTGGAAGCGGTCCACCACGAACTGGTCGAGGAATTCCCCATTGAGGATGCGCTGGCAGGCGGCGGCGATGGCATCGCGCCTGGCCGGGTCCAGCCAGCCCGGCTGGCAGTTGGCGTGGGCGGCTGCCAGCTTGATGAGCACATGGGCCTTGATAAAATCCACGTCCGGTCCGCGGCCGGAAATGGGAAAGTTGTCCACGGCCCGGGCGGTCTGGATTCCATACCAGGCTTCGGCGGGAACTTTGAATTCCCCGAGGGAGTCTTTCTCGATGCGATAAGACATGGCGCGGCCTCGCGAAGGCGAAAAAAAAGCGTCATTTTACAAGGAGAGGGCCTATGTTGCGGCGCTGGGCATCGATTGCGGTTGTGGGCGCGGCCTTGGTGGGTCTGCCGGCGCAGGCCTTTACTGTCACCGACACCAACGGCAAGTCGCACCGGCTCGCCGACTACAAAGGGAAGTGGGTGCTGGTCAACTTTTGGGCCACCTGGTGCCCGCCCTGCCTCGAGGAGATGCCCGACCTGCAAAAGCTGCACGAGACCCGCAAGGATCTGGTGGTGATCGGGATCGCGATGGAGTACCGGGATCCGGAGTATGTCAAGCGGTTCGCCGAGGACCTGTTCGTGACCTTCCCCATCGTGCTCGGCAATGCGCGGATCGCGGCACAGATCGGCAAGGTGCCAGGCCTGCCGACGACCTACCTCTACGGCCCGGACGGCAAACTGGCAGCCTACAACGTGGGCGCGTTGACCGGCGCAGCGGTGGAACGCTATATTGACTCGAAGCCGAAGGCGGCCGCCTCGGTGCACTGAGTGGACTGGGGAGACCGAATCATGACGCGATTCCTCGCGGTGGCGTTGCTGATGGTGGCGGCGGGTTTGAGCCATGCCGAGGTGCGCGACCCATACAAACACTTCTTCGACCCAAAGCTCGGCGATTTCAAGTCTGACCTGGCCGCAGCCAAGCAGGACGGCAAGAAAGGCGTGCTGCTCATGTTCGAGATGGACGAATGTCCGTTCTGCCATCGCATGAAGGAGACGGTGCTGAACCAGTCGGAGGTGCAGGACTACTTCCGCAAGCACTTCGCCATTTACTCGGTGGACGTGAAGGGCGACACCAGCATGGTCGATTTCAAGGGCAAAGACACCACCGAGAAAGCCTTTGCCATCGAGCACCGCGTGCGTGCCACACCGGTGTTTGCCTTTTTCGACCTGGACGGCAACCTCGTCTACCGCTTCACAGGTGCCGCCAAGGACATCAACGAGTTCATGCTGCTGGGGCGCTACGTCGCCGAGGGCGCCTACAAAACCCAAACCTTCACCGTCTACAAGCAAGGCGCCAAATGATCCCCTTCGCGCGACGCGCGGTGGTGCTCGCCGCGCTGTGGGCGGCATGCGTTGCGTGGGCGAATGCAGCCGACAAGCCGCTCACCCTCGAAGAGGCCCTGCGCGCCGCTGAGACGGAGCATCCTGCAGTCCAGCTTGCGCAGGCCGAACTTGCGCTTGCCGCTGCGGATCTGGAGCTGGCGGGGGCGCGCAGCAGTACCCTGGTGTTCGCCCAAGGTGCCCTGCAGCGGGTCAAACCACAACTGCGGCCTCCGGGCACGTCCGACTACTTGTCCGACAACTACATCCGCCTTGGGGCGCGCAAGACCCTGTATGACTTCGGGCGCACCGCCAACGCCGAGTCGGCGGCACAGGCGGTGGTGGAGGCGCGCGAGGCGAACTTGCTCGAAACCCGTGACCTGCGGCGCATCGAAATCATGGAACGTTTCTTCGACGTGCTGCTGGCGGACCTGCGCTACACCGCAGACAACGAATACATGGCGGTCGCCTTCGTCAATTTCGACAACACCCGCGAGCGGTTCGAACAGAAGCTGGTCTCCCAGGTGGACGTGCTGGAGGCCGAAGCGCGCTACCAGGAATGGCTGGTGCGGCGCAACGACAGCCTCAAGCGCCAGCGCCTCACCCGCGCCCTGCTTGCCAACGCCATGAACCAGCCGGACAAGCTGCCGGTGCATCTGGTCGATCCGGAGCTGAAGGGCAACGACCGGGTCGTGCCCGATTACGCGGAACTGGTGCCCATACTGCTGGCATCCAACCCGCGCCTGAAGGCGCAGCAGCGGCTGCTGGACGCCTCGCGCCAGCGACTGGAGTCGCTGCGCGCCGAGCAATGGCCAACCCTCGATGCCGAGCTGGAATTCACCAACTGGGGCACCGCCCGTGGCGTGGGGCGGGACGAACAGCGCGCCGGCCTGATCCTCAACTGGCCTCTGTATCAGGGTGCACGGGTATCGGGGCAGATCGCGAAGGAGCAGGCCCAGTTTTACCGCCTGCAGGCGGAAACCGAGCGGCTCAAGCGCGACCTGACCCAGTCGCTGTTGACGCTCTGGATGGAAATCGATCAGCTGAAGCGCACCGCACGCAACGCGGCGCGCCAGCAGGTACAGTATCGCGACCTCGTGCTGGAACGCGCGCGCGGTCAATACGAGGTGGAACTGAAGACCAACCTGGGCGATTCCATGGCGGCCACGATGGATGCCAAGTTCCGCCAGCGCGCGGTGGATTATCAACTCGCGGTGGCGCTGGCGAAGCTTGAAGCGCTACTCGGCCAGCCCCTGCCCGAGACGTCCGAAAAGCCATAAAGGAGAGCTTCCGTGAAGAGAGCGAGTTGCGGCGTGTTGGCCGCCCTCATCGCCGGCGGCGCGTGGGCTGCCGAGGTACCCGCCGTGCTACAGTGGTCGCAGCGGGTGGAATTGTCGAGCCCGGTGTCGGGGGTGGTGAAGAGCGTCCAGGCCAACGTGGGCGACCGCGTCAAGCGCGGCCACGCGCTGGTGGTGCTCGATGCCGCCATGTACCAGGCCCAGGTGGCGGAGGCCAATGCCATGGTGACCCGTGCCTGGGAAGAGGCGGAGGACGCCCAGCGCCACTTGGAACGCATGCAGGAGCTCTATAACCGTACCGTGCTTTCCACCAGCGAACTGGAGGCGGCGCAGGTGCGCCACGCGAAGGCAAAGGCCCAGGTGGTGGCGGCACAGAGCCGCCTGGCGGCGCAGCAGAAGCAGCTCGCGGATGCCACCGTGCGTGCGCCCTTCGATGCCTGGGTGGTGGCGCGTCAGGTGGAGCCGGGGCAAACCGTGAGTGCACAGCTTTCGCCACCGCCACTGATCGTCGTGGCGCGGGCGGGCGAGATGCTGGCACGGGCCGAGGTGAGTCTGGCGCAGGTGGAAAAGCTCAAGGTGGGTGACAAGGTCACCGTTGCCGTCGGCGACAAGGAGTATGGTGGAAGGGTGCGCGCCCTCGGCCTGGAGCCGATGGGTGGCAAGCGCGATGCGGGTTACGCGGTGGACGTGGTGTTTCCAGTGCAGCAGGCCTTGCGTGCCGGTACGCCGGCCACCCTTAAGCTACCCTAGCTCTTGCGAGGCGCTCAGCCGGATTTCTTCGGCGCGTCCTTGTCCGCGGTGCGGCGCGCCGGATCGTAGTGCCATGCCCAGCGGGTCTTCCACGCGCCCACCACCATGTTGGGATACTCTGCCTGGCCGAGGCTGCCGTTGTAGCGCCCCAGCGCCCGGAACAGGTTGCCGTTTTCCATGTCCAGGTAATGGCGCAGAATCGTGCAGCCGTAGCGCAGGTTGGTACGCAAATGGAACAGGTTGTGATCCGGCGTGCCGATCAGGTTGACCCAGAAGGGCATGACCTGCATGTAGCCCCGTGCCGAGGCCACCGACACGGCATACTTCTTGAAGCCGCTTTCCACCTGGATCAAGCCCAGCACCAGCTGGGGGTCGAGGCCGGCGCGGCTCGCCTCGTAATGCACCGTGATCAGGAATTCGCGCCGTTCGTCCGCGTCGGGCATGAAGCGCTCTAGGCGCTGGCTCATGGCGGCGAGCCACGCCTCCCCTTCCCGAGGATCGGCGAAGGCCAGGCGCGGGCTGCCATTGTCGGAAACGGCCCGGTGCAGGGACGCGCGTACGCTGGCCGACAGCTCCTCGTAGACTTGCTTGCCGGCCGAGGCCACCGGCGCCAGGGTCATCCCCAGCGCCAGTGCGAGCCATCGCAGTGATGTCATGCTTGCGCGCATAGTTTCGCTTTGAGCCATTCCACCGCATCGGACAGCGCCAGCGCCTGGCTGGTGGTGTCCCGGCGTCCCTGGTATTCGATCTTGCCGTCCTTCAAGCCCCGCTCCCCGATGACGATGCGGTGCGGGATACCGATGAGCTCCATGTCAGCAAACATCACGCCAGGGCGCTCATCTCTATCATCCAGAAGCACTTCCAGTCCAGCCCCGGTCAGCGCACTGTAAACTTTTTCGACAGTTTCGGCGACCAGGGCGCTCTTTTTCAGCCCGATCGGCACGATGGCCACATCGAAAGGCGCCATGGCGCGGGGGAAGATGATACCGCGTTCGTCGTGCCCCTGTTCGATCGCGGCAGCCACGATGCGCGACACGCCGATGCCGTAACAGCCCATCTCCATCACCCGGCTTTGACCGGTTTCGTCCAGGATGGCGGCACCCATGGCCGCCGAATACTTGGTGCCGAGCTGGAAGATGTGCCCCACTTCGATGCCCCGGCAGATCTCGAGCGTGCCCTTGCCATCCGGGCTTGGATCGCCCGCCACCACGTTACGGATGTCGGCGACCCGCGGTTCCGGCAGATCGCGGCCGAAATTCACGCCCGTGAGGTGAAAGCCATCCTCGTTCGCGCCGCACACGAAATCACTCATGACCGCCACCGCGCGGTCGGCCACGACGGGGATGTTCAGTCCCACCGGGCCGAGGGAGCCGGCCGAGCAGCCCACCGCTTCCCGGACGCGCGCATCGGAGGCAAAGCCCTTGAGCCTTCCCACCTCAGCCAGCTTGCCGGCCTTGACTTCGTTGAGCTCGTGATCGCCCCGCAGCAGCAGGGCCACCAGGCCCTGTTCGCCTTCGACGATGAGGGTCTTGACGACCTTGTCCGCAGCCACCTTGAGGAAGGCTGCCACATCCGCAATGGTGTGCCGGCACGGGGTGGCGACTTTCTGCATGGCCTGGGTGGGTGCGGCGCGCGGGGTGGGGGGCGCGACGGCTTCGGCCAGTTCCACATTGGCGGCATAATCGGAAGTCGGGCAGAAGGCGATAGCGTCCTCGCCCGAATCCGCCAGCACGTGGAATTCGTGGGATCCGGTACCGCCGATGGCGCCGGTGTCGGCGCGCACCGCACGGAATTTCAGGCCCAGGCGTTCGAAGATGCGCGTATAAGCGTCGTACATGGCCTGATAGGTCTGCTCCAGGCTGGCGCGGTCGGCGTGGAAGGAGTAGGCGTCCTTCATCACGAATTCGCGCGCACGCATCACGCCGAAGCGCGGCCGGATTTCGTCACGGAACTTGGTCTGGATCTGGTAGAAATTCACCGGCAGCTGGCGGTAACTCTTCAGTTCCCGCCGGGCGATGTCGGTAATCACTTCCTCATGGGTCGGCCCGAAGCAGAAATCGCGCTGGTGGCGGTCCTTGATCTTCAGCATCTGCGGACCGAACACTTCCCAGCGTCCGGACTCCTGCCACAGCTCCGCCGGCTGCACGGCCGGCATGAGGAGCTCGATGGCGCCCGCCTTGTCCATTTCCTCGCGCACGATCGCCTCCACCTTGCGCAGCACCCGCAGGCCCAGGGGCATCCAGGTGTAGAGGCCGCTGCCAAGGCGGCGGATAAGGCCGGCGCGCAGCATCAGCCGGTGGCTTGCGAGCTCGGCCTCCGCGGGCGCTTCCTTGAGGGTGGAGAGAAAAAACTGGCTGACGCGCATGGACGGTTCGATGGGCAAGGGGCGGCCATTATACCGCGGCTGCCCCTGTGGCAGCCGCAGTGGCCCGCGCGCGGCGTCGCCTCCGGGCCCGTGCCCCAGCGGGCGCACGCCCCGTCTTCAAACGCGGAATTGCCCCACCGACGCCCGCAGCCTGCCTGCCAGGGTGTCCAGATGGCGTGCGGTTTCCGCCGCGTGGGCGGACGCCGCGGTGTTCTCGTCGGTCATCTGGGCAATGCGCTCCACCCGCTGCGCGATCTGCTGCACCGCCGAATCCTGCTCCCGGACCGCGTCGGCAATGGAACGGACCGCCTCGGTCACGTGCAGGGTATCGGCGCTGGCCGCGTCCAGTGCTTCGGTGGTGGCCATCACCCGGCTGCGTGTCGTGCCGGCATGGCCGTTGGCTTGTTCCATGCGTGAGACCGCGCCGTCGATTTCGGACTGGATGTTACCGATGAGCGTGGAGATTTCGCTCGTGGCCGCAGAGGTTTTCTCCGCGAGCTTGCGCACTTCGTCGGCAACGACGGCGAAGCCACGACCCTGCTCCCCGGCGCGAGCGGCCTCGATGGCGGCGTTGAGGGCCAATAGATTGGTCTGATCAGCAATGTCCTTGATGGTCTTGACGATGCCGTCGATCTGGCGGGAGCTTTCCGCGAGATGGCCGATTTCACCACTGGCCTCGCCGATCATCGCTGCCAGACGTTCCACTTCGGCCGCGGTGGCGCGGACTTCGGTCAGGGTTTTCTGGATTTCCTCCCGCGCCCGTGCGGTGGTCTCGTCGGCCGTGCGCGCATTGTTGGCGGTCTCCGAGATGCTCACCGAGGTCTCCTCCACGGCGGCGGCCACGCTGGAGGCCGCCTCCGCCTGGGCAGACGAACTCTTCTCCACCTGGGCGCTGGTGGTCGCCATGGACTGGGCCGCAGCGGCGATGGCCTCGGCGGATTCCCGGGTATCGGCGATGAGGGTGGCGATCCTCTGCATCATCCGGTCGAAGGCGGCAGCGGCCAGGCCCACTTCATCCTGGCTTGAAATTCTCGCCCGCAGGCTGAGGTCACCACTTTGCTCGATGCGCACGATCGTCTCCTGGAGTTGCGACAGCGGCCTTGTCACCGAACGGATGATGGTGACGGCGGCGCCGAACAAGAGTGCCACCAGCAGCAGGACCACGCTGCCGAACTCGACGACGTTGTTCCAGAATGCCGAGACCACGTCATCGATATAGATGCCCGAGCCGATCACCCAGCCCCAAGGTTCGAACAGCTTCACGTAGGAAAGCTTCTGGTACCGTTCCTCGGTGACGCCGCCGCCTGCCTTGGGCTTGGGCCAGAAGTATTCCACGTAGCCGTGTCCGGCGCGGCGGACCACGGTATTAAAGGCCACGAACAGGTTCATGCGGTCCACGGGCTCCACCGTGCGGTCGAGCCCCGCCTGCAGGCTGGTGGCGGCATCGAATTTGGCATCGCTCAGCACTTTCCCGTCCAGGGATGGCACGGTGGGGTGCATCACCATTTTCGGAACCGGTTCGCCCAGGTCGTTGATCCAGAAGTATTCGGTCTGCTCGTAACGCAGTGCACTGATCCCCTCGATGGCGTTCTGGCGTGCCGCTTCGGGGGAGAGCAGGCCCTGTTTTTCCTGCGCGTGGTAGTGGGCCAGGATCCCATGGGCCACTTCCACCACGTGGCGCGTCTTGAGCTTGCGGTTCTCGAGGAGGTGCTGACGGTCCAGCGCCAGGCTCACCGCCAGCAAGGCTGTCATGATGAGGAGCGGGAGCAGCGCCAAGAGCCAGATGCGGCGCGCGACACCGAGTTTGAGAATGCCAGGCATGGGGTTCTCCTATCTATTGTTGTTCGACGCTGGCTGGGTGTACGGGCTTGCGGTGGCCCCGCCATCGTCGGGCTTATCGGCGAGTGTTGGCACGAACTTGAGGGGCCGCCGGTTTCTTCCCCGGCGGCAGCGATGGTATAAACCCTGCCATGGGGTTCATGGCGAAATGGCGCATCCACAGGCAGGTGGTCTCCCATGGCAAAGTAGAGGTGAGCGAGAAGGGCGGCTTGCGCACGCTGCATCTGGGCTCCGAAACGGTGCAAAGCGTGATGCGTCTAGGCGACCCCCACGGGCTGGAGGTGGCCTATACCCGCGCGATGATGGCCTTTCTGCTGTTCGTGCCGGCGCCGCGGGACATCCTGCAGGTGGGGCTCGGCGGCGGCTCGATGGCCAAATGGCTGCACCGGCACGTGCCCGAAGCGCGGGACACGGTGGTGGAGATCCACCCCGAGGTGGTAAGCGTGGCGCAGCAGTATTTCGACCTTCCCCCGGAGGACGAACGCCTAAGAATCGTCATCGGCGAGGGGGCCGAGTACGTGGCGAATCATCCCCAAAGCTGTGATGTGCTGCTCGTGGATGGTTACGGCAGCCACGGGCAGGCGGCAAGTCTCGGCACGCGCCTGTTCTACGACAGCGCACGCCGTGCGCTCAAGCCTGGCGGGGTTTTCGTAGTGAACCTGTGGGGCTCGGACCGGTTCTTCGGCACCTATGTGGACCGCATCCATCTCGCCTTCGACGGCACCTTCCTGCTGTTGCCGGCTCAGCCGAAGCAGAACGTGGTGGCCTTCGGCTTCGAACGCAGCCCCGGCATGCCCAAGTGGGAGGATTTGCGCGCACGTGCCCGTGAACTGGAAAGCCGTTACGGCCTGGAATTCCTGCGTTTCGTCGAGGGTTTCAGGAAATTGAACCTGCACAACGAGCGCCGGCTGCTGGTTTGAAGCGGCGCACGCCCTGAACCAGTTCTTCCAGCGCTGCCTCGTCGCCGGTGCCGTAGCGGGCGGCGACGTAGAGTTCGATCATGGCGCGCACTGGCGCGCCCAGGTCCGGCCGAGCCACCGCCACACGCCGCGCGAAATCGAGCGGGCCCTCGTGCGCAGCGCGCGCAAGCCCCGCGCGCGCGAGCTTGGCACACAGGGCCAGATAAGCGGCCTGGGCCGCGTCGGTGGCCGCGTGCCGCGGTCTGAGGCTGAGGGCGGCGAGCAGGCCGACGACCGCCCCGACCCCCACCAGCAGGTATAGGGCCAGCCGTTCCCAGGACAGGATGCCGAAACCGAGTCCGGCGAAGAGCGCGATCTGTCGCTCCTGGTCGAAGCCCAGCACATATTGGTTCCAGCGGTTGTTGAGCGCGTCCCAGCCCAGGCGCAGCTGCCTCATCCATGGGGCCGTCTCGCGCAGGAACAGCGGCAGCGGCTCGCCCGCCGGCAGGGCACTCGCCAAGCCCTCTTCGATTCGGTTGGCGGCGACGGCGGCAGTGGGGTCCACGCGCGTCCAGCCCCCTTGACCCAGCCACGCCTCGGCCCAGGCGTGGGCATCGGCCTGGCGCACCATCAGGTAGTTGCCCAGCGGGTTGAAGCTGCCGCCCTGGTAGCCCGTGACCACCCGGGCCGGGATCCCGGCTGCGCGCAGCAGGAAAACGAAACTCGCCGCGTAGTGCTCGCAAAAGCCGCGCCGCGTGTCGAACAGGAACTCGTCCACGCTGTCGTCGCCGAGCCGGGGCGGTTGCAGGGTGTAGAAGAAGGGCTGTTCTCGAAACAGTGCCAGCACGCGCGTGACGTAGTCGGCTTCGTCGCGGCTGGCCGCACGCAGCGCCCGCGCGAGCTCGCGGGCACGCGGGTTGCCGAAAGCGGGCAGGGCGCGGGCGCGCTCGAGTTCCGCCGCCTCTGGGGCCGGGGGCAGGGCGAGCCGCGGGTGGGAGGTGAGGGTGTAGCGCTTGCGTTGATTGACCGGGGCGCGGCTCGTCACACTGAAGTCCTGGTTCAGACGGCTGTCCGCCGGCAGAGTAGCCGCCTCTGGAAAATCCAGTGTCGGCAGCCAGGGCTTGCCGTGGGGCTCGAGCGTGACGGTGTAACGCACGGCGGTGTCTTCCGACAGCAGCGGTTCCGCAAGCGGGCGCTGCGGCACCGCCGACCACACCCGGCCGTCGAAGCGGTCGAGCACCAGCACGCGGAAATAGCGCTGTGCCGCGGGCGGGAGGGCACCGTCGAATTCGACGCGGAAGGCGACTTCGTCCGACTGCGTCAGGCGGCTGATGCTGCCCGGTTCCATGGTGTCTGAAAGCCCCGTCTTGCCGGCGAAGGCGTCCTTGGGCAGACCCCACAGGGGCCCCGCCACGCGCGGGAAAAGCAGGAACAGCAGCAGCATGATGGGTAAGGCCTTAAGCAGCAGGACGGCGGAAAGACGCAGCGGCTCGCGCCAGGCCAATGTCTCGCCGCCCCGTTGGAGGGCGATGAGCACGCCGGTGAGCAGCCAGATGACGAGGAACAGATAGGCTGCGAAAAACAGGCTCTGGGTGTAGAGGAAATGGGTCAGTACCACGAAGTAGCCGAGAAACACCGCGAGTGTGCTCTCGCGCCAGGTGCGCATTTCCAGAAGCTTCAGTGAGAGCATGGTCACCAGCAGCGCCACGCCGGCATCCCGGCCCAGCAGGGTGCCGTAGTGCAGGAAGATACCCTGCGCGGCGAGGAGGGCCAGCGCCAACAGCAGCCATCGGCTCGGCCGTGGCAGGCGTCCGGTGCCCCCCAGGTAGCGCCACGCGATCAGCAGCGCTGCGAAGGCGCTGAGCCATACCGGCAGGCGAACCGCGTGTGGCCCAATCACCAGAGCCAGCGTCGCCAGCATGCCGGCAAGAAGCGGCGGCGGTGGATCGGTTCGCTCAGCTTTCGGGTGCGCCATACAGGGCCAGGGCTTTCAGGCAGGCATGTCGATGTGCCGCCCCGCAGGCGGGGGGAATTTCCATCCCGGGCAGACGCAGGCCGTAGGGCAGGCCGCTTCGTTCCGCTTCCACCACCCACGCGGCGAGCTGCGACAGGCGGGCCTCCGTGTCCAGATGCGGCAGCACGTGCCAGTCCAGCCAGCGTTGCGCCGCCGCCGGTGTGTCGAAACGTTTGGTGAGCAGGGTGTCCGACTTGCCGAGCGCTTTCCATGCCACCCGCCGGGGGGCGTCCCCCGGGCGCCAGTCACGCAGCCCGGCGAAATCCTCCGCGCCTTCATCGGCCCGGCGGGCAGTGCCGGGTTGCGGCGACAGGATCACTTCAGGCATGGGCAGGGCGCCGCGGGGCGCGGGGTAGACCAGCACCGGCACGTGGAAGCGGACATGGGCAAACGCGCGATAGAGTCCGAGCGGATAGGTGGTAAAGACCGTGACGCGGCCCGGGTCCAGGATGCCGCGCGTGTGCGTGGGCACGGCCAGCACATGGGAGGTGCCGGTGGGCTCACGCAGATCGAAGCGGCTCGCCGCAGCGGTGGCAATACGCAGTTGAAGCGCCGGCCGCGGCGTGTCCGCGGCGAAGTCGAATTCGAGTGCTGCCGGCTCCCCGGCGAAAACCGGTCGTGCACCGCGACAGGTCACGCGCAGCCCCAGGAGGTTACGGTAGGTGTGCAGCATCCCCACCAGCCCGATACCAGCGAGCAGGAAAGTGAGCACGAAGCCCAGGCTCAAGCCGTAGTTAATGGAACCCAACAGCATCGCCAGCAGGAAGATACCGAACAGGACTCCCTGGCGGGTGGGCAGGATGAAGATGCGGCTGCGGTCCAGATACAGGGTGCCGCGATGGGGCACGCTGCCGCGAAGCAGTTGCACGAGCCGCGGAAACCAGTGTGCCAACCTGCCCCGTGGCGCTGGCACCGGGGGGGTGATGTCGATGCCGAAAGCCGGCCTCATCATCGCCACCGTGGGGTCAGGGGATGGGGACGCTTTCGAGCAGTGTCGCGGCAGCCGCCTGCCCGCTCTCGCTGCCGCCCAGGGGGTGCAAGCGGTGACCGGCCACTGGCACGAATACCGCCTGCACGTCTTCCGGCAGCACCTGGCGGCGCCCCTGCAACAGCGCCCAGGCCTGCGCGGCGCGGATCAGCGCCAGGCCGGCGCGGGGGGAGAGGCCGACGGCAAAACGGCGATCCGCGCGCGTGGCCGTGAGCAGCGCCTGCACGTAGTCGATGAGTGCCGGTGCGACGTAGAGCCCTGCCACCTCCCTTTGAAGCGCGATCAGACCCTCGGGGTCGAGCCGCGGCGTCAATGCGGCCATGAGCTCGCGCCGGTCCTTGCCCGACAGCAGCTGCCGTTCCGCAGCGTGGTCGGGATAGCCGAGCTCGATGCGCATCAGGAAGCGGTCGAGCTGGGACTCCGGCAGAGGAAAGGTACCGATCTGATGGGCCGGATTCTGTGTGGCGATGACGAAGAAGGGCTCGGGCAGCGCGCGTGTGGCCCCCTCCACGGTGACCTGGTGTTCCTCCATCGCCTCCAGCAAGGCGCTCTGGGCCTTGGGGGTGGCCCGGTTCACCTCGTCCGCCAGCACCAGTTGGGCGAAGATCGGTCCCGGGTGGAAAGTGAAGCCGCCCTGATTCCGGTCGTAGACCGACACGCCGAGGATGTCCGCCGGCAGCAGATCGCTGGTGAACTGGATGCGGTGGAAGCCGAGACCCAGCACGCGGGCCAGCACGTGCGCAAGGGTGGTCTTGCCCATGCCCGGCAGGTCTTCGATCAGCAGGTGGCCGCGGGCGAGCAGACAGGCGAGTGCAAGGCGGATCTGTGTGTCCTTGCCGAGGATCACCTGCGAGGCGGCATGCACCGCTTCGTTGAGGGTGGCCTGCAGCGGATTGAGATGGTCGGTCATGGGGTGCGCTCGCTCGTTGTCTCGCACTGTACCGAAGCGGCGCAGCGGCCGCCATTCCATTACCTTACGGCTGCCCTCACCGCGGGCTTGAGGGTCGTCCAAGCACGTAGCGCAGCCGGGTGGGCGCATCGGGGTCGGCGCGCTCGATCCAGGCAAGATGGATGTAGCCCCCATCATCCAGCGCGAGGACGGCATCGGTCTGCTCGCCCCGACCGGCTGCACCGGGCACGGCGAGATCGGCACTCCAGCCGTCCTTCGTGCGCCAGGCAAGCCAGATGTCGGAATTGCCCTCACGGTCATCGTCCCAGGCGGCGACGAAGACATCGTGCCGGTTGGCGGCCAGGGCCGGACGCCATTGCGCGACACTCTCGCCAAAGCTGTCCTGCACCAGCCGGTTCACCCCGAAACGGCCCTGGGCATCGCCCTCGGCACTGTACACGTCGTAACCCTCGGTCAGACCGGCGCGTTTGTCGAGCCAGACGGCGATCACCCGCTGCGGGCTCGCCGCCAGGGTGACCCGCGCGGCCCCGCTGCCGGCGCCGTAGCCACTCATGCTCTTCACCGCCTCGTTGATCTGCTGTGGCGGAGCGAACGTGCCCTGTGCATCACGACGTGCCGCAACGATGATGGTGTGTCCTGGACGCCGGTCCTCCCACGCCACCACCACATGGCCATCGGGCGCCACCGCCACGCTGGCGAACTGTTGTGGCGCGCGCGGCGGTTCCGCATCCACCGGGCGTTGGGAGATGACACGGACACGCCCACCTGTCACCTGGAGCTCGGCGAAATGAATGCGGGTAGGCTGCGGTTCCGCTGCCGTCCAAACGGCGTAGAGACGATCGCCGCGCGTGGCCAACGAGATTTCCGCACCGGGTGCTGCGCTCAGTGACAGCGGCGGGCCCAGGCGCTCACGCCGCATCAGCCGCAGCCAAACCCGGCCGCCTTCTTCCCAGGCGAAGGCGAATCGTCCTTGCCCCAAGCCGACCACACTGGGACCGCTTGCGGTCCCATGGGAGAGCTTGCGCGGTGCACTGAAGGGCCCGCTCAGACGTGCCTTGGTGGCCACGTAGGCGCGCGGGGTTCCATCGTGGTTGTCTTCCCAGACGACCGCGACGCGTTCGCCGGAGACCGCGATGCTCTTGCGCCCGGCAGCGTGGAGCTGATGGAAAATCTGCGCCCCATGGTGCGGCGTGACCGTGAGCGGCGCGTCGAAACGCCAAGGGGACTCCGCCGCGGCGGTGGTGACGAGCAAGCCCGAGAGAAGGCCGGCGAAGCTGGGGCGCGCCAGGCTCATTTGCGTGTGGCGAGAAACTCGGACAGGGTTTGCGATCGGTAATGGCCCCCTGCAATGAACTGGGCGTAGTCGCGAAACTCCTGCGCGGTTTTGTAGCCCGGCACGCGCAGCAGCGTCCTGAGGTCGGGATCCACGAAGACGAAGAAGGGCGTGGCGACGACACGGTAGCGCGCCGACAGGTCCATTTCGCTGATGCGCTCGCCCGAGGGCAAGGTCACGCGCTGGGTGCTTTCCGTGTCCACGTAGGCCAGCACGAAGTGCGCGTGATAGGCCTCCCGCACCGCCGCATCGGAAAAGCTTTCCTGGTTGGTGCGGTCGCACCAAGGGCAGCCCATGCGGCCGAAATAGACGAACACCGGCCTGTTCTGCTGCCGGGCTGCCTTCACTGCCTCCTCGAAGCCGAGGAAGCGATAGCCGCTGGGCGGGCCGGCGTGGGCCAGACCGAGGGTAAAGCAGCAGAACAGGGCGAAGAGAAGGTGTCGCACGCAGCAGACTATAACATGGCTCATGCATAGGACCGTGGTGCCCGCAGGCGTTCGGCCGCAAGCAGACGATACATGTCAAGACGACGCGGCAGGACCGTTCCCGCGGCGGCGGCTGCGGCGACGGCGCACCCGGGCTCGCTCAGGTGGCGGCAGTTGTGGAAGCGGCAGTGGGACAGATGGGGCCGGAATTCGGGAAAGCCCTGTGCGATCTGCTCCAGGGTCAGGTGATGCAGGCCGAAGGTCTGCATGCCGGGCGAATCGATGATCGCGCTGTCGGTGTCGAGCGGATACAGCCGGGCGTGGGTGGTGGTGTGCCGGCCGGAATCGAGTGCAACCGAGATGTCGCCTTCCTTGGCATGGGCGTCGGGCACGAGGGCATTGACCAGGGTGGATTTGCCCATGCCGGATTGCCCCACCAGCACGGTGAGCTGGTGCGCCAGGTGCGTGCGCAGGGCACTCACGTCCTGCCGCGCGCACAGGGGCAGCACCGTATAGCCGAGGGCTGTGTAGGGCGCGAGCCGTGCGTACAGGGCGGCGCTCTCGGGCAGATCCATCTTGTTGAGCACGATGAGCGCACGAAGGCCGGCGCATTCGGCGGCGACCAGGCAGCGGTTGAGCAGCTCCTCGTGGAAAGCCGGCACGCCCGCCACCACGATCACGACCTGCGTGACATTGGCGGCAATGAGCTTCTCGCGGTAGGCATCGGCGCGGTAGAGCAGACTCGTGCGCGGCGCGATCGTCTCGATCACGCCCTGGTCTGGGGCCGTCAGGGCGATCTCGACACGGTCGCCGCAGGCCGCCCCGCTGCGCTTGCCACGCATGACGCAACCGATGCGGTGGCCGTCGCCGATCTCGACCTCGAAGCGGCGGCCGTGGGCGGCCACGATCCGCCCCGGCACGGTGCCCGGCGTCGGTGTGTGCGCCCGGCGTGTCACCACCTACAGATCGAAGAGGGCGTCGATCTTGGCGGCGCAGATGAAATCATTTTCGGACAGGCCGCCGATGGCGTGGGTGATGTAGCGCACCTTGCAGCGGTTGTAGCCGACTTCGAGGTCGGGATGGTGGTCTTCGCGGTGGGAGATCCAGGCCGTCGCATTCACGAATGCCATGGTTTCATGGTAATTCCTGAAGCTGTACACCTTGACCAGCTCGCCGTTGACGATTTCCCAGCCGGAGAGCTTGGCTAACTGGGTTTTCACCTCGGCCTCGGTGAGCGGCGGGACACCGCCTTCGCAGGGCTTGCATTTCTTGGTGGTGAGGTCACAGACGGTCATGAGGCGCATCCTTACTTGAAGTGATAGTAAGTCTTGTTGAGGTACGCGGCCACGTGGTGTTCCTCTTCGGGCATCCAGTTGGCCCCGGTGTTCGTGTTGCAGGCAGCCACCCGGCTGGCGAGCTGCTGTGCGTTCTTCACTTTGCGGTCCGCGCGGGTGTAGACGCCGGAGCCGTCGCCACCGAACAGCGACACGTGGCAGGCCTTGCACTGCTTGTCGGCGAGCTGTTTACCCTTACCGGCATCGCCCTTTGGGAAGGGCTCGGCGTGGGCGGTGCCCAAGGCCAGCATGGCCAGGATCAGTACGATGGACCGCATGGACTTCTCCTTCAGCATGAGGCTGCCGCCCCCTGCAGCCGCGCGATGCGGATGCCGGCAGGCGGGTGCGAATCGTAGAACGCCGAGTGCAGCGGATCGGGCGTCAGCGTGGCGGCATTGTCCTGATAAAGTTTCACCAGGGCACGGATCAGGGCCGGTGCGCTCGCGGTCTGCGCTGCGTACTGGTCGGCCTCGAATTCATGACGCCGCGACAGCAGCGCCATGAGTGGATGCAGCGGAAAGGTGAATACCGGCAGCACCAGCATGAACAAGGCCAGCGCCGTGGCGGTGTTGGCGGTGGCCACCCCCAGTGCGGTGTAGGACCAGGGTGTTTCCATGAGCTGCGCGAGCACCCATAGCCCGAGCAGGCTGGCGCCGAACAGCCAAGCCAGACGCTTGAGGATGTGGCGGCGTTTGAAATGGCCTAGCTCGTGGGCCAGCACCGCCTCGATTTCCTCGCCCGACAGCTGCTTGATCAAGGTGTCGAAGAACACGATGCGTTTGCTCTTGCCGAACCCGGCGAAGTAGGCGTTGCCGTGGGTGCTGCGCCTGGATCCATCCATGACGAACAGCCCATCGGCGCGAAAGCCGCATTTTGCTAGCAGGGCCTCGATACGCTGGCGCAGGGGGCCGTCCTCGAGGGGCGAGAATTTGTTGAACAACGGTGCGATGAAGGTGGGGAAGATGGCAATGACGAACAGATTGAACGCCACCCACACGGCCCAGACATACAGCCACCAGGCATCGCCCATCGCCTGCATCAGCCACAGCACCGCCAGCAGCAGCGGCACGCCCAGCAGCAGCGCCAGCGCCGCCTGCTTGAGCAGGTCCGAGACGAACAAAGCCGGGGTCATCCTGTTGAAGCCGAAGCGGGCCTCAATGCGGAACGCACGGTACCAGGACAAGGGCAGCTCGGCAGCGCCTATCAGAAACACGATGCTGACGAGGAGGGCGCATCCCGCCCACAGCGGCGACTCGAAGACGCCGTTCCAGAAGCTCATCAAGCGCTCGATGCCGCCCCCCAGGGTGAAGGCGAGCAGCAGCACGGCATCGAGCGCGATCTGCACGAACGACAGGCGCGTCTTGGCGACGGTGTAGTCGGCCGCCTTCTGGTGTGCGGCGAGGCTGATGGTGCCGGCGAACGCCGCGGGCACCTCGCCCCGATGCGCTAGAATGTGCGCGATATGCCGTCGCGCCAGCCACACCTGCAACAGGGTGGTGAGCAGCACAGCGGTAAGGACCATCCACGTGAACGTCGGCATGCGCGCAATGGGAATCCGGACAGCGAAATTGAAGGCAGATTATGGCACAAGGCCCCGATAACAATCATCTCATCTGGATCGACATGGAAATGAGCGGCCTGTCGCCCGAGCGCGACCGCATTCTCGAGATCGCACTCGTGGTCACCGACGCCGAGCTCAATCCGATTGCCGAGTCGCCCGCCCTGGTGGTGCACCAAAGCGATGCGGTGCTGGACGGGATGGACGACTGGAACAAATCCACCCATGGCCGTTCCGGACTCATAGACAAGGTGCGCGCCTCCCAGTTCACCGAGGCGGACGTGGAGGCACGCCTGATCGCATTCCTGACCCCGCTGGTGCCGGCCGGCAAGTCGCCCATGTGCGGTAACTCCATCTGCCAGGACCGGCGCTTCCTGGCGCGCTACATGCCGCAGCTGGAGGCCTATTTCCATTACCGCAACCTGGATGTCTCCACCCTCAAGGAACTGGTGAAGCGCTGGCGGCCGGAACTGATGGCGGGGGTTGTTAAAGAAGGCAAGCACACCGCCCTGGCGGACATCCTCGAATCCATCGAAGAGCTCAGGTATTACCGCGAGCACTTCATCCGCGCCACGACGGCCTGACGGCCCATGACGAACCCCCACCGCCGATGGGGCGTGGCGATGCTGGCGGCCGCCTGGCTGTTGATCCTCGCGGGCGGTTGGTGGGTGATGGACCGCTGGCTTGCGCACCAGGAAAACCCCAACCGCCGTGTGGTGAGCACGGGCAGCGGCGAAGTGGTGCTGGCACGCAACCGTATGGGCCACTACGTGGCGAGCGGCGAGATCAATCGGCGGCCGGTGACCTTTCTCGTGGACACCGGTGCCACCACCGTGGCGCTCTCTACCGCGCTCGGACGGGAGCTGGGCCTCGCGCCGGGCGCACCCGTCACGCTGCGGACCGCCAACGGCGTGGCCCAGGGCTTCCAGACGCGCATCGACAGCATCCGGCTCGGCGATTTGGAGCTGCGCGATGTGAGCGCGACCCTCACCGACGGTCTTACCGATCGCACGGTGCTGCTGGGCATGAGTTTCCTCAAGCATCTGGAGCTCGTCCAGCGCGACGGCGTACTGATTTTACGTCCTCAGCGCTGAGGGGCGCGGTCGCGGCGTTTTGCTATCATTCCATAGCTGCGGCCACTGCCGCAGCCCTGCCAACGATAACGACATCCAACTTGGAGCAGTGATGAAATCCGGCACCACCTTCTGCATCGAGGTCAACCCCAGGATTCCGCGTAAGCTCGCGCGGCTGGAGGAGCTGGCCAACAACCTGTGGTATTCCTGGGACAAGCCGACGCGCACCCTGTTTGCGCGCCTGCACCCCAGCCTGTGGGGCGTGGTCGGACACAATCCCAAGGTGTTCCTGCGCCGCATCGACGAACAGCGTCTGGTGGACGCGGTGGACGATCAGGTGTTTCTTGCGACCTATAACCGGGTGCTGTCGGCCTACGATACCTACCACTCGGAGCCGATGCGTCCCGATGGTCAGGAGCGCTTGAAGGAGAGCGACCTGGTCGCCTACTTCTGCTTCGAATTCGGCTTTCACGAAAGCTTCCCGATCTACTCCGGGGGTCTGGGCATCCTCGCCGGTGACCACTGCAAGGCCGCAAGCGACATGCGCCTGCCCTTCGTGGCGGTGGGACTGCTCTATCGCCAGGGCTATTTCACCCAGACTATCGATGCCGAAGGGCGCCAGGTGGCGACGCATCACGACGCCGATTTCGACGATCTCCCGATCACGCCGGTGCTCACCGACGCGGGCACGGAGCTGATCGTCCAGGTGCCAATGCTGGGGCGCGAGGTGGCCGTCAAGGTTTGGGAGGCCATCATCGGCCACGTGCGGCTGTATCTGCTGGATACCGATCTCGAACAGAACACGCCGAACGACCGTGACATCGCGCACCAGCTCTATGGCGGCGACCGCAATACCCGAATCCAGCAGGAGATCATCCTCGGTGTGGGGGGGGTGCGCGCCCTCGAAGCGATGGGGCTCAAGCCCACCGTGTGGCACATCAACGAAGGCCATGCCGCATTCCTCATTCTGGAACGCATCCGCAAGCTGCGCGAGAAGGGGTTGGATTTCGCCAGCGCGCTGGAGATGGTCGCGGTCAACACCATCTTCACCACCCACACGCCGGTGCCGGCCGGGCACGACCATTTCGCCGAGGCCATGATCGAGCAGTATTTCCGTGACATGCTGCCGGCCCTGGGCATCACCCACCAGGAATTCATGGCGCTGGGGCGCAAGGGCGACAGCCCGGATTTCAACATGACCGCGCTGGCGCTGCGCGGATCACGCTATCACAACGGTGTCTCGCGCATTCACGGCGCGGTGTCCTCGCGCATCTGCGCCGACCTGTGGCCCGACGTGGACCCGGAAGAAAGCCCGATGAGTTACGTCACCAACGGGGTGCACGTGCCCACCTTCCTGGCCACCGAGTGGGCGGACCTGTTCGACCAGTTCCTGGGTTATGAATGGCGCCACCGCATGTCGGACACCGAGTACTGGTCCAAGCTGGAGAAGATTCCGGACCACCTGTTCTGGAGCGTGCACCAATCCCTCAAGTCGCAGATGCTGCAACTGGTGCGCAATCGCATCAGCACACAGCATTTCCGCAACCACGGCTCGGAAGCGCACCTGGACCGGCTGTTCAAGTTTGCCGACAGCACCAGCCCCAACGTGCTGACCATTGGCTTCGCGCGGCGTTTTGCCACTTACAAGCGCGCCACACTGCTGTTCGAGAATCTCGACTGGCTGCGCGAAATCCTGCGGGACGAGGAGCGGCCGGTGCTGTTCATCTTCGCCGGCAAGGCACACCCGGCCGACCAGCCTGGCCAGGACCTCATCCGGCAGGTGCATCACATCATGCACATGCCCGAGTTCGTCGGCCGCGTGCTGCTGGTGGAGGGCTATGACCTCAATCTGGCGCGGCGCATGGTGGCCGGCGTGGACGTGTGGCTCAACAATCCCGTGTACCCGCTCGAGGCCAGTGGCACCTCGGGCATGAAGGCGGGCATCAACGGTGTCATCAACCTGTCGGTGCTGGATGGCTGGTGGGGTGAGGGCTATGACGGCAAGAACGGCTGGGCGATCAAGCCCTCCCCGGAAACCGTGGACGACTATCGGCGCAACAAGGAAGACAGCCAGACCTTGTATGAGCTTTTGCAGGATCATGTCATTCCGCTCTACTACGCGCGCGACCGCCTCGGCTATTCAGTCGGCTGGGTGAAAATGGCCAAGTACTCGATCGCCTCGCTGCTGCCGCGCTTCAACGCCAGTCGCATGGTGGGCGAGTATGTGAGCCGCTTCTACCTGCCGGCCAGCAAGCGTGGCCGGTTGTATGCGCAAAAGGACTACGAAAACGCCCGTTCGGTCGCCGCCTGGAAGGCGCGCGTCACCGCCGCATGGCCGGGGGTGCGGATCCGCCGGCTGGACGTGCCGAAGAAGCGCATCCAGTTCGGCGACACGGTGGAATTCCGTGTGGCGGTGAACCTGAACGGGCTACAGCCGGAGGACGTGGTGGTGGAAATGCTGGTCTCGCGTCCCAGCAAGCCCGACACCCGCGATTCGCGCCACTACCGCTTCGAGCCCCGTGGCATGGATGCGGCCACCGGCGAATTCCTCTTTGCCATGGATCTCGCGCCGAACCTGTGCGGACGCCTGGATTACCGCATCCGGGTCTATCCCTACCACGCGCTGCTCACCCATCCGCTGGAGCTGGGGCGGATGGTCTGGTTGTAGCCTGGCTCGAACGCTAGGCCGCCCGCGCGGCAACGCGGCGGTAAAGGTCGTGGTAGGCGCGCGCGCTGCGCGCCCACGAAAAGTCGCACGCCATGCCGGCACGCTGCATCTGGCGCCAGACGTCCGGCTGACGGTAGAGTGCCACGGCGCGGCGCACCGCGTCGGCGCAGGCATGATGTTCCACCGGGGCGAAGACGATGCCGGTGGCGCGGCCCGCCGCCAGATCCGCGCCGTGTGCGTCGACCACGGTGTCCGCAAGTCCGCCGGTGCGGTGCACGATGGGCGGGGTGCCGTAGCGCTGGCTGTACATCTGGTTGAGGCCGCAGGGCTCATAGCGCGAGGGCATCAGGAACATGTCGGCGCCCGCTTCCATGCGATGGGACAGGCCCTCGTCGTAGCCGATCACCACTGCAAGGCGTCCAGGATGCGCCCTTGCGAGGTCCGCGTAGGCCTGTTCGATGGCGTGGTCGCCGGCGCCCAGCACGGCAAACTGTAGGCCTTCGCGCACCAGGTCGTGCATCACCCCCAGCACCACGTCCGATCCCTTCTGGTAGGTGATGCGTGAAATCACCGCCACGAGCGGCGCGTCGGGTTCCCCGTCGAGGCCGAGTTCCGCCTGAAGGCGCGCCTTGAGCCGGGCCTTGTCGCCCAGCCGGGTGGCGTCGTAGTGCAGCGGCAAATGCACGTCGGTGGCCGGATCCCATTCCACCGTATCGATGCCGTTGAGGATGCCGGCCAGCACGTCACGGCGTTCGTGCAACAGCCCGTGCATGCCCATGCCCAGCTCGGGGCGCTGGATTTCCTCCGCGTAGGTGGGGCTCACGGTGGTCAGGTAGTCGGCGTAGAACACCCCCGCCTTGAGGAAGGACAGGTTGCCGTAATACTCGAGGCCATGGATGCTGAAGCTCTCCGGCGGCAGGGCGAGGGGCGCCAGCATTTCCTTGCCGAACACGCCCTGATAAGCCAGATTGTGGATGGTCATGATCGTGGGGGGCGCCGGCTGGGGCCAGAAACGCAGATAGGCCGGTGCAAGCCCGGTTTGCCAGTCATTGCAATGCACCAAGGCCGGGCGCCAGGTCTGTTTGTTCCAGATGCTCGCCAGCCATGCCGCAACGAAGGAGAGCAGGCCGAAACGCAGGGCGTTGTCCGGCCAGTCGCGACCGGCGGGATCCTGGTAAGGGCCGCCGGCACGGCTAAAAAACGGGTCATAGGCGACGATAAGAAGCGGTACCCGGCTGCCGGGCAGGCGGGCCTGGAGAATCACTACCTCGCCGGGCGCGAACGGGTTGGGCAGACTGGCGACTGGCCGGGCATCGGGGCACTTCGCCAGCACCGCAGGATAGCCGGGCAAAAGCAGGCGCACGTCGAGGCCGAGATCCTTAAGGGCGGTCGGCAGGGCGCCGGACACGTCGGCCAGCCCCCCGGTCTTGATCAGGGGATAAGCTTCGGAGCTGGCGAAGAGGATGCTGGGCGATGACGCGGGCATGTTTTCATTGGGGCGCCCGTGCTTTAGAGTGAGCGCATTCGGCCCGAATGGGTTGCATCAGGATTATACCAAGGCCGCGCGGCTGGCTGCGCACGGCCGGACAACGACGAGGACGACACGATGAAGATTGGTATGGTGGGGCTGGGCCGCATGGGCGGCAACATGGCGCGGCGCCTCGCGCGCGGGGGCGTCTCGGTGGTGGCGTACAACCGCAGCTTCGAAGTGGCCGAAGCGCTGGCGCAGGAGACGGGCGCGCAGGCGGCGCGGACCCTCGAGGCACTCGTGGCGGCGCTGCCCGCGCCGCGCATCGTCTGGCTGATGCTGCCCGCCGGGGCTGCCACCGACGATGCGATCGCCAAGCTGGCAGAGCTGCTCGCGCCGGGCGATCTGATCGTCGACGGCGCCAATGGTTTCTACAAGGATGCCATGCGGCGCGAAGGCGAACTCAAGGCGCGGGGCCTGCAGTTCGTCGATGCGGGTGTGTCCGGTGGCATCTGGGGCCTTAAGAACGGCTATTGCATCATGTTCGGTGGCGAGAAGAGCGCAGCCGAGCGGATTGCGCCCTACATGAAGGTGCTGGCACCGACGCCGGCTACTGGCTGGCTGCACTGTGGCCCCGCCGGCGCCGGGCACTTCACCAAGATGGTCCACAACGGCATCGAGTACGGCATGATGCAGGCCTTTGGTGAGGGCTTCGCACTGCTGAAGTCCAAAACCGAGTTCAACCTGGACATCGCCGCCATCGCCGAGTTGTGGCGGCATGGCAGCGTGGTGCGATCGTGGTTGCTTGACCTGACGGCGGAGGCGCTCGCGGGGGACCAGCACCTGGACACCATCGAGCCCTTCGTGCCGGATTCGGGCGAGGGCCGCTGGACGGCGCTGGAGTCCGTGGAGCAGGGCGTGCCGACCCCGGTGATGACCCTGGCGCTGATGATGCGTTTCGCCACCCAAGGCCGGAACGATTTTCCCGCCAAGCTCATCGCCATGATGCGCAAGGGCTTCGGCGGTCACGCGGTGAAGGAAGGGGGCGGCAAATGAACAATGGCGAGTTGCGCCAGACGCCGTGCAGCTTCGTGATTTTCGGTGCCACCGGCAATCTGTCCCAGATCAAGCTGCTGCCGGCGCTGTATCACCTGGAACGGGCCCGGCGCCTGCCCGAGGACATGAGCCTGTTCGCCTTCGGCCGCCGTCCCTACAGCGATGAGGACTGGCGCGCCTTCATGCGCGATGCGTTGGAAAAGAAGCTGAAGGACAAATTCGACGCGGCACTGTTCGATGTCTTCGCCCAGCGCTTCACCTACGTGCAGGGAGAGCTGCGCAACGCTGCGGATTACGAGAAGCTCAAGCAGGCATTGGCCACCCCCAAGATGGGGGCCTGTACCAACGTCGTGTTCTATCTCGCGATCAAACCCGCGGAGTTCGGCGCAGTCATCAACAACCTGGACAAGAGCGGGCTCAACAAGCCGCGCGGCCTGCATCGGATCGTGGTGGAGAAACCTTTCGGCGAGGACATCGAAAGCGCCGAGATGCTGAATCAGGTGCTGCACCGGCATTTCGACGAGGAGCAGGTCTTCCGCATCGATCACTATCTGGGCAAGGAGACGGTGCAGAACCTGCTGGTGTTCCGTTTCGCCAACACCCTGATCGAGCCGCTGTGGAATCGTAATTTCATCGACCACGTGCAGATCACCGTGGCCGAGGAGGTGGGCATCGGCAAGCGCGCCGACTACTACGAGCGTGCCGGCGCCCTGCGCGACATGTTGCAGAACCACCTGATGCAGCTGCTCACCGTGGTGGCCATGGAGCCCCCGGCCAACATGGACGCGGATGCGGTGCGCGACGAGAAGGTGAAGGTCCTGCGTTCAATCCGTCCGATCTCCAAGCGCTCGGTGAATGCGCACGCCTTCCGCGCCCAGTATGCGCAAGGTTTCGTCAACGGCGAGCAGGTGCCGGGCTACCAGGACGAGGAGGGGGTGGAGCCGGGCTCGGTGACTGAAACCTACGTCGCGGCGAAGTTCTATATCGATAACTGGCGCTGGCGCGACGTGCCCTTCTATCTCCGCACCGGCAAGCGTATGGCCAAGCAGCTGTCGATGATCGCCATCCGCTTCAAGCACCCGCCGCAGCAGCTGTTCCGCGAGACGCCCTTGCAGTCGATCGCGCCGAACTGGGTGGTGCTGTCCCTGCAGCCGCAGGAGAGCATGCACATGGAGGTGCACGTGAAGCAGCCGGGCCTGGAGATGCAGACCCGGGTGCTGAAGATGAATGCGTTCTATCAGGAACCGGGCGTCACGTCCCTGGATGCGTACGAGAACCTGCTCCTGGACGTGATCGAGGGCGACCGGACCCTGTTTATCCGTTACGACGAGGTGGAGTGGGCCTGGCGTGTGGTGGATCCCATCCTCAAGCACTGGGCCATGGAGCGGGACTACATCCACACCTACCCTGCCGGCACCTGGGGTCTGCACGAGGCGGGCCGCCTGTTCGACGGCGAGGACCAGGAGTGGCGCAACGAGGTGTGAGGCCTCGGGCCGGTGGGCGCTTCAGTGGCTGGCCGGGGCGGGCGCCGGCTGTGCCTGGGCGACCTGCCGGGGCGGCGCCTTGTCGCCGTAGGCCCAGGCGATCAGCCCGCTCGACATGAAGAATCCGATGGCAAACATCGTCAATGCGCGCACGACGCGTTTCGTGTTCATGATTGCCCTTTCGCATGCGGTTGAATTCGCGCGCCGCCGGCGCGCCCTGTTGGATTCAGTTATCGGACATGCGCGTGCCAAGTTTAAACAGACCGCAATCTTCGACCGTTGCTGGGAACGGAGGCGTGATGCTGCGTTGGCAGTGGTTCGATAACGAGGCGGACGTGCGCGACGCGGCACGCAGCATGATCGCTGCCGCCGCGACCGAGGCGATCCGTGACCGCGGGGTGTTTCAGATCGTGCTAGCGGGGGGTGCCACGCCCCGCGCGGTTTACCACACCCTCCGCGAGTTGCCCACGCGGTGGGACGCCTGGCAGGTCTATTTCGGGGACGAGCGGGTGTTGCCGGCCGGGGACCCCGATCGAAACAGCGTCATGGCGGCGCAAGCCTGGCTTGAGCATGTGCCGATCCCACCGGCGCAGATCCATGTGATCCCCACCGAACGCGGGCTCGAAGCCGCGGCGGATGCCTACCGCAGGCTGCTGGCCGATGTGGGCACCTTCGATCTGGTCCTGCTGGGCCTGGGGGAGGATGGGCACACCGCCAGCCTGTTCCCGGGGCACGAGTGGGGCACCGGTCCGCACGCGCCAGACGTGCTGACGGTGGAGGACGCCCCCAAACCGCCGCCGCAGCGCGTGTCGCTGTCCGCACAGCGGTTGTCGCGCGCACGTCGGGTCGTGTTCCTGGTGACGGGCGCGGCTAAGCGGGAGGCCGTGGCACGCTGGCGGCGTGGCGAGCGCATACCCGCTGCAGCCATCCAGTGCGAAAATGGCGTGGACGTGCTGCTCGATCGGGCCGCCAACGCTGATCGCTGAGTTGGGACCCCGTGTGACGGGCCTCCCCGGTGTCCATGGCCTGCGCTGATGTCTTGCTGAAGGTTTGCTAGGTTGTGTCCAGCAGCCGCGTCACTAGCCCGCGCGGCGCGGGCCCGGGCAGGGGAATGCGTACCCGGTAGCCCGCCCCCGGCGCGGTCCGCAGCGGCTCGCCCGCCTCGTTCTCCATGTGGGTGAGTTCGATCACGCGATTGCCTGCGGGCTGCATGATTTCGAGCTTGTCCCCCACGGCGAACCTGTTCTTCACCTCGATCTCCGCCAGGCCGGTGGCGGCATCGTAGGCGAGCACGTTGCCCACGTACTGACAGCGGCCGGCTTCCGAATGGCCGCGCAGATAGTTCTGATAGTCCTCGGTGTGGTGGCGTTGGTAGAATCCGTCCGTGTAGCCGCGATGGGCGAGGCTTTCCAGCTCACCCAGCAGTGAGCCGTCGAACGGCCGGCCGGCGACGGCATCGTCGATGGCACGGCGATAGGTCTGGGCGGTGCGGGCCACGTAATAGAGCGACTTGGTGCGGCCTTCGATCTTGAGCGAATCGACGCCGATGTTCACCAGCCGCGCCACATGCTCGATGGCGCGCAGATCCCGGGAATTCAGGATGTAGGTGCCGTGTTCATCCTCGAAAATCGGCATCAGCTCGCCCGGACGCTGGCGTTCTTCCACCAGGTAAACCCGGTCCGCCAGCGGATGCCGTTGCTGGTTTCCGCAGTCGGCGAAGGCGGGCGCGGCCATGGCAGCACGGAAATCGAAGTCGATCTTCTGCCAGTCGCCACTGTCGGTTTCGGCGGCCGCGTGCACCTTGTAGTCCCAGCGGCAGGCGTTGGTGCAGGTGCCCTGGTTCGGGTCGCGGTGGTTGAAGTAGCCGGAGAGCAGGCAACGGCCCGAATAGGCGATGCACAGGGCGCCATGCACGAAGACTTCCAGCTCCATGTCCGGACAGCGCTGGCGGATGTCCTCGATTTCCTCCAGCGAAAGCTCCCGCGACAGGATCACGCGGGTGAGCCCGAGTTTCTGCCAGAACTTCACCGACGCGTAGTTGACCGTATTGGCCTGCACGGACAGGTGCACCGGCATGTCCGGCCATTTCTCCCGCACCATCATGATGAGCCCAGGGTCAGCCATGATCAGCGCGTCGGGGTTCATGGCGACCACCGGCGCGATGTCGGCCAGATAAGTCTTCACCTTGGCGTTGTGGGGCATCAGGTTGCTGGCCACGTAGAACTTCTTGCCCAGCTGATGCGCTTCGCGGATGCCCGTGTCCAGCTGCTTGAGCTGAAACTCATTGTTGCGCGCGCGCAGCGAGTAGCGGGGCTGGCCGGCATAAACGGCATCCGCGCCATAAGCAAACGCGTAGCGCATCTTTTCCAGGGTGCCGGCGGGAGAGAGCAGTTCAGGTGTTTTGATCATTTCACGACCGGACGCTGGTGAGGCGGATCCGACGACGGGCTTCAAAAACGGTAAAATTTTACGCCATGCCCGAGCCGTCTTTCGTCCACCTGCGCCTGCATTCCGAATTCTCGGTGGTCGATGGCATCGTGCGCGTGGACGACGCGGTCCAGTGGGCGTACCAGAACGGCATGCCGGCGCTGGCCCTCACCGATCTGGGCAATGTATTCGCTTTGGTCAAGTTCTACAAGGCGGCGCGCAGCAAGGGCATCAAGCCCATCATTGGCTGCGACGTGTGGGTCAGCAATGACGCCAATCGCGATCAGCCCTCCCGCCTGCTGCTGTTGTGCCGCAATCACGCGGGCTATCATCGCCTGTGCGAACTGCTGAGCCGGGCTTACCGCGAGAATCTCTATCGCGGCCGCGCCGAAGTGCGCAAGGCGTGGTTCGCGGCGGGTGGCAGCGATGGCCTGATCGCGCTTTCAGGCGGCCATTCGGGCGAGATCGGTCAGGCCCTCGCGCAGCACAATTGGGAGCGTGCACACCTGCTCGCCGCGGAGTGGGACCGGCTGTTTCCCGGGGCGTTCTACCTGGAGCTGCAGCGTACCGGGCAACCCGAGGCCGAGGCGCACGTCGCACATGCGGTGGCCCTGGCGCGGGAACGTGCGCTGCCGGTGGTGGCAACGCACCCCATCCAATTCCTCCGGCGCGAGGATTTCCGCGCACACGAGGCGCGGGTGTGCATCGCCGAAGGCTACATGCTTGGCGATCCGCGCCGGCCGCGCCTCTTCAGCCCGGAACAGTACTTCAAGTCGCCAGCCGAAATGGTCGCGTTGTTCGCAGACATGCCGGAGGCGCTCGCCAACAGCGTGGAAATCGCCAAGCGCTGCAATTTCACCATCGAGCTTGGCAAGCCCAAGCTGCCCTTGTTCCCCACCCCCAAGGGGATGACGCTGGACGACTTCCTGCTGGCCGAGGCCAGGGCCGGGCTGGAGAAACGCCTGGCGCAGCTGTTTCCGGATTCCGCCAAACGTGAGGACATGCGCCCCAGCTACGAGGCGCGCCTGGAGTTCGAAGCCAAGACCATCATCCAGATGGGGTTTTCGGGCTATTTCCTGATCGTGGCGGACTTCATCAACTGGGCCAAGCGCAACGGTGTGCCCGTCGGGCCGGGGCGTGGCTCCGGGGCCGGCTCGCTGGTGGCGTACTGTTTGGGAATCACCGAGCTCGATCCGCTCCGATATGACCTGCTGTTCGAACGCTTTCTGAACCCGGAGCGGGTGTCCATGCCCGACTTCGACGTGGATTTCTGCCAGGACGGGCGCGACCGCGTGATCGACTACGTGCGCAAGCGCTACGGTGAGCAAAGCGTGTCCCAGATCGCCACTTTCGGCACCTTGGGCTCCAAGTCGGTCATCCGCGACGTGGGCCGCGTGCTGGACATGCCCTACAACTTCTGCGACCAGCTTTCCAAGCTGATTCCGGTCGAAGGCGTGAAGCCGGTGTCCCTGGCCAAGGCGCTGGAGATCGAACCCCAGCTCAAGGAACGCTACGACAAGGAAGAAGAGGTGCGCGAGCTCATCGACCTGGGGCAGACCCTGGAAGAGCTGACCCGCAACGTGGGCATGCACGCGGGGGGCGTGCTGATCGCGCCGGGCAAGATCACGGACTTCTGTCCGATCTACAGCGCGCAGGGGTCCGATTCGGTGGTGAGCCAGTTCGACAAGGACGACGTGGAGGCCGTCGGCTTGGTGAAGTTCGACTTCCTGGGCCTGCGCACCCTCACCATCATCGACTGGGCCGTGAAGTTCATCCGCACGCTGAATCTCCATGAGGGTGACGCCGAGTTCAGCATCGAGCGCATCCCGCTCGATGATCCGGCAAGCTACACACTGCTCAAGGCCTGCAACACCACGGCCGTGTTCCAGCTGGAAAGCCGTGGCATGAAGGACCTGATCCGACGTCTGCAGCCGGACACCTTTGAAGACATCATCGCACTGGTGGCCTTGTTCCGACCGGGTCCGCTGCAGTCCGGCATGGTGGACGATTTCATCAACCGCAAGCACGGCCGGGCCAAGGTCGACTACATGCACCCGAAGCTGGAGAGCGTGCTCAAGCCCACCTACGGCGTCATCGTGTACCAGGAGCAGGTGATGCAGATCGCCCAGATCCTGGGTGGCTACACCCTGGGCGCCGCGGACCTGCTGCGCCGTGCCATGGGCAAGAAAAAGCCCGAGGAAATGGCCAAGCACCGCAACATTTTTGTGCAGGGCGCGGTGGCGCGCGGTGTCGACGAGAAGCTCGCCACCGAGCTGTTCAACCTGATGGAGAAGTTCGCCGAGTATGGCTTCAACAAGTCACACTCGGCGGCTTACGCGCTGGTGGCCTATCAGACCGCGTATCTGAAGGCGCACTATCCAGCGGCCTTCATGGCGGCGACCCTGACTGCCGATCTGGCGGATACCGACAAGGTATTCCACCTGTACGAAGATTGCCGCGAGCAGGGGCTGGAGGTGCTCCCGCCGGACATCAACAGCAGCGAGTTCCGCTTCGTCCCGCTGGACGCCAAGTGCATCCGCTATGGTCTGGGCGCCATCAAGGGCACCGGGCAGGCGGCGATCGACGCGATCGTGAAGGCGCGTAAGGCGGGTGGTCCGTACACGAGCCTGTTCGACCTGTGCCGGCGTGTGGACAAGCGCGTGGTGAATCGGCGGGTGATCGAGGCGCTCATCTGCGCCGGCGCCTTCGATTCGATCACCGATCATCGCGCCAGCCTGATGGCCTCGGTCGGTCACGCGCTCGACGCGGCCCAGCAGGCGGCCGCGAGCGCCAATCAGGCGAGCCTGTTCGGTGCCCTGGAGGGCCCCGGGCCGCAGGCTGGCGACCGGCTCGTGGAGGTTGCGCGCTGGTCGGACAGGGAGCGGCTTCAGCACGAAAAGAAAAGTTTGGGGTTTTACTTCAGCGGGCACCCCTTCGATGCCTACCGCGACGAACTGGCCGGCTTCGTCAAGACTCGTCTGGCATCGCTGGCGCCGCAGGCGGAGAAGCAGCTCCTCGCGGGGATCGTTTATGCCATCCGCACCCTGATGACCAAGCGTGGCAAGATGGCCTTCGTGGCGCTGGATGACGGCGAGGCTCAGGTCGAGGTGGCGGTGTTCAACGACTTGTTCGAGCGCCACCGGGATCTCCTGCGGGAGGACCAGTTGCTCCTCGTTGAAGGGAGGGTGAGCCGCGATGACTATTCAGGGGGCCTGCGCGTCAGCGCCGATGGGTTGTATGACCTGAGCCAGGCGCGCACACGCTTTGCCAAAGCCATGCGCTTGCACATGAACGGTGAGGCGAATGCGGCCAAGCTGCGCGAGCTTTTGCGGCCGCACCAGATCCGTGCGAGCGGGGAACACCCGGGCTGTCCGGTCACCATTGCTTACCGCAACCGCGAGGCCTGCTGCGAGCTCCAGCTGGGTGATGCCTGGCGTGTGGCGCTCGACGACGGCCTCCTGACCGCCCTTCGAAACTGGCTGTCCGAGGACAACGTCGTCATCCTATATCAATAACTATATGAATATAAATAGGTATTTGTGGACTAAAGTTTGGCGCGACCCAGACGCTAGCATAATTGGGCGCGGCGGCAAAAAACTGCTTGCAAATAAAATTAAAATATTAGATAATACTTATAACTGAATCGCTGCCCAACGGCGGTTCAGGGTTGTCTCCTCCATCCTCCTCCTTTGGTGGATTTTCAGCGCGGTCACCGACCGCGCTTTTTTTTGTCCGTATTTTCCCGCAAAGGCTTGGCATGGGCGGTTCCGACGGGGGTCATAGGGTTGGCAGCCGCTGGAAACCCTCAAGGTCTTCGGGGTGATCCAGCACCCTCACGTCCACCCGGTCTACCCTGGCCCGTTGTGGTCCGCGCCGCGCCCATGCCTCGACTTGGGCGACATCCTCAGCCTGCCCCTGCAGCAAGGCCTCGACACTGCCATCGCTGCGATTACGTACCCAGCCCCGGACCCGGTGCGCGGTGGCGACACGGCACAGGCTGTCGCGGAAGAACACACCCTGCACCAGCCCGTAGATGCGCAACTGCCGGGTAACCATGGACGGCCTTTTCTCCTAGGCGGCGGTGCACGAGTATGGCATAACTTTCGGTAGCATCGGACTATTTACAAACGTGACGGATTTCTTCATCGTACCGTCACAGCGGTGTGGTTCGACATTCGAGGTGCGCTGCTTAAACACCAAACCTGGAGAATGAAGGAGACAGAGATGCTATCGAGATGCAAAGCCATGGCGGCGATGGGTGCCCTCGCGCTGCTCGGCCTGGGCGGTTGCGCCACCAACACCAAGTCGACCGATCCGGTGAAGACGGTCTATCACATCAATGACAGCGCCGTGGCGAGGGCAGCGCTGCAGAACATCAACAACCATCTGAAAGCCGATCCCAAGGCCAAGATCACCGTGGTGACCCACGGCAAGGGCATCGACTTCCTGCTGGACGGTGCCGCCGATCCGAATGGCAACCCGTACAACATCCGCGTCGAAGAGTTGATGGCGAAGGGCGTGGATTTCCGTGTCTGCAACAACACCCTGGTGGGTCGCAAGATCGACGCGAGCAAGGTGCTGCCGGGGGCGAAGATCGTGCCGTCCGGTGTCGCCGAAGTCGGCAAGCTACAGAACCTCGAAGGCTACGTGTACCTCAAACCCTGACTAGACACATTTTAGAAAAGGAGACGGCAATGAACAAATTCGCAAAATGGCTGGTGGCCATGGTGGCAAGCCTCGGTTTCGGTGCAGCGGCGATCGCTGCGGATACCAAGGCGGTTTACCACATCAACGACAGCGCGGTGGCGGGCGCGGCGCTCAACAACATCAAGAACCATCTGGCGGCGGACCCGAATGCCAAGATCGTGGTGGTGACCCACGGCAAGGGCATCGACTTCCTGCTGGACGGTGCCGCCGATCCGAATGGCAACCCGTACAACATCCGCGTCGGAGACTTG
>FWPV01002128.1_pt1 | contig 50132 bp, 56 predicted proteins | sample 2228371 | NCBI WGS metagenome assembly FWPV01 (sample SAMEA103939776, study PRJEB20133) | metagenome | reverse complement strand
AGCCATCTTTATCACGTGGATGATGGATGCGCTGGGTCGCTATATGGAATACAGTCTTCCCATATTTGGGGTAATTTTGATCCTTCTCCTGATCTTTTTCCCGGAGGGGTTTGGGACCCGTCTTGGGATGAGGTTTGTCTACCTGATCAGTTATTTTCCGAGAAAGAAAAGGAGGGATGAAGGGAAGATCAAATGATTCTTTCTGTGGAGAAGATTGTAAAGGAATATGACGGGGTTTGCGCCCTGAATGGGATTTCCCTCAAGGTGGAACAAGGTACCATCAAAGGCCTCATCGGTCCCAATGGCTCTGGAAAAACGACCCTCTTCCATCTGATCAGTGGTGTGGAGAGGCCATCCTCAGGGAGGATCTTTTTTAAGGGGATTGATATTACTCTTCTTCCACCTCATGAAATCTCTGCCCTTGGTTTGGGAAGAACGTTTCAAACCATCCAGACCTTTGGGAATATGTATGTCATCGATAATATCATGACGGGGATGCATCTCAGGTTAAAAGGAGGATTTCTCTCCTGTGGACTCTGGTTGCCCTGGATTGGAAGGGAGGAGAAAGAGGCATTAAAAAAGGGAAAGGAGATTTTAGAATTCCTTGGGCTGTTAGGCCGGTGGGAATGGAATGCTTCCCAACTTTCCTATGGGGAACAGAGATTACTGGAACTGGGCCGTGCCCTCGCTATGGAACCAGACCTTCTCCTTCTTGACGAACCCGGCGCAGGTCTCACCCCTGTTGAGATTCACCAACTTTCACAAAAGATTCTAACACTCAAACAGAAAGGCATCACCATTTTTTTGATCGAGCACCACATGGGCATGGTGATGGAGATAGCGGATGAAGTGGCTGTCCTTCATAACGGAGAGCTGATCGCCGAAGGATCTCCTGGGGCTGTCCGAGAAGACCCCAAAGTGAAGGAGGCCTATTTGAGAGGGAAGAACTCTGGTGCTTAGCCTCAGGAAGTTGAAAGTCCATTATGGTCCCTTAGTGGCCCTTCAAGAAATCTCATTGAGAGTGGAAGAGAAGGAAATCGTTTCCCTCATTGGTCCCAACCGGGCAGGAAAGACGACTCTGCTTCTCACCCTCTCTGGAATTTTAAAGACAAGCGAGGGCCGAATCCTCTTTCAGGGCAAAGACATCACCAACCTTTCCCCTCACAAAATTGTAAAAAGTGGATTGGGACATGTTCCCCAAGGCCGACATATCTTTCCCACCCTCTCGGTTAAAGACAACCTATTAATCGGGTCCTATCCTAAGAGAAACGCACCGGATGGAAATCAGAAAGACTTAGAAAAAATCTATCAACTCTTTCCAACATTAAAAGAGAAAGAGAGACAAAGAGCCGGAACGCTTAGTGGAGGGGAGCAGCAGATGTTGGCTATTGGAAGGGCGATGATGGGAAGGCCAAGCCTTCTGATGCTTGATGAACCTTCCTCAGGGCTTGCTCCAAGATATATCGATGAAATTTTTTCAAAATTTAAGGAGATGAATCATCGTGGGTTGACCCTCTTCATTGTTGAACAAGAAATTTATCTGACCCTCTCCCTTTCCCATCGAGGATACCTCCTCCGGAATGGTCGGATTGTTAAGGAAGGAACGGCCACCACCCTTCTCCATACCCCAGAGATTGAAGCCCTCTACTTGGGCAATCCCTTATAAACTTCCCATTTAGGATAGGTCAAAACTCCTTCTACTACCTTAGCACACGGATGGAGTTTGTGGGGTTGGCTTTGAGTTAGACTGAGAATATGTTCTACCTGTAAACCCCTTATCGTTAACGCATCCGCAAGAAGAGAACGATGACAGCGCCAGGGCAAGGCTTCTGCACACATGATGGAAGTTCTTTTTTGGTTTGCAATCCTGAGCAATTCCTTTAAATTCTCCTCGAATTCTCTGCTCTCCATATAATCTGCAAAGCCACGGAATCCTGGACTTCTCCAGGCAAGATTTTTTGAATCGGGGTGAGCTCGACGAAACCCACCCAGCCCGGGCATAGGGATATATTGAAGCCCGGCTTCCTTCAATCTCTCCCTGAAGGTTTCTTGATCGAATTGAGGGTTATGCTTGGATCGAGGGACCCTTCGAATGTCCGCAAGCACCCCCACCTTGTAAGCGTTCAGAATTTGGATGAAGTCTTTCAAAGGCCTTGTCGAATGGCCAATTGTAAAGATGATAGGGGGTGAGTCCAATCCCATTCTGTAAATTGACACCTCCTATTTTTAGATACTATAATGGATAAAAGAAAAAAAGGTCAAATATTTCCTCCTGAGAAGAGAAGGTTATACTAAAGATTGGCCTTTCTACGAACCGTTTTTATTTTTAGGGGGTTAAATTTTTAGAAGTGACCTGCGAAAAGCGGACCTATCGAAATCTGGTCAAAGGAGAAGACCTCCCCAAATTTGAGGTGGTAGTGAAGGAGACGGATCTTCTGATCCGAGCAGAAAGGGATCTTTTTAAGGAGGCCAGGGATTCGGTCTTAAACTACAGGGAACAGATTGAGAATTATATTTCCTTGAACCCCCAATTTTTGACCAGTCTCGTTCCGATTCCGCAGGACCCTTACGCTCCTCCAATTATTCAGGAGATGATCCGGACCTCCCAGCGGGCCAATGTCGGTCCGATGGCTGCTGTAGCCGGAGCCATTGCGGAATGGGTTTCGAAAGACCTCCTGAAATTTTCGAAGGAGGTGATCGTTGAAAACGGAGGGGACGTTTACCTATCGATCCAAAAGGAGAGGACGGTTGGAATCTATGCAGGAAAATCTCCCTTAAGCCTAAAGGTAGGAATTGTGGTCTCCCCCGAGGATACTCCTCTGGGGATCTGTACCTCCTCTGGGACTGTTGGGCATTCCCTCAGTTTTGGAAAGGCAGATGCCATCTGTATCCTCTCTAAATCCGCGGCCTTGGCAGATGCGGTTGCCACCTCCATTGGAAATATCATTAAGGAGGAGAGGGATATCGAACGGGGTCTGGAGAGGGGAAAGGAGATTGATGGAGTATTGGGGTTAGTGATCATTATGGGGAAGAAGATGGGCGTGTGGGGAAATCTCAGGTTAACTCGACTCTCATCACCATGACCAAAGTCGCTATTACCACAGTGGGTTGTAAGGTCAATCAATTTGAATCCGAAGCCCTCCATACTTCCTTAGTAGAGAGGGGATATGAAGTGGTATCTTTTGGAGAGGGAGCAGACATTTCTATCATCAATACCTGTACCGTGACCCATCGGGCTGATTTTCAATCGAGACAGTTGGTCCGAAAGGCGTTAAGGCTAAACCCGAAATCTCTTCTTGTGGTAACAGGATGTTACTCCCAGGTTGAACCCGAGGTTTTCCTCAAGATGGAAGGGGTTCGTTATATTCTTGGGAACAAAGAAAAAGACCATCTTCCAGATCTCCTTCCATTAATGGAGAAGGGGGAAATTCCCAAGATCTTGGTTTCTAATATTGGTGAGGAGACTTCCTTCTCTACCTCTCTTCCCCACTCCTTTTTCCATCACACCCGTGCCTTCCTCAAGATTCAGGATGGTTGCAATGGTCAATGTTCCTATTGCATTGTTCCACGGGCCAGAGGTCCTTCAAGAAGCCTTTCTCCAGAGAAAATTTTCGAACAGATGAGAATCTTGAAAGAGAAAGGATTTAAAGAGGTAGTCCTTACGGGGGTCCATCTCGGATGTTATGGGGTAGACCTCAATCCTCCTTTTTCCCTTCAGAGACTTCTTGAATCCATAGAAGGGATGGAGACCCCGGATCGGATTCGGTTAAGTTCCATTGAGCCCAAAGATTTTTCCTCTTCTTTAATCTCCACGCTCTCTCAATCAAAAAAGATCTGTCCCCATTTCCATATTCCCATCCAGAGTGGGGACGATGAGATTTTAAAAAGGATGAATAGAGATTATGACCGGTCCTTTCTCATTGATCTCATCCAGGGGCTCAAGGAGAAGATTTCAGAGGCTTCAATTGGAGTAGATCTCATCATTGGATTTCCAGGAGAGACAGAAGAAAGGTTTGAGAGAACCTATCAACTCATCGATTCCCTTCCCATTTCCTACCTCCATGTATTTCCTTTCTCGAAACGGAAGGGAACCCCTGCCGCTCGACTCTCTCCACAACTTCCTGAATCGAGGATCAAAGAAAGGACAGATTTGATAAGAAGATTGGGAAGGGAAAAAAGGAAGGCTTTTAACCGCCAGTTTCTAAATAAGGAGTTAGATGTTTTGGTAGAAGATCGAAGGGATAAGGAGACTGGAAAGTGGGTAGGGATTTCAAGAAACTACATCCCTGTCCTTCTGGATTTGAGGCTTAGAGACCCGATGGCTCCCACCTGGGTTAATCAAGAATTGAAAATATGGATTACGGGAGAGTCCACAAAAGGCCTGATTGGGACTGTTAGAGAACATGGATGAGAGAAGACGGGAATCCTTGAAAGAACTGGAGGAGCACCTGGGGTATTCTTTTAAAGATATCCGCTTGTTGGAAAGGGCACTCACCCATCGTTCCTACATTAATGAATCCACCCTTTCCCCAAAAGAATCAAATGAGGTATTGGAATTTCTTGGAGACGCTGTGCTCAACCTTGCGATAGGTCAACTCCTCTACCTCAAATTTCCTGAAGTCCATGAAGGGATTCTATCTAAACAGAGGGCATCCCTTGTCAAAAAGAGCACCCTGGCTCAGGTCTCAAAGGAAATTCATTTAGAGGAGTATCTTCTCCTTGGGAAAGGAGAACGTTTAAATGCAGTGATTAAGAGATCCTCTATTCTATCCAATGCGTATGAGGCTTTAATTGGGGCAATCTTCATGGATTCTGGGTTCGATCAAGCCCTGGAGATTATTCGATCCCATTTTAAATCCTATCTTCAAGGAGAGACCATCCTCCCTCTCTTGGATGATTATAAAAGCCTTCTCCAGGAATATACGCAGAAGGTGTATGGCCTCTCTCCCCAATATAAGGTCCTCAGGGAGATCGGACCGGAGCATGAGAAACGATTTCAGGCCTCAGTGAGTATTGGGGGGAAAGTCGAAGGAATTGGGTGGGGAGGGAGCAAAAAGTCTGCCGAGCAAGAGGCTGCAAAAAATGCCCTAAAGAAAATGAATCACGTCTCTGAGCCTGACTTCTCTCGATATTTAAATGGAATATAGACCACCCCTGATCATCCCTGTCTTTCTTCCCGCTGTGGGTTGCCCGAAGCAGTGCCTCTTTTGCAATCAGAAAGCCATAACCAAGGAGGCTCCCACTCCTACGTCTGTTAAGCAGTTCATTAAAAATTCGCTCCGGACGTTTTCTCCGGGCAAAAGAGATCATGAGAGACAGATTGCTTTCTATGGAGGAAGTTTTACCGCGATGAGGAGAGAGGATCAAATCCTTTATCTCAAAGAGACAGAGCCCTTTCTTTTATCAGGAGAGGTCGATTCAATCCGGGTTTCCACTCGGCCTGATGCCTTAGATAGAGAAATTCTCTCCCTGCTTAGAGGATATGGAGTGAAGACGGTTGAGATCGGAGCCCAATCCTTGGTGGATGAGGTTTTAATTCATTCAGGAAGGGGACATTCTGCCGAAGACACCTTTTTTGCCGTTTCAGAGTTAAAAGAATTTGGATTTGAAGTCGGTCTTCATCTGATGATTGGTCTTCCAGGCGATGACCGTATTCGTTTTTCCCAGAGCCTTGAGCGGGCCATTGAACTTAAACCTGATTTCGTAAGGATTCATCCCACATTGGTTCTGAAGGGGGCTCCTCTGGAAGATTTATGGAGATCAGGAGGCTACAGCCCCCTTTCCCTAAGTGAAACCATTGATTGGCTTAAATATGGAATCCTCCGGTTGGAGAGTGCCTCCATTCCTATGGCCAGGATAGGTCTCCAGCCAACACGAGAATTAGAAGAGTATCTTCTTGCTGGTCCCTATCAACCTGCCCTCCACCAACTGGTCAGGTCAGCCATCTTTTACGATATGGCCAAATTTCTTCTTCAAGATTTTCGAAAAGGGGAAGAGGTTGTCTTTTTTTGTAACCCTAAAGAGGTCTCAAATTTAAGGGGCCAGAGGAACGAGAATTTCCTGAAACTGAAGAGGGAGTTTAACCTCAGCAGGATCTCCATAGAAGAGATAGCGGATTGCCCAAGGGGCTCCCTTGGACTTAAAATTCAAGGACGGGAGGTTTCGATCCATCAGAAATCGCTCAGCGTTTGGAAACTTTGAAAAGTTCACACTTTTCAATTCGGTTTGGCTCCCAGAGGGAGACATCAGAAAATGGGTGACCCCAAGTTTTTTGCCAACTTACAATTTTATAAATTTGGGGTCACCCATTTAAATATTGGAATTCTTTATAAATCGATCTTCAGAAAATTCTAAATCCTCTGAAGTACTTTTAATGTAAGGATGGGGAGAGTAGATTTTATAGAAACATTATAACCATAACTTATGTCAAGTTTGAAGACCTGCCCCCCATTAAAAAGGGGACCTAATAAAAGGTCCCCTTTTTAAATTCTGGCTCCCCGGGCAGGACTCGAACCTGCAACCTAGTGGTTAACAGCCACCCGCTACTACCGGTTGAGCTACCGGGGAATCTATGTTCTTTAAAATTTCTCTTCCAAACCCTGATTTATAATACTTCTCTTTTTCTCGGGCTTCTTTACTTGATTTACAAGCTTCTTTGAATATCAATGTAAATGGTCTTCTCGACCTTGTACAGCTCGTTACTCCCCTATTATGTTCACGAAGCCTTTTTTCTTGATCTTTTGAAATTCCAATGTATAAATTGCCATCCTTGAGACTTCGTAATGCGTATACGAACCATTTTCCCATGGTTAACAGCCACCCCTGCCTACCGGCAGGCAGGCGCTACCGGGGAATCGATAGAAATTTAAATCACCAAACCGATAATTTCAAATTTAAAATTTATGATTTCAAATTCTTATTCAAACAAATAAATATTATCACAGTCATTGCGAGCCCGGAGGGCGTGAAAATCTCAACGCTATACTCCTCTCAATGAGAAACGACTTATTTCATTTAGAATAAGATTCAAAATTTAAAATTCAAAATTCCTAAATTCCTAAATTCCTAAATTCCTAAATTCCTAAATTCCAATGATCTATTTCTATTTTAAATAAAAAAATAAAAAATGACAAATGGAACTTATCCTAACCCTGAAGTTTCACTTCCTCCTGCTGGAGAACAGGGGTTATCTTTTTCAATGTCTTCTTTTTCCGCCAGGAAATCAGGATGCTGGCGGGTCCGGATAGGACATAGAGCAGGGCAGAGATAAAAAGCACGACCACTGGTGCCATGACAATCACAATCATCAAAAGGACGACAAAGATAAAGATGCTGAAAGGCTTTCGCTTTGCCAGATTGAGTTCTTTGAAACTAAAGTATCGGATATTAGAAACCATCAGGAAGGCCAAAATATAAATCATCACCAGAATGACAATGTCTTTTACCCCTCCCGACTCGATTAATTCAAAGTAGAGAAGGATCGTCAGAGCAATCAATGAGGCGGCTGCAGGGATGGGAAGGCCCTTAAAATATTTTACCTCCCCGGAGGAGGACTGGACATTAAACCTCGCCAATCTCAAGGCTCCGCAGACCACGAAGAGAAAGGCCGCAAGCCAGCCAAATTTCCCGTAAGGTCGGAGGGCCCAGTTAAAGGCAAGCACCGCAGGAGCAATGCCAAAAGAGACGAGGTCTGCAAGAGAATCATACTGGACCCCAAACTTTGAGGTGGCCCCAGATAGACGGGCTATCTTCCCATCCAGAACATCGAAGACCCCAGCAAGAAGGATGGCATAGGCGGCATAATCAAACTTTTCTTGGAAGATGGAGATAATGGCCCAGAAACCACAGAAGAGATTTCCTGTGGTAAAAAGGTTGGGAAGAATATAGACTCCTCTTTTCATCTTAATTTGCGGTCTTTTCTTTTTCATGGACGATACCCAATGATTGACTCTCCTCCCTTCACATGCTGGCCCAACCGGACAATGGGTTGGACCTCTGTGGGGAGGTAGAGGTCGACCCTTGATCCAAAACGGATCAGACCAAAGATCTCTCCCCTCTTCAATTTATCTCCTGCCCTGGGATAGCAGACAATCCTTCTTGCCACAAATCCAGCGATCTGGACCAAGAGGATCTTAAACCGTTCTTCTGCCTCCATGACAAAGGCATTTTGTTCATTCATGAGGGAGGCCTTCTCGCGGCTTGCGATGGTGAATCGCCCTGGATGGTAACTCCTCTGAAGAATTTCTCCTGAGACAGGGGCTCGATTGATATGGACATCAAAGAGAGACATAAAGATGCTCACCTTTAGAGCCCTCTGTTTCAAAAAACGATCTTCTTGGCACTCCCCGATGTGGATGATCCTTCCATCCGCAGGAGAGAGAATCACGTTTTCAAGAGATGGAACCTTTCTCTTGGGATTCCTGAAAAAGAAGGCCATAAAGAGAGTCAGAAGGATCCCCAGAACCATCAAGATCTTAGGCCCAGTCAAAATGAAGACCAATGTGAGAAGGGTGATTGGAAGTAAAAAGGGAAGTCCCTCCTTTGCAATGGGCCATTGATTCTCTCTCATCAGACCTTTTTCTCCTTGAGCCAGCCCATCATGGATCGAAGTTTCTTCCCCACCTCTTCGATGAGATGGTTCGACTCCTCCCTGCGAAGGGCATTAAAGATGGGCCGATTGGCCTGGTTTTCCAGGATCCATTCTTTTGCGAATTGACCGCTCTGGACTTCCTTCAGGATTCGTTTCATCTCCTGCCTTGTCTCCTGGGTGATGATTCGTTTTCCCCGGGTGAGGTCGCCATATTCTGCGGTGTCGCTTACGGAATATCGCATGAAGGAGATTCCTCCTTCATACATCAGATCCACAATCAATTTCAATTCATGGAGACATTCAAAGTAGGCAATCTCGGGTTGATAGCCTGCTTCCACCAGGGTGTCGAACCCTGCCTTAATCAGCTCACTGACCCCACCGCAGAGGACCACCTGTTCTCCAAAGAGGTCGGTTTCGGTCTCCTCCTTAAATGTGGTTTCAATCACACCGGCACGCGTCGCCCCAATGCCTTTCGCATAGGCAAGGGCCACCTGCTTAGCTTTTTTAGAATAATCCTGATGGATGGCCATCAGAGAAGGAACCCCTGCCCCTTTTAAAAATTCCCTTCTCACCAGATGCCCCGGCCCCTTGGGAGCAATCATCACCACATCGACCTCTTTCGGGGGAACAATCTGGCCATAGTGGATATTAAATCCATGAGAAAAGAGAAGGGTCTTTCCCTTTTGGAGATGAGGTTTGACGTCCATCTCATAAAGTTTCGCCTGGAGATGGTCCTGGGTGAGGATCTGGATAAGGTCGGCCTGTTTCGAGGCCTCCGAGGCGGTGACCGGCTTAAAACCATCTCGCAAAGCGAGTTGATAGTTCTCACTGCCTTCTCTCTGAGCCACAATGACATGCAGACCACTGTCACGAAGGTTCAGGGCATGTGCATGTCCCTGGCTTCCATAACCAATGATGGCAATCTTTTTTCCTTTTAGAGGGTTGAGGTTGGCGTCCTTGTCATAATAAATTTTCATCTCCTGGTCTCCTTATTTAGAAAACTTTCTTCCAGAACCCTTAAGGTGATTCATCCACTTTCGCTAAGTGATCTCTGTGGAAGCCTTGCTTCCTCGGGCCATGGCCACACGGCCTGTCCGGACCAATTCCTTGATCCCAAAGGGTTTGAGAAGGGAAAGCAGGGCGTTGATCTTTTTCTCATCCCCCGTGACCTCAATGGTATAGGTTTTCGACCCCACATCCACCACCTTTCCCCTGAAAATATCTACGATCCTGAGGATTTCCCCACGTGTTTCCGCAGTGGCCGAGACCTTTACCAGGACCATCTCCCTTTCCAAAAAATCCTTATCGATCAGGTCCATCACCTTGATCACAGGAATCAATTTGTTGAGTTGTTTGATTACCTGTTCAATGATCTGGTCATCTCCCCGGGTGACAATCGTCATGGTTGAAACCGTAGGGTCCAGGGTTTCGGCTACACAAAGGCTCTCAATGTTGAAACCCCTCCCGCTGAAAAGCCCAGCGATTCGAGCCAGAACTCCAAACTCATTTTCTACTAAAAGAGTAATGACATGTCGCATATTTTTTTATTTCGGATTGGTCCTCTGCGGACGCTTTGCGCGAATTCTGGAATTCGGAATTTCTAAATCCGCAATCCGGAATTTCCAAATTTTTTATACCAGTCTCATCTGATTGAGGGGTTCTCCAGCCGGGACCATTGGGTAAACATTCTCCTCTGGATCGATCACAAAGTCAATCACCACGGGGTGGGGGATTGAGAACGCCTTTTTCAGCGTAGGAACTACCTCCTCGGGTTGAGTGGCCCTGAGACCCACGGCTCCATAAGCCTCGGCTAATTTGACAAAGTCTGGAGAGACTCCCTCCAGGCAAGTGGAGGCATAACGTTTCTCATAAAAGAATTCCTGCCACTGCCTGACCATGCCCAGATATCCGTTGTTCAGTATGACCACCTTTACCGGCAATTGATACTGACAGATCGTTGCCAGTTCCTGAGAGTTCATCTGAAAACTTCCATCTCCTGCGATATCGATCACCAGTTTGTTGGGGAAGGCGACCTGGGCTCCAATGGTCGCTGGAAATCCGTATCCCATGGTTCCTAATCCTCCTGAGGTGAGCAGGGTCCTTGGTTTGAGGAATGGGTAGTACTGGGCTGTCCACATCTGATTTTGACCCACCTCTGTGGCAATAATGGCATCACCCCTGGTCAGTTCAAAGATTTTTTCGATCACGAATTGAGGTTTAATAATCTTATCCTGGCGATATTCCATACTATGAATCAATTTCCATTTCTCAATCTGATGTTTCCATTTCTCAAGCCCCTGTCTAAAGGACCCCGTATCCTCTTGCTCAAGGAGGGAAAGGATCTTGATCAACACCCGTTTACAATCTCCCACAATGGGGAGATCCACCCTCACATTTTTACTGATAGAAGTGGGATCAATATCAATATGGATAATCTTTGCCTGAGGGGCAAAGGATTCGATCTTCCCAGTCACCCGGTCATCAAAGCGAGATCCAATAGCCATGAGAAGGTCAGATTCCTGAACCGCCATATTGGCCCGATAGGTTCCATGCATTCCTAACATTCCCAGAGAAAGGGGGTGGTTGCCAGGAAAACCCCCTAACCCCATCAGGGTCATCGTCACAGGTATTCCCAGTTTTTCGGCCAGGAGGGTCAGTTCTTTCGAGGCATTGGAAGAGATAATCCCTCCTCCGATATAAAGAACAGGTCTCTTTGCCTTCAGGATCATCTTCACTGCCCTTTGAATCTGGCCTGGATGTCCTTCATAAGTGGGGCGGTATCCTCGTGTAAGGATCTTTTCAGGATATTTAAATTCAGTCGAATCGATGAGGATATCCTTGGGAAGATCGATCAGGACAGGGCCGGGCCTTCCACTCCTTGCGATGTAGAAGGCTTCCTTCATGATTCGGGCTAAATCCTTGACATCTTTCACCAGATAATTATGTTTTGTACAGGGTCGGGTAATTCCGATAATATCCACTTCCTGAAAGGCGTCATTTCCAATCAGGGGGGTGGGGACTTGGCCTGTTAAGACAACAATGGGAATGGAATCCATGAAGGCAGTGGCGACTCCAGTCACTGTATTGGTGGCTCCAGGTCCTGAGGTTACCAGCACCACTCCCACCCTTCCCGTGGCTCTTGCATATCCGTCTGCAGCATGGACCGCCGCCTGTTCATGCCGGACGAGGATCTGTTTGATGGAAGAGCCTTGGAGCTCATCGAAAAGGGGAAGCACGGCTCCTCCAGGATAGTTGAAGAGGATATCCACCCCTTCCTTCTTTAAACACTCAACAACAATCTGGGAACCGGTTTTCTTCATCTCTTAAGCCAATAGAATTATTCCCGTCTTCAAATTTTCCAATTTTAAATTCTTTTTAACGATATTTCATCAGAATTCTTTCCATTTCATCCTTTAAGGCAAGTTTTTTCTTTTTAATAATTTTGATCTCGATCTCATCTTTCGGGGTAAGATAGGGTTTCTTTTCCAACTCCTCCAATTGTCTGGCTAATTCCATATGGGCCTTCTTGGCTTTTAGAAAATCCTCGTTCTCTCTCAAAAGCCTTTCAACCAATTCTTCTTCTCTGGTCATCTTTGTCCCTCATCCATTTAAAAAATTTAAATTTTTAGGCTTTAAATAGGTTAATATAATTTTAATATTTTTTCAAATTAGGGATTTCTCCCTCCATTTCAATTCAGCCTCTGAGGGTCGAATATAGAGAGGTGTAAAATTTGACAGGTCTAATGTTTCTCCCCTTTCAAGCCTTTCCATTCCAAGTTTGGCCACGGTGGAACCATGAGGGATATGGAATGGAGGGAGAGGGAACATGGCAAGGTGTTGAAGGTTCTCCTTTAGAAAGGCTCCGTAGGTTTTCACTCCATTGCCAAAAAACAAGGTCAGTTCCTTGATTTTTAACACCAGTTTCCTGGGGTCAATCGCCTCTATCGGGGATTGGAGTTGAGGATAAGTCCCTCCCTCATAGCGATAAAAGGCAGTGTAGATCTCTCCTTTCCTTGCATCAAGGATAGGGCAGAGAAGATAGGGGGTGGAGGAAATCTGTGAGGCCAGGACTTCCAGGGTAGAGATACCCACCACAGGTTTCTCCCAGGAGAGGGCTAATCCCTTGATGGTACCCACTCCAATTCTTAGTCCTGTAAAAGAACCCGGCCCCAAGGAGATCGCCAGACCGTCAAGTTCGCTCCCCTTACATCGAGACTCTTTGAGAACCCAATCGATGGCTTTAAGGAGCCTTTCAGAATGGGTGATGGGAAGATCGAGGAGATAATCGGAGATCACCCACTCATCCTCCACCAAGCCAACGCTACCACAGGAGGTCGAGGTGTCAATTCCTAACACCTTCATATTAAAACTTTAAGCCTCCCGGAGAAAAGATTCGAATCAAGTCATTATAAAAAGCAAAGAGCATCAGAAGGATAATAAAGATCAGACCCACCTGCTGGGCGATCTCCATTTTTTTGATGCTCAGAGGTCTCCTTAAGATGGCCTCCAATCCGAGAAAGAGGAAATGACCTCCATCCAGAATGGGGATGGGGATCAGGTTGATCACCCCAAGGTTGATACTGAGAATGGCCATAAAGAGGGCAAGGCTTACCAATCCTCTTTTGGCTTGCTCTCCTGCCAGTTGGGCAATCAGAATGGGCCCGCCAATCGTCTTTGCAGGGATCACCCTCTCAATCAATTTCAGAATGGTCATGTAGGTTAATTTAATTCCTGACCAGGTTTGTGAAAACCCCATTCCAATGGCGACCAGCGGATTTACTTTTTCCACTAAAATTTCATCAAAAGGAGTGATGCCAATGATAAAGGTTTGAACCTCTTCTCCAAAGATATTCTTTTGAGGTGAAGGTTTGGGGGAAACGGTGAGTTCGATGACCTCGCTTTGCCGTTTTATTTTTATCCGAAGTTCCTTTCCTTGACTGGAACGGATGATTTTTGAAACCTGGTCCCATTTCGATACCTCCTTTCCATCAATGGAGAGGATGAGGTCTCCTTTGAGCAGTCCTGCCTTCTCTGCAGGAAGGCCAGGGCTGACCTCTCCGATCTTGGAGGGGAAATAGGGGATCCCAAAGAGATTGATGGTGGAAAAGAGCACGACTGCGAGAAAGAAATTGAAGAAAGGACCGGCGCTCACAATCAGGGCACGTTTCCATACCGGTTGGTAGGAATAAGATCGAGGCCGGTCTTCTTCTTTCACCTCCTCTTCTGGGTTTTCACCAACCAGTTTTACGAATCCTCCTAATGGAAAGACAGCGATCTGATAAATGGTTTCTCCAATCTTTCTCCCAATGAGTTTTGGACCAAATCCTAATGAGAATTTCAGAACTCCTACTCCTAACTTTTTCGCCAGTAAAAAATGTCCAAATTCGTGGACGAAGACAAGAATTCCAAGGACAACGATGGTTGCAAAGATGGTGGTTAACACAATTTCCCCCTTTCCAAAATGGTTTTGGCCTTTTCCCGAGCCCATTGGTCCGCTTTTAAGATGTCTTCAATAGTATGAACGGATTTCACCTCATGCTCTTCCATGACCCTCTGGATGAGAAGAGGAATCTCTGTAAATTTGATTAATCCTTCTAAGAAGGAATTGACTGCCACCTCATTGGATGCGTTGAGGATGGCTGGCATCGTTTCTCCAATCTCGATCGATCGATAGGCAAGGTTGAGGCAGGGGAATCTCTCTGGGTCAGGGGATTGAAAAGTGAGGGCTTCGCTTTTGGAGAGATCAAGAGGGGGGAGATTCAGATGGAGACGTTCAGGAAAGGAGAGGGCATAGGAAATCGGAATTCTCATATCGGCTACCCCCATCTGGGCCACAATAGAGCCATCGATATATTCTACCATGGAATGGACAATGCTTTGCGGATGGATTTGGACGATGATCGATTTCACGGGTATATTGAAAAGCCAATGCGCCTCAATGACCTCAAGACCTTTATTCATCAGGGAAGCAGAGTCGATGGTTATTTTTTTCCCCATTTCCCAGTGGGGATGATTCAGGGCTTCTTTGACCGTGACCTCATGGAGTTTTGCAAGAGGGAGGTGGAGAAAGGGTCCTCCTGAGGCCGTTAGGATCAGTCGATGCACATCCACCCTCTGGTGGCCCAGGAGGGATTGAAAGATAGCGCTGTGTTCACTGTCCACCGGTAAGATCTGGGCGTGATGAAGCCTTGCCTCTTCCATCATAATCTTTCCTGCCATGACCAGGGACTCCTTATTGGCCAAGGCAATGGCCTTGCCCGTTTTAATTGCGGAAAGTGTTGGAATGAGACCCACCGCACCAACAATGGCCGATACCACCTGGTCTACTTCTGGGTGGGTGGCCACCTGAATCAAGCCTTCAACCCCATGGGCGACCTGCACGGGGATATCTCCAACTTCTCTCCGAAGGGCACCGGAGAGTTCCCTGTCGAATACTGAAACCAATTGAGGCCGAAATTGATAAATCTGCTCTTTAAGAAGACGGATATTCCGACCGGCGGAAAGCGCCACTACTTTAAATCGATCTGGAAATTGTTTCACGATATCAAGAGTGTTTACTCCGATTGACCCTGTCGAACCAAGGATGGCCAGACGTTTCATCGTGTCTCCTTTAAGAGGTAGAGGAGGGAGTAATGGAGAAAAGGAGCGGAGAATAGAAAACTATCTAAGCGGTCCAGCATTCCCCCATGACCGGGGATAAAAGAGCCCGAGTCCTTAACCTGAGCACTTCGCTTTAACATCGACTCAATGAAATCTCCTGCTTGACCCAGGATACCCATGCCAATAGCCAAAAAGAGGGTAGAAAAAATCTCTAAGTCAGGAAGAAAAATTTTTGAAAAGGCAAAGGCCATTAGAATTGAACCCCCAATGGCCCCTCCCAATCCCTCGAAGGTTTTTTTGGGACTGATCTTTGGATAAAGCCTGTGCCTTCCCAACCAGGAGCCCATCCAATAGGCTGAGATATCACCGGCCCAGACCGTTGCAATCAGGAAGAGCACCCATATTCTTCCATTGGACCCATAACGTACCAAGGAGACATGGGAGAGAAGGAATCCTACGTAGAGGATTCCAAAAAGAGAGGTTCCCAAATTTGAGATGGTTGAGGAGAGATCCCTGGAAGTAAACATGAAGAGGAGGGAGAGAAGAAAAAGAAGGAGGACCAAGAACAGGGAACCAATCCTTAGATTTCCAAATAAGGTGATCAGGGAGAGAAGCAGACCTAATCCAATCCCTGTCCATCTTTCCAGGGGAAGGGAATGAGGGAGACAGAGGCCATAAAATTCTCGGATGCCAAGAAAGGTAGCCACGAGCACCATCCCTAAAAGAACCGCTGGAGGTCCGATGGCAATCAGAAGGATCACCGGCGGAATGATGGTCAGGGCGGTCCCTACTTTCTTTTTTCCTAAGTTATCCATCCTCTCGTTGACGGTTCGGAGAATCTATCTCAACCCCTAAGAGGGTCAGAATCCCCCTTTCACTCCTCTCTTCCATTGAGTTGTTCGCTGGTAAGGCCAAACCTCCTTTCCCTCGATTGATAGACTGCAATGGCCTTTAGGAGTTGATCCCTATTAAAATCGGGCCATAGAGTTTCCGTCACGTAGAGTTCGGTATAGGCGATCTGCCACAGAAGGAAGTTGGAGATGCGAAATTCACCGCTTGTCCTTATTAAGAGATCGGGGTCGGGTATCTCATGAGTCCAGAGATAATTTGAAAAACGTTGCGGAGTTAACTCTTCAAGTTTGATTTTGCCTTTCTGAAGGTCGGAGACAATCCCTTGTACGGCATTGAGAATTTCCGAGCGTCCCCCATAACTTAAGGCTAAATTGAGGATCATTCCGCTGCATTGCTCGGTCTTCTTCATGGACCAGGCCAATGTCTCCTGAACCTCCAGGGGGAGATCTGAAATCCTTCCAATAGCACGAAGCCGAATATTATTTTTCAACATCTCATCGGTTTCCTTGAGGAGATACTCCTTGAGCAATTTCATCAAGGCATCCACTTCCTCTTTTGGCCTCTTCCAGTTTTCAACAGAGAACGCATAAAGGGTTAACACCTTTATCCCCAGCTCCCGGCACGCCGTGACAACCTCCCGTACCGCATCCACCCCTTTCATGTGGCCCTTGATTCGACTGAGGGATTTCTTCTTTGCCCACCGGCCATTCCCATCCATAATAATGGCGATATGTTGGGGAAGTTTTTCTTTATCAATCCGTTCCATAAAGAGTGTGAGACCCTCGGCAAAAGGATAATTTAACTCAAATAACTTACCATATCAAAAGGGGTTTTTCAATAAATGGGTTAAAGGGCAGTCCTTCATCCGTAATAGAAAAATTCCTTATTAGGTTCTGTAAACGAGGCATTAATAAAGGGTAAAGGAAGAAGTATTCGATCAATGGGAGGATGTTTTTTAAAGCGTTTTGATTTTATTATAAAGGATTAAGAGAGAAAAGGGGGAGGGGAGTCTTGCTCCCCCACCCCTCTTATTTTTCAACAATGGCTTCAATCGGACAGACCTCTACACAACTTCCACATTCCGTACACTTTTCTTCATTGATCACATAGGGTTCCCCCTCTTCGATGGCTTCGGCAGGGCATTCCTCTGCACAGGTTCCGCAGGCGACACACTCCTCGGTAATCACATAGGCCATTCCCATCACCTCCTTTTAACCTATTTTAAATTTCAAGAATCTCTTTTTCTTTGGTAGAGAGGACTTCATCCACTTTCTCGATATATTTGTCCGTAGAGGTCTGGACTTTATCCATCCACTGTCGAAGTTGATCCTGGGAGATCTTCTTATTCTTTTCCAGGCCCTTTAATTGATCGTTCACCTCTCGGCGGATATTTCGGATAGCCACTTTTGCTCCCTCCGCCATCTTCCTCACCACCTTGACCAGTTCCTTCCGCCTCTCCTCAGTCAAACGGGGGATGTTGATCCGGATGATCTTTCCGTCACTGATGGGGGTCAGTCCAATTTCGGATTTGAGGATAGCCTTTTCGATCTCTCCAACGATGCTGGAATCCCAGGGCTGAATGGTGATCTGCCTGGGTTCGGGAATGGCCAGGGTTGCCAACTGGTTTAGAGGGGTCGGTTTCCCATAATAGTCAATCCGAATGTCATCAAACAGGGCCAGCGAAGCCCTTCCTGTCCTCACCTTGTTTAAATCTGTCTTGAGGGCATTAAGCGTCTTTTCCATCTTCAATTGGGCTTCTGCATAGAGTTTTTCGTCCATTGTTTATCCCCCACTTTGGTCCCTACCTTTTCTCCTAAGACCGCACGTTTGATATTCCCTTTCTTCTTAAGATTGAAAATAATGATGGGAATATGGTGGTCCATACAGAGAGAGATGGCGGTGGCGTCCATGACCTTCAGTCGTTTCTTTAGGGCATCGAGGTAGGTCAGTTCCTCATACTTCCGAGCTTTCGGGTAGAGGAGAGGGTCTTGATCGTAGACCCCGTCCACTTTAGTTCCTTTGAGGATGACTTCTGCACCGATCTCCATTGCTCGAAGGGAGGCGGTGGTATCAGTTGTAAAATAAGGATTTCCTGTCCCTGCAGCAAAAATGACCACCCGTCCTTTTTCTAAGTGGCGGATCGCCCTTCGCCGAATATAGGGTTCTGCGACGGCACGCATCTCAATCGCTGTCTGCACTCGGGTTTGAACTGCCATTCTTTCCAAGGCCTCCTGAAGAGCAATCCCATTGATCACCGTCGCCAGCATTCCCATATAGTCCGCAGAGGCGCGGTCCATTCCTGTTGCGCTTGCAGCAACCCCCCGGAAGATATTACCTCCGCCGATCACGACAGCGACTTCTACCTTTAATTTCCTGATCTCTTTTATCTCGCGAGCGATCTGTCGGATAACCACAGGGTCAATTCCATAACCTGTCTCGCCGGTCAAAACCTCTCCGCTGATCTTAAGAAGGATTCTTTTATAGATTGGTCTTCTCACCAAGGGCTTATTCTCCATCTCCCCATGTCACCTTTAGCATTATGCTGAGGAATTCCATGGGGATTAGGCCCTTGCCTAACTCGCCCTTCTATTATTTAAGCACCAAAAAGAACCTTTTCTCCATGGATATGGGGCAAGGCTGTCAGGATCGGGAGGTTAGCCCTTCACCCAATTGAAATCGGGCGAATCGACGGATGGCGATATTCTCTCCCAGTTTAGCGACCATCGAATCAACCAATTCCTTTATGGTCAGATCAGAATCTTTGATGAAGGTTTGTTCTAAGAGGCATACTTCAGAGAAAAACCTCTCCATTTTTCCTTCCACGATCTTTTCCACCACCTTTGGGGGTTTACCTGCCTCCAGGGCCTGGGTTCGATAGATCTCTTTCTCTTTTTCCAAAACCTCTGGGGGGACATCTTCCCTCCGGATGTATTGGGGATTGGCTGCTGCGATATGCATGGCGATGTTTTTTACGAAGGTTTGAAAATCTTCGGTCTTGGCCACAAAATCGGTTTCACAATTGACCTCAACCAGAACCCCCATCTTCCCCCCGGCATGGATGTAAGAGGAGATCAGACCCTCTGTGGCAATTCGCCCCGCCTTCTTTGCAGCAGTGGCTAACCCCTTTCGACGAAGGTAATCAATGGCTCCCTCAATATCCCCTTTGCTTTCCTGGAGTGCGACCTTGCAGTCCACAATCCCTGCACCTGTCCTCTGTCTTAAATCTTTGACCAATTCCAACGAAATATCCATTTCACTCTAAATCCTCCTCCAGAGTATCCGTTATTTCCTCTTCCTGAACCTCAAGGTTGGGTTCGATGGGAGGAACTTCTTCCTTTTCAACCTTTGCCCCCTCGACCTGAAGCTGTTTTTCATATAACTGTCTTCCCTCGATGACCGCATCCGCTATCTTGGAGGTGAAAAGTTGGATGGCACGGATGGCATCATCGTTTCCTGGAATGATGTAATCTACCTCTTCAGGATCACAATTGGTATCCACAATTCCAACGGAAGGGATTCCTATCTTTCTGGCTTCCCTCACGGCAATTCTTTCCTTTTTGGGATCGACCACAAAGATGGCCCCCGGGAGTCGATCCATGTTTTTAATCCCCCCAAGGGATTTCTCCAGCCTCATCCTCTCCTTCTCTAATTCGATAATCTCCTTTTTGGGGAGGAGATTGTAGATTTCTTCATTTTTCATGGCCTCAAGTTTATTGAGTCGATCGATGGATCTCTTGATGGTCTGGAAGTTGGTCAACATTCCTCCAAGCCAGCGGTGGTTTACATAGAACATCCCGCATCGAGTGGCGTGCTCGGCGATCGTCTCCTGAGCCTGTTTTTTTGTTCCGACAAAAAGAATATACTCACCTCTGGCTGCAACATCATGGACAAATTGATAGGCTTCCTTGAAGAGTTGGACCGTTTTTTGAAGATCAATAATATAGATCCCATTTCTCGCTCCGAAAATATAGGGTTTCATCTTGGGGTCCCAACGTTTGGTTTCATGGCCAAAATGGACCCCTGCCTCAAGGAGTTCCTTCATCGTTATGGTTGACATCGAACCCTCCGTTTCTTTTCCATTTTTCCTCCTTGACCCAATTGGTTAAATCAATTTTTGTTAACACAGGAAAACCAATTTTGCAAGTGGAAAATTTCTCAAACTATAACTTCTGTAATATTTTAGTTCTTTGAAAAATTTTTCATATCCACCCGAGGAGGATCACCCTCTGGCTGAAAATCCCTCCCAACCTCCCCTGCCTTCAGGCAGGCTTTTCCAAAGGGAGGAGAAGTTCATCCCCCTTTGAAAAAGGGGGATTGAGGGGGATTTGGGGTTTTACGATATCTTATCATCCCTCTTTTTCAAAGCGCTAAAGTGTAAAATATTTCTTGGATATGTAACTCAGGGCTTTAGCCCTGATGGATCAGCCCTTAACCCTGCCTGCCACAGGCAGGGGCTGAGTTACAGGAAAGAGTAACCCAAGATAACATAACTGATTGATTCTCCTCAAACTTAAAGGTTTTTCTTACAAATAGGGTTTGAGATAGCCATTCCAGAACAAGGAAGATTTTAGGGGTCAGGAAAGAAGGGAGAAGGTCTTAGGCTTAGGGCGGGAGGTTTGGGTAGAGACTTTTAAATTTGTCAATTCCTTAGATCCACTCCATCTCTGTTTAAAGTCGCTCCATCTAAAATGGGAGGTCAGTCTCCCCCTTTTAAAGAAGAGGATTTTATCCTTGGATTCGTAGATCCAGACCGAATGGAGGTTCCCTTCTCCTGGATCATTTTTTAAAGAAATGGAGTCCAGTTCAAAAAAGCCTTCCATACGGTCAAGGCTGAGGCGAATTTCCGGAAATCCCCATTGATTGAGAAAGACGGTCTGATGGATCCCTGAAAGCATTTGATGATGTGGCTTGCCTCCAGAGAGGGTTTGAGGGGGTTGCCTCAAGAAATTAGGGATGAAATTTCGGACAAGAAAAGGCATCTCTCCAAAAATCCTTTAAATTTTTAAAGCCATCTTATCCTAATCTTTAAATTTTTTCAAGTAAAAAATGGACCCTTTCAGGGGTTTCATATTTTACTCTTTAAAGAGATATTTCTGAAACTCCTTAGAATACGGATTGATTCAATCGAAATAGTTAAAAGCACTCAAGATCATCATTCTTTGGAAACCAACCGTTTTAGAGTTAAGGCATTTTTAACTGCAAAGCCATAGGCATCGTTATTGAAATAGACAAAGATATCCTTCCCCCTCTTTGTCCAATCCTTAATTTTCTTAGCCCATTCCATGAGTTCCTTATCCGAATAGTTGGAGCCGTAGAGGATTTCTCCTCCATGGAGCCGGAGGTAGATAAAGGTGGAAGGGGTCTTTTCTGTAAAAGGGAGACCCGAACCATGGGCAATACAAAAGGCAAAATTAAATTCTTCTAAAATATTAAAGGCCTCTGGACAGAACCAGGATTCATCCCTGAATTCAAAGGCGTGCCGAAGGGTTTTTGAGCGGGGAAGGGTGGAAAGCAGAACACAGAATTCCTCCAGCCTCTCTTTCTGAAATTTAAACCGTGGGGGGAGTTGCCAGAGAAGACACCCCAATTTCTCCTTTAATGATGAGGCATGTTCTAAGAAAAGGGAGAGGGGTTCTCGGCACTCTTTCAAACGTTTGATGTGAGTGATGAATCGACTTCCCTTGACTGCAAAGGAGAATTCCTTGGGAGTCCTTTTATACCAACTTTCGAAGGTTTCTTTTTTAGGCAGTCGATAGAACGAAACATTCAACTCCACCGTATCAAAATACTGGGAATAAAATTCGAGCCACTTCTTCTGGGGAAGGGAAGAGGGGTAAAAGACTCCTCCCCACCAATGAGGATAATTGTAACCGCTTGTTCCGATTAGGATCATCAAGGCTTATTTCTAATGGTAATAATCTCTATCCCCAGGGCTTTTTTGAGACCACTTTCGTTTATAATAGTAGCGGCGAATCCTTTGTCGGATCGTTGGGTAAGCCATATAGAGAAGGCCAAAGAGAAGGCCACCCAGGTGAGTGAGGTGAGAAACCCCTCCCCCGGGTCCCTCTAAGGATGAGAAGAATTCGATGAGACCAAAGAGGATCACAAAGTATTTGGCAGGGATGGGGAAGAGAAAGTAGAGATAGATCAGACGGTTTGGGAAAAGCCAACCATAGGCGAAAAGGATTCCATAAATCGCCCCCGAGGCTCCAATGACAGGGATTCGTTGATAGGCCAGGGGAGTGAAGATTAGGGTGCAAATCCCTGCCCCGATCCCACAGAAGAGAAAGTATCGAAGGAATCTCTTCGATCCGAAAAAGTTTTCTAATTCTCCGCCGAACATCCAAAGACCAAGGAGGTTAAAAAAGAGATGAAATACCCCTCCATGGAGAAATAGGTAGGTGACCAATTGCCAAAGGAAGTATTTTTCCCAGACCAGGATGGGAACGAGGGCAAAGTAGTAGATCAGGGAATAGCGATAAAAGTCAATTTGGCTCAATTCAATGATTTTCTGAAGGAGAAAGACAATGATCATGAGAATGATTAAGTTTTTTACAACAGGAGTCCATCCCCCTCCCAGAGAGAAACGATAACGGTAATAGGTCATGATCCCTTCACCTCGTTAAAACGAATTCCGTACTTTTTCATCTTATATCGAAGGACCCTCTCACTGATCCCGAGTTCCTCAGCCGCTTTCGTTTGGACCCATTGATGTTGGTAGAGGGCCTGGAGAATGAAATCCCTTTCCATTTCCTCCAGAAATTCTGGTAAGGGTTTTGGCTTCCTTAAAGGTTTAGATTCCTCTTCAGATTTTTCTTCCTTTAAGTGGAAGGGAAGGTCTTGGGTGGTAATGACCTCGCCACGACAGAGGACAACCGCCCTTTCCATCAGATTTTCCAGTTCTCTGACGTTGCCGGGATAGGAATGACGTAAGAGAAGCGTTCGGGCTTCCTTGGACAGATCGGAGATTGGTTTTTGATAATGGCTCGAATATTTTTTCAGGAAGTAGTCGATTAGAAGGGGGATATCTTCTTTTCTTTCTCTTAAAGGAGGGAGATGGATGGTGATCACATTGAGCCGGTAGTAAAGGTCTTCTCGAAAGCGATTCTGTTTCATCTCCTCCTCCAGGTTTCGATGGGTGGCAGCGATGACCCTCACATCCGTTTTGAGGGTGAGATTGGAACCCAGGCGTTGGAATTCCTTTTCTTGGAGGAATCGAAGGAGTTTGACCTGAATTGTAGGGGAGAGATCCCCAATTTCATCGAGGAAGAGGGTCCCTCCATCCGCCTCTTCAAAACGGCCAATCCTTTTCTGGATGGCTCCGGTAAAGGCTCCTTTCTCATGGCCAAAGAGTTCGCTTTCAAGCAGGGTTTCAGGAATGGCAGAACAACTGACTTTGATCAGAGGGTGATGGGAACGTGGGCTGGAATAATGGATCGCATTGGCAACCAATTCCTTTCCAGTGCCACTCTCCCCTCTGATCAGAACAGTGGCCTGACTGGGGGCCACACGAGCGATCAATCCCATCACCTCCTCCATCTTCCGACTTCCATAGATAATATTTCCAAATTGATATCGCTCCTGAAGTTGGGCCTTCAGTTGCTTATTCTCTCGAATGAGGTGAGAGTGTTCGATCACCTTCTGAAGGATGAGGAGGAGCTCATCCAGATGGATGGGCTTAGTGAGGTAATCCAGGGCCCCTTCCTTCATGGAGGCGACAGCAGTTTCCACAGTCCCGTAAGCGGTCATCATCACCACTGGAAGATCAGGAAATTGTTTCCGAATCTCACGGAGAGTCTGTAACCCATCCATCTCAGGCATCCTGTAGTCCAAAAGGGCAACATCAAAAAAATCCTCCTGGAGTCTCCGGAGGGCCTCCTTCCCATCGGGAACCCCTTCGACTGAAAATCCCTCTTTTTTTAAAAACCCTTCAAGGATTTCCCTTTGAGTTTTCTCGTCCTCAGCAATCAGAATCTTGGCTTTTTCCATTCTTCACAGGTCCAAAGGGACTAAGGGGTTAAGCCTCAACAGGCAATGAGATAGTGATTTTGGTTCCTTTTCCAACCTGGCTTTCTAATTTTAATTGACCCCTGTGGGCTTCAACGATTCGATGAGCAATGGGAAGGCCCAATCCCACTCCTTTTTCTTTGGTGGTGTAATAATAGTTGAATATTTTTTCCATCTGATCCATTGGGATTCCTGACCCCGTATCCGAAAGGATCAACTCTATTCTATCTTTATAGGGATGGGCTTCAATCCGGAGGACTCCTCCCTTTTCCATTGCCTCTATTCCATTCTTCATAATATTGATCAAAGCCTGTGTCAACCTCTCCTCATCTATTTTCACAGAAGGAAGTTCGGCTGGCAGATCTACCTGAAATTGAATGCCATGGGAGGAGGCCTCCTCTCTAAAGAGAGAAACCAAATTTTCGAGGAGCCTCTGGGGGGAAGAAACTTTCAAATTGAGTTGGAAGGGTCGGGAGAGAGTCAAAAACTGTTCAATGATCTCATTTATCCTCTGAATCTCTTTAAAGATCAATTCGGTAAATTGGAGATACTCTTCTTTTAGTCTTTCCTCTCCAGGAAGAAATTCTCTTTTAAGTCTTTGAATTCCCATCCCAATGGCATTGAGCGGGTTTCGAACCTCATGGGCCACCCCTGCGGCTAAGTGCCCGAGGGAGGAGAGCCTTTCTGCCAATTGGATTCGGTTTTCCATCTCTCTCATCTTTCTGAGGTGACGGTTTTGATTTACCCAGATCAGGGTGATTGCCAGGACTCCCAGGGTGAGAAAGATAAGGACGGCAAAGACCACATTCTTTTTGACCTCATTCAGGAGAGGCTTGACCTCCTTCGAAGAATATCCAATCCGGATTAAGCCCCAGGGTTGATTGGAAAAGGAGAGGGGTTTAATCACTTCAAATATCTCCTCGCCATTGGAAAGGTGACGATGACGGGAGAGGAAGTGGTCTTTGTGGAGGGAGTTTTTTAAAAAAGGATCTTCTTCTCTCTTTCCAATCAATGAAGGGTCGGTATGGGCCAGGGTGAAGAGGTGATGATCCTGAACGGAGATAAAGAGGATCCCTTCTCTAAGACCCATATCCGAAATTGATCTTTGGATGGCAAATTGGCGCAGGAGAGTTTTCATCTGGTCCCCATTGAGTTGAAGAATGATGATCCCTGTAGCCTTCTTCCTCCATAAGCCAATGGAGAAGAGTTGGCTTCCATAGAGGGGTTTACCAAAAAGGTCGATCACCAGAGCCCGTTTCTTTTGGACCAGTTCCTGAAGAAGGGGCTTGATGGATTGGGGAGAAAAAGAGGTAGGCCAGCCTTTTAATAATTTCCCATCTGGGTCGTAGAAAGCAATGGAGGTGATCGAGTTCTGCTGAGCGAGTGATTGAAGCTCAGAAGAGGTAAGGGGCTTCTCTCCATCGGTTTGATCGATCCGACGAACCACCTCGATTAGGTACTCTCCAATCGATTCCTCCAATCCAAGCCACCATCCAGAAAGACTTCTACCCGGAGATGGTTTTTCTAACCCTTCCTCCATCCCTTGAAGTGAGGCGAGGGTTTCCTGGATATTTTTTTCAAAATGGTGTAAGAGGACCACTGCCTCCCTCTCCAAGAGAGAATAGAATCCTCTCTGAGTTCGGCTTATTTCTAAGAGTCCATTCATGAGGAGAATTACGAGAAGAATTCCAGAGAAGATAGCCAGATAAAAGGGAGAAAAAGTTTTTTTTAAACGATGGTTCCCCTGGATACGGGGTTGTTCACCCTTCATTTTTTCGTCCTTACCCTTAACCCCTTGACTTTATCTTCTGGGTAATTTTATGGGGGCATCAACCGCGGTCCATGTCCCATAGGTCTATAGACTGCAAATTCTTCTTCAGGGCACCAGTTCTTGATTTGGTCCTCTGTTAAGAGGGTTCTTACCTGAATGAGATATTCAACCACCTTTTCCTCTAATTTAGACTGGAGCCCTTCCATTTCCAGATACTTGGAGCGGACCGCCTCGATTTTGATACTGGGGTTGATGAGCAATTCTCGAAATTCGAGACGTTTTGAAAAAAGTTCCACTCTTATCCGTTGGGTCTCACGGAGAAAGACCTGTTGGATAGACTCCAGTTTACTTCTCTGTTCTAATGATAGGTTAAGTTCTGAAGCCCTCCAGCAAGGGGTTCCTTTTTTCCAGGGCCTTCCCATAGGTTGTGAAGAAGAGGGGGGTGCGTGGAGAAAGAAGAAAAGAGAAAAGATCAAAAGGGTAATATAAAATTTGAGTCTCATGGTTTTTCCCATTGGTTTAAAAATATCGGAATTGGTTTAAAAAGTCAAAACAAAAGGGGAAGGTCATCCCTTCCCCTTCTTAGGGGTTAAAAAGGTGGGGAGGCATCAGAATCCTCCGCCACAGCCTCCTGCCCAGGGTCCTCCCCAACCATGTCTCATCATGGGCTTAGGTCCGAAACCTTTATGCGGCCCAAAACCTGGTCCAAATCCAGCCATCTGTTCTGGAGTAAGGAACTTACGAGCCTCTAAACGAAATTGGAGGGTTTTATCCCTTAATTGATTTTGAAGGTCTCTCAATTCTTTCTCCTTTTCCAAAATGGCTTTGTCATCCGCCTTTGGGTTTGTCCAAAGGGATTGGAGTTCGAGCCTCTTGGCCAGGAGATCTCCTCTCAATTTGGCCGTTTCTGATGTAAACTTTTGCCTTAACTCCTGAAACTTAGAGATCTGTTCAGGGGATAAAGAAAAGGTTCCCTTCGGTGTCCAGGATTCAGACCTTCCTTTAGGTCCAAAACCAAATCCTGGTCCCTGAGCGTAGACGTAAGTCACTCCTAAGACAATGATTAAGGTCAGGGCTAATGCTATGATCTTTCTTCTCATTAATCTCACCTCCTTTCATGATAGGGTTCTTTTATTTTTATTTAAAGCAATCGGAATGCCAATTCTCTCTCTTCGAGATCCCCATTCCTTTGAAAAGGCAGATTTATTGAGATATTTCAAAAAGTTAAAAGATTTTTAGTTTTGAAGTATTTAACTTATTAGAATTGAATTTATAAAAATTTCAATTTAATCAGGAAAGGATTGTCGAAATCTTTTTCGGAAAACTATATTTTTACAATCGTGGCCTATTTATTTAACAAAGGATTTTTTAAAATAGTTTTTGATTTTCAATGAGTTAGTAAATCTATAAAAACTCCCCCCCTTTATTTTAAATCCCTTTTAGATTCGACAAACTTGACGAGCCTTTCGACAAAAATTTCCAGTTGAATCCTTCAGTAGTAAACAATCTTTCTCTTGAAAAAGAAGAGGAAAATATGAGAAACTTTAGGGAAAGATAAATGCCAAAACGAATTGAGGAGGAACGACAAATGGATACCCCTACTGAAAAAATTAATCCTTTTGAAATGGCGAAGAAACAGGTAGACATTGCTTCGAAATACTTAAATCTTGATCCTGGTTTTATAGAAAAACTGAAAAGCACCAAGAGGGAGTTAATCGTTCATTTTCCTGTTAAGATGGACAATGGAGAGGTTAAGATTTTTACAGGGTATCGGGTTCAACATAATGTTTCAAGGGGGCCTGCCAAGGGGGGAATTAGATACCATCCAGATGTTGATCTCGACGAGGTGAGAGCCTTGGCCATGTGGATGACCTGGAAGTCAGCCGTCGTAAATATTCCTTTTGGAGGAGCAAAGGGGGGTGTCCAGTGTAATCCCAAGGAGATGTCGCTCAATGAAATAGAACATCTGACACGAAGATTTACCTGGGAGATCTCGATGATGTTAGGACCGGAGCAAGACATCCCTGCTCCGGATGTCTATACCAATCCCCAGGTGATGGCCTGGATCATGGATACCTACAGCATCCTAAAAGGTTACTCTGTTCCTGGAGTGGTGACTGGTAAACCTATCGAGTTAGGAGGGTCCCTTGGAAGATTTGAAGCCACAGGGAGAGGGGTTGTGATCACCTCTCTCGAAGCCCTTAAGTATTTGAAGAAATCGATCGAAGGGGCCACGGTAGCTATTCAGGGTTGTGGGAATGTGGGTGGAGTGGCTGCCAGACATTTCCAGCGATTGGGAGCAAAGGTGGTCGCCCTCAGCGACTCAAAAGGGGGGCTTTATAATGAGAGAGGCCTGGATCTGAAGAGGGTTCTGGATTGTAAGGCTCAATACTCTTGCTTTGTCTGTGATAAAAAAGAAGAGACGGAGATCACGAACCAGGAATTGTTAGAATTGGATTGCGACCTCTTGATCCCTGCAGCGATTGAGAATCAAATTACAAAGGAGAATGCACCTCGAATCAAGGCCAGGATCATTACAGAAGGGGCCAATGGACCCACCACTCCGGAGGCAGACGAGATTCTCAACGAAAAAGGAATCTTTGTTGTCCCTGATATTCTGGCCAATGCAGGAGGGGTGACGGTTTCCTACTTTGAATGGGTGCAGAACCTTCAGGAACTGATCTGGAGCGAGGAAGAGGTTCTGGATCGATTGACCCGGATTATGCAACGTAGTTTCAGAGAGGTTCTGGAAATCTCCCTCTCGAAGAAGATCTCCATGAGGACTGCCGCACTTGTTCTGGGAATAGGGAGGGTGGCTGAGGCCACCAGGTTGAGAGGAATCTATCCTTAGAGGAGAGTTTAGGAGGTTTCGGGGAGTTCTATTTTTTTACCTTACCCAATCTCTTCTGGATATCTAAGAAAGTAGTGGGCAAATGCGGTGATTACCATGGCATTGTCAATCTCGCCCTTTAAAATGAGTTGAGGAATCTTTTTCAGAGGGATAAGAACGACTTCAATATCTTCCGTTTGATCAGGGGTAGGGCCGGCCACCTTCTTTACCCCTTTTGCTAAAAAGGTATAACAACGATTATTAAAGATAGCCGGGTTGGGGTTGACCACACCGATTCGTTTCGCCCTCTGGGCCTGATACCCTGTTTCCTCCAATAACTCACGGAGAGCAGCCTTTTTCGGTGTATCCCCGGGATCGACCAGCCCTCCAGGTATTTCAAGGGTCACCTCTCTGGAACCATGACGGTACTGTTTGATCATGACAACCTGATGCTCTGAGGTAATGGGGATGATGTTTACCCAGTTCTCCGATTCGATGATATAAAACTCATGTCCCTTACCGGTTCGGGGGGAAATGGCCGTATCTGTCCTTATGGAGAAGACCCGATAGGATTGTAATCTTTTTGAATGAACTCTTTTCCAAGACTTAACCATTTTTTCTCCTTTTCGATTCTAAAAAGATAGGGAAGGATTAATTCTATGCGGTCAAAAGAAATTTGTCAATTTACAAACAAGAAGACTTAGATTGATTTTTCAATTCACTATAAGGTATAAGTAGATTATCGAACATTGAATGGTTTGAAACGAAGCTTTAAAAATCAGGACGTTTTGGGTTATTTCAAATTTTGAATTTCATCCATTCCAAGGAGGAGATCATGGCTCACCTAACAGGAAAAGAGGAGATTCTAAGACAGTTACAGAAGAGGCTTCATCAGAATCCAGTCGGGCTTCCCCAGCACGGATCGGTCTATGAAATCCTATCGATTCTCTATACCGATCAGGAGGCTCAGGTAGGGGCCAGATTTCCATTCGGCTTGGCAACCTTTGAAGAAGTGGAGAAGGCGACTGGATTTGAGGGGAAGGAGTTAGAAGGTATTTTAAAAGGGATGCTGAAGAAAGGTCTGATTATCTCCTCCCGAAAGGAGGGGAAGGTGAGATACCTGCTCTCGCCAGGGTTGACAGGATTTTTTGAGTTCACCTTTATGCGAACCGATGAATCGCTTCCCATGAAACGACTGGCAGAATTGATGCAGACCTATAAGAACACCCCTGAATTTATCCAAGAATTTTTCTCTTCCGGAACCAGTAGAGGGAAGGCCTATGTCTATAGCGATGTCCTTCCAAAAGTGAGAAGTGAGGTTTTAAGATTTGATGAGGCGGTCGAGCATATTCAAAAGGCTGGAAGGGGGAGCGTGGGAAAGTGTTATTGTCGGCACGAGGCCTGGCACCTTGGAAAGAATTGCTCCGCCCCTATTGATGATATTTGCATAAGCCTTGGCAATGCCTCGGATTTCTTGGTGGAACAGGGGTTTGCCCGAAGGGCATCGGTGGACGAATTGGTAGACACCCTCAAGAGGGCAGAGGAATTGGGATTGGTTCACATCGGGGACAATCTCCAGGAGCAGACTACCTTTATCTGTAACTGTTGCGGTTGCTGTTGCGGTTTCTTAGAAGGGATCACTAAATACAAACTGAAACACGCGGTCACCACGACAAACTACATCGCAAGGGTTGACCAGGAGACCTGCAATGGTTGCGGGCTATGCGCTGATCGCTGTCAGATCAAGGCCATTCAGATGGAAGGGGATTATCCAGGAGTGGATGAGGAGTTCTGTATTGGTTGTGGAATCTGTGCCCATTTCTGTCCTACGGAGGCGATGAAGATGGTGGAGAGAGAGAAGAGGGTTATCCCACCTAAAAATTATAAAGAGTTAATGATTCGATTGATGAAAGAGAAAGGAAGACTTTAAAAACTCCAAAATTCAAGTGAATGTCAGATCACTCCGTTGTCGTTGAGTAAATTCTATTCAGGCTTGTCCTGATTTTTTCAGGAAAAATCTCCCTAATTTTAAGCCCAGGATGAGAATAGAAGAGAGCATCTGAGACCCCTCCCCCTTGTTTTTAATGGTTGGATAGGATATAAATGTAAAAAATTCTAATAAATAGAGGGGTTAGGAGAAGGTTAGTGAAAAAGATGGGGTTCTCCCTATTGTTTGTTCTGATTTTTATGATCTTGGGGGGTGGAGCCACGGCCCATGGACAAAATCATCCAAAAACTTTAATTTTTCTATATAGCAATAATATCCAGGGTGAAATTGAGCCCTGCCCAACCTGAAACCCGGTGATTAGCTTTGGCGGTCTGGCCAGACGGGGGATGTGGGTGAAAGAGGTAAAGGAGAAAGAAAAAGGGGTGTTTCTTTTCGACTCGGGCGATCTTCTGTTTAAGAGGTATCCCAATCCCATCTTAGAGTCCGATTTAAAAATGTTACGAGAAAAGGCTCAACTGATCATCGAGAGTTTTAATTTAATGGGTTATGATGCGATGGGGGTGGGTGAAGATGACCTCACCCTTGGAAAAGAATTTCTGGTAGAGATGTCAAAGAGAGCGAACTTTCCCTTTCTCTCTTCCAATCTTCTTGATGCAGAAACGAAGAAACCTATCTTCCAGCCCTATCTGATTAGAGAAAAGAATGGGCTGAAGATAGGGATTTTCAGCTTAATCTCCCCTGAGTGCTTTTCTGGTCCTACCGATCCTCGATTGAAAGGGTTGGTCATTCAGGACCCCAAAATCGTTGGGAGAGAGATGATCGAAGAACTTCAGTCTCAAACGGACCTGATCCTCCTCCTCAGCCATCTTGGTTATCCAAAGGATGTCGAGTTTGCGCAAGCCAATCCAGAGGTCCGCCTTATCTTTGGAGGACATACTGGAACCCATCTCCTTTATGCCCCGGTGATCCATCATACCGCAATATTTCAAACTTCACCCAAGGGGATGTATGCGGCCAGGCTTGACCTCACCCTCTCCAATTCTGATCCCTTCCTTATCAATAGCATGCAAAGAAGATCTTTCGAGAGTAGCCTCCAAACCATAAAACACAAACTTTCTTCTCCCAATCTTTCCGAATCCGAAAAGGCACAATGGAGAAAGGCCCAAGAGGAAATGGAATCGAATCTAAAAAGACTCCAGGGTAAAAATGAGTTCACAAATACTGTCTTTCCTCTGAATGAGAAGATTAAACCACACCCTGAATTGCTAAAGATGATTGAGGCTTTTAAGTCAAAATTCTCGATACCCGAAAAACCCTCTTCCACACAAATGAGATGACGTCTGTTGATTTAACCCTTCTCCACCCTCCTACGGTTTATGATTTCAGGACCCTTCCTGGAATCCATGGTCCCATCAGCGACGTCGTCCCTTCTACTCCTATCTTTGAAATGTACCCCATTGGGTTTGCCAGTCTGTCTGAATATCTGGAGCGTCATGGCTTCAGGGTCAGGATTGTCAATCTCGCCCTCAAGATGCTCAAAGACAAGGAGTTTAATGTGGAGAAATTCATTTCCAGGCAAAAGTCCATGGCCTTTGGGATCGATCTTCACTGGATGGCCCATGTTCAAGGTGCCCTGGCCCTTGCCGAGATTGTGAAAAGATATCATCCGCAGACCCCGGTCATTTTGGGAGGTCTTTCGGCGACCTATTTTCACGAAGAGATTCTTCGCCAATATCCTTTCGTTGATTTTGTAGTCAGGGGAGACTCCACTGAAGAGCCTCTCCTCATGCTTCTTCAAAGCCTAAAAAAGAATAGAGGGTTGGAGAATATCCCGAACCTCACCTGGAGGGATGGACAGAATGGGATCCGTGCCAATCCCCTGACCTATGTTCCAGAAGACCTTGATACCATTACGATCGACTACCGACATATTATGAAGAAGGTGGTGCGATATGCAGATCCGACAGGATATCAGCCTTTCATGGACTGGTATTCTTATCCGGTGACAGCGGTTTTTACCTGTCGGGGTTGCCTCTATCATTGCAAAACCTGTGGCGGGTCTTCTTACACCTTTCGATCCATGGCCAATCGTCGGCGTCCTGCCTTTCGAGACCCCAAACTTCTCGCCCAAGATATTTTCAATATTTCAGACCACCTTAACGCTCCCATTATGATCATTGGAGATATCTTTCAACCCGGGGAGGAGTATGCCTTCACCTTCCTTCAGGAACTTAGACGGAGGAGGATTGAAAACCACATCGCCTTTGAGTTCTTTGTTCCACCCTCGAGGTTCCATCTCAAATGGATCGCCGAATCGATTCTCAACTTTAATCTTGAAATCTCTCCAGAATCTCACGACGAAGAAGTTCGGAAAGCCTTTGGAAGGCCTTATAACAATGCCTCACTGGAGAGGATGATTGAAGACGCCATTGACCTTGGTTCCAAACGAATCGATATCTTCTTTATGATCGGGCTTCCCAAACAGACCTATTCCTCAGTGATGGGGACAGTGGATTACTGTCGGTATCTTTTAGAGCGATTTCAGCCCTATCGTAAATTGATTCCTTTTATCTCGCCCCTTGCCCCTTTTTTAGACCCCGGCAGTGCTGTGTTTGAAGATCCCGAGAAATATGGCTACCGTCTTATTTATCGGACCGTGGAAGAGCATCGCCAGGCCTTAACCTCTCCCAGCTGGAAATATATCTTAAACTATGAGACCGAATGGATGAGCCGGGATGAATTGGTTCAGAGCACTTACGAGGCAGGTCGGAGGCTTAACCGGTTGAAAGCCGAATATGGTTTGATCGATCATAAGACAGCCGAATCGGTGGAGCTTCGAATCAACGGGGCTATCCGGATGATGAATGAGATCGATCGGATCATGAACCTTGTTGATCCGAAGGAGAGGGAGGAGAAATTGAGGAGCATCGATGATGTCTATCGATCCCTCTATACTTACAGTATGTCCACGGTCTGCGAGAAGAAGGAACTGGAATGGCCTACCCGGTTCATTCGAATGAACTTTCTAAAGATTCTGAAGACATTATTGATGAGGAGGAGAACCAATGTCTTCAACCCCTCGTCAGCAGGTTCTTCGTAGAATTCCAAGCGTCGAGGAGATTCTTTCAAGGCCAGAGATCCAGGACCTTTTGAGGAGCCAACCGCGAGGCGTTGTGGTTGAAGCCATTCGGAGAGGGTTAAAAAGATTGCGTGAAGAGATCTTGCGAAAAGAAGACCCCTCTGAATTTGATGCCTCTTTCTTCTCTTTCGATTCTCTCCTCCCTCTATTTCAGAAGGAGATCGAACTTCAGGTGAATCCCAGACTGATAAGGGTGATCAACGCTACAGGAATTATCATCCACACCAATTTAGGGAGATCCCCTCTCCACACTTCTGCCCTTCAACATATGGTCGAGATCTCCAAATCCTATTCCAACCTTGAGTATGATCTTGAACGGGGGGAGCGAGGAAGTCGATATTCCCATGTGGAGGACCTCCTCTGTCGTCTGACAGGGGCGGAATCAGCGCTGGTCGTCAATAACAATGCAGGAGCGGTTCTGCTTGCTCTCAACACCATCGCTGAAGGCAGGGAGGCTATTGTCTCCACCGGAGAACTGGTAGAGATTGGAGGGTCCTTCCGAATCCCTGATGTGATGAAACGAAGTGGGGCTATCCTCAAAGAGGTGGGGACGACCAATCGAACCTACCTCAGCGATTACGAAAAGGCGATTGGCCCCCAAACCGCTCTTCTGCTCAAAGTCCACACCAGTAACTTCAGGATCATGGGTTTTACCGCTGAGGTCTCCCTTGAAGAACTGGTCCAATTAGGAAAGAAACACGGACTGACAGTGATGAACGATTTGGGGAGCGGGTGCCTTATAGACCTCAGTCGATATGGATTGGAGAAGGAACCTACGGTCCAGGAGGCGATCAAGACAGGGGTGGATGTCGTCACCATCAGCGGGGATAAACTCCTTGGAGGACCTCAGGCAGGAATCCTCTTAGGAAAGAAGGGACTTCTCGATCTCATTAAGATCAATCCGCTCACCCGTGCCCTTCGCATCGACAAACTCACCCTGGCTGCACTTGAATCTACACTCCTCCTCTATCTCGATGAGAAGAAGGTTATGGAGGAGATACCGACCCTCCGGATGATAAGTTTCGATATGAAAAGACTTAAAGGGAGGGGAAGGAGGCTTCTGAGAAGGTTATCCAAGGAGGCCCAGGGTCAAGCTCGATTCACCCTTAGGGAAGACTCTTCCGAGGTTGGAGGAGGAGCCCTCCCTCTTCAGAAACTTCCCACCTTCGTCTTGGCTATCCATCCCCTTCATCTTTCTGTAAACGGTCTTGAAGAGAGACTGAGGAGAGGGGATCCTCCGGTCATCGCACGGATCAGTAAAGAGGAGTTGATTTTGGACATGAGGACAATCTTCGATGAAGAGATTCTTCTTCTTGTCCGGTGTCTTGAGAAGGCCTTAGCCTAAACCTCTTAAACTCCAAATGCCGAATTCCAAATTTCGGAAAGATTCTGAACACCTGATTCCAGCGAGTTTCAGCCCTCCTCCCTCTTCTCCGGAGAAAGGGGGAGAAAGTGAAAGGGGGATTTCTTTCTCCGTTCAGGCAAGAGAGGAAGACCAGGGGAAAAGACTCGATCAATTCCTCTCTGAAAGCAATCTCCACCTTTCCCGTGCGCAAGCCAAAAGATTGATTCAAGAGAAAATGGTTTTTCTCAATCAGAAGGAGGCTAAACCCAGTTCTCATCTGAAGAGAGGGGACGTGGTTTCAGGAATGATTCCAACTCCTAAACCGATTTCTCTTCAGCCGGAGCCCATTCCCCTTACGATTCTTTATGAAGATTCGTCCATCATGGTGATCGAAAAACCCGCAGGGATGGTAGTCCACCCTGCTTATGGAAATCCTTCCGGAACCTTGGTCAATGCCCTCCTTTACCACTGTAAGGAGATGAGAGGGATAAATGGATCCATTAGGCCAGGGATCGTTCATCGGTTGGATAAGGGAACCTCCGGGGTGATGGTTGTTGCAAAAGATGATGAGGCCTATCAACAATTGACCAGGCAGTTTAGGAACCGTACGGTAGAAAAATCCTATTTAGCCATTGTCTATGGAAGGTTCAGTCAAGAAGAGGGTCTCATCGATGCTCCCATTGGGAGGCATTTGAGCGAGAGAAAACGGATGTCCACCCGAACCCGAAAAGGAAGAGAGGCGGTTACTCGTTGGAGGGTGATGGAGAGGCTCGATGGGTTTACCCTTCTGGAAGTTATTCCTCATACAGGTCGAACCCACCAGATTCGAGTCCATCTCTCTTCGATGGGCCATCCCCTTTTAGGAGATCCACTTTACGGGAGGAAAGGAAGGCCCGGGGCGCAGGAGGATCCTTTGTTCAGAGAGTGGGTGAGGAAGATGAATCGACAGGCCCTCCACTCCCACCGCCTGGGGTTTATCCATCCTCGGACGGGAGAGAGGGTTGACTTTATTTCGCCCATCCCTGAGGATATGAGGAATATATTGTCCTTTTTGAGAAACCAGAAATCTAAAACTTCACAGAAGAAATCAGATTGAATTTAAATCCGGTGAAAGTATTAGATCGGTCTTTTCTCAAAACAAAAAATAGCCTCCTATATTTTGACGTTCCCGAACTAAAAAGACTCGGGTGGATCCAGCATGCCTTTTTAACTCGTCAGGGGGGAGTAAGCCCTCCACCCTACGACTTCCTTAACCTCAGTGAGGAGAGTGGGGATTACAAAGAAAATGTGGTCAAAAACAGAACTCTGATTGGTAGGGCCTTTCAATTTGATCCCAAACGGCTTATTCTTCTTAATCAAATTCATCAGGACCGAATCCTTCTTTTGAAAGATCCTCAGGAGAAACTTTCCGCCCCAATCGAATATGATGCTTTAATCACCCACCTGCCGGATACCCTCCTGGGTATCCTCACCGCAGACTGTCTTCCGATCTTTATGGTGGATGTAAAAAAGAGAGTGGTTGCCTCTGTCCATGCAGGAAGGCAAGGGACAGGCCTTCGTATCGTGGTCAAGGTTTTAAGAAAGATGAAAGAAGAATTTGGTTGCTCCTCAGAAAACCTCTTGATCGTTTTAGGACCTTCCATTGGCCCCTGTTGCTATGAAATTGATGAGGAGGTTTTCTTACCAGAATGGACCCCCTTTTCTACATTAAAAGGGGAGAAAAAGTGGAGGGTGGATCTGGCTAAGATTAATATCGAACAGATGAAGAGTGAAGGGATTGAAGAAGAACAGATTTTCAGAATCGATCTCTGTACCTGTTGCCATTCGGACCTCTTTTTTTCTTACCGGCGGGAGGGCCAAACCGGTAGACAACTTTCGTTCATTGGAATAAAATAAAAAGGGTTCGAGGGGTCAGGGAGTCAGGGGTTCAAGTCTTTTAAATAGATGGAGCTTGAACCTTAGAACCCTTGAGCACTTTTTCTAAAAGGCCTTCTATGGAAGAAACTATTTTGAAGGTTTACCTTCAACCCAAATCTTCAAAAAATGAGATTGTGGGCCCCTTTCGAGATGGGATCAAGGTAAAGGTAACTGCCCCACCCGTAGAGGAAAAAGCCAATAAGGCACTGGTTTGGCTCCTGGCCAAAGAATTTGAAATTTCACCAAGTTGTATAGAGATTATAGGAGGTTACCATTCACGTGAAAAGAGATTGAGAATACTTACTTCAAACCCCTTGACTTTAAAGAGGAAATCTTTTAGTGTGAATAGTGGAAGTGGTTAGGTCCTGGTGGGCCTCCTGGACTTCAAATCCAGTGGCGGGCTTAAGAGGTCCGCGGTGGGTTCGATTCCCATGCACTTCCGCCAATTAAGAAAACAAATCGCATGGCGCAGTAAGTCTTTTTTAGTAACATGACCCCCAATAAGGGACGTTATCCTAAAAGGAGGAGAAAATGTTTGGGATAGGAATGCCGGAGTTGATCGTCATCCTGGTAATCGTTCTGATCATTTTTGGAGCAGGCAAACTCCCCCAGATTGGTGAAGGACTTGGGAAGGGTATTCGAAACTTCAAAAGGGCCACCAGTAAAGATCAGGAAGAGATCGACGTCACACCCAAAAAGACAGAGGAGATCCCCGAAAAGAAGTAAAGTCATCCATGCCACTCTTTGATACTTGGAATGAGACATATCGCCTACATCGGGATTGGTTCGAACGTCGGCGACAAAGTCCGCCATTGTGAAAGAGCCGTCTCTGAGATCTTAAAAGTGGATCAACATAAACTCCTCGCAAAATCCTCCTTTTTCAAAACCCAACCGATCGGCTATCCAGACCAGGATTGGTTTATCAATGGGGTAATTAAAATCGAAACGGACCTCTCACCCCATGAACTGTTAAGGGACTTAAAGGCCATCGAGTTAAAGTTAGGGAGAAAAAAGACCTTCCACTGGGGCCCTCGTTTAATCGACCTTGATCTTCTTTTTTTTGATCATGAAGAGATCAAAACTCCAGAACTTTCAGTTCCCCACCCCCATCTCCATGAACGGCAGTTTGTCCTTATCCCAATGGCTGAAATCGATCGAGACTTTATCCATCCTGTTTTTAAGATGACCATCCAGCAACTTTTAAATAACCTTCAAGAAGATCAGGGGGTGGAGAAATTTCAGCCATTGCTTTCTGATCTAAAGTGATCGAACCATGATACGCCTCCTCTTCTTCATCTTCCTGATAATTGTTTCCGTCTATATTATCCGTTATCTGCTTAAGAACTCTTTGAGTGGGATTAGAAGTGAAAGAGGGGATCCTGAGTTAGAGGAGCTTGTTCAGGACCCTTTTTGCCAAACCTATATTCCAAAACGGTCAGCCTTGAAAAAGAGGATAGGGGGAAGGGATTACTATTTCTGTAATTCGGAATGTCTGAAGAAATTTATCAAAAATGAAAAATCTTAAAGGCTTATATGTTTAAGGGCTTTTTTTTAAAAAAAAAGTTGACAAGGGTTTAGTGAGGAGGTATATTAGGTTAAAATTTGATTAAATCTGAAACTGAAAATAATATTATTCCTTTTATGAAAGGAGGGCATTTATGAAAAAGTATTCTATTTATTTGTTTGTCCTGTTTTCTTGTTTTTTACTTATTGTTTCCTGTGCCCCCCGTTCTCATTTTGGGGTTCAGGACAGGGCAATTGGGTATCCTTCCCAATTTGACGAAACAGAGGCTGCCATTGCACAGGCTGAGAGGTCTCCAGGAGCAAAGTACTGTCCAGAAAAGATTGCCAAAGCAAAGGAGTTAGGTAAAAAAGGGGTTGAGACTTACTGGGCATGTAAAACCGCAGAAGCGATGGAGTTATTAGAACAAGCCCGAAAATTAGCCAAAGAAGCAGAGGCTTGTCAACCACCTCCCTCACCCCCTGCACCTCCTGCTCCACCTGCACCTCCAGCACCCCCTGCACCCCCAGCGCCACCAGCTCCTCCTGCACCTCCTAAACCTGCTGTACCACCACCTGCTCCACCCAAACCTGTGGTGGCTCCTGTCTTTGAAACTGTCTATTTTGATCCAAATAAGACCCATATTAATCCACAAGCAGCAAAGGCACTGGACCGCAATGGTCAAATCCTAAACGGAAATCCGGATTTAAGAGTCGAGATTGGTGGCCATACCGATGCAGAAGGTTCTCCTGCTGCCAATCAAAAGATTTCAGAGAAGCGGGCTTTGAGCTGTAAAAAGTATCTCATGGATAAATTTAATATCCCGGAGAAACAGATGGTCATCAAAGGTTATGGTGAGACCAAACCTATTGCTGATAATGAGACCAAAGAAGGCCGTGCCAAAAATAGAAGGGTTGAATTTAGAATTATTCAATAAACAGTTAACTCATCTATGAAGAATAGGGTTCAAAATGGCAGGAGGTTTCTCTCCTGCCATTTCATTTTCCATCTTTGGAGACAAGAAGATGAAGTTCTTTATTGATACAGCCAATCCCACCGAAATCAAGAAGACCTATGAAATGGGGATCCTTGATGGGGTGACAACCAACCCAACCTTGATTTCGAAAGAAAACCGAGATTTTCTTTCTCTGATCAAAGAGATCAATGAAATGATCCAAGGGTTGCCCATCAACCTCGAGGTGGTGAGTAACACCTCAGAGGGGATGATTGAAGAGGCGAAGAGGCTTTCAGAAATCGGGGAGAATGTGGTCGTTAAGATTCCGATGACCCTTGAGGGTCTTAAGGCGATCAAAAGATTGGGTAGTGAAGGGATCAAAACCAATACCACCCTTGTCTTCACTCCCACCCAAGCCTTGCTTGCTGCTAAGGCCGGGGCGACCTATGTGAGTCCTTTTATTGGGAGACTGGATGATATCTCACAGGTAGGAATGGATTTGATCGATCAGATTATGAAGATTTTTAGAAATTACCATTTCCCCACTCAGGTGATTGTGGCCAGCATTCGTCATCCCGTTCATGTGGTCGAGGCTGCTCTCCATGGGGCCGATATAGCGACCATCCCCTATAAAGTCATTGAACAACTGGTCAAACACCCACTCACGGATATTGGAATTGAAAAATTCTTAGAGGATTGGAAGAAGATTCCCAAAAAATAAAAAAGGGTCCTTCTCCAAAAAGGCCCTTTCCTCATGGTCCAATCTCAACTTTCTTCAACAAAGATCTGTTTAGGAAGGCTCATCTCTTTCTTTGGAAGGGTAATTCGGAGGACTCCCTCCTTATAGGAGGCTTTAATTTTTTCTTGGTCAATGGTCCTTGGAATGGAAAAAGTTCTTTGAAAAGATCCATAAGGTCTCTCAATCTGGAGATAGTTCTCATCCTTTGTGTCTTTAATAAATTTCCTCTCTCCCTGGATGATCAGGGTATTCTCCTCCACTTTAATATCGATTTCATTCTGATCCATCTCAGGGAGATCCATCTTGATCAGGACCTCTTTCTCTCTTTCCACAATATCCACAGGAGGGGACCAAACCCTTCGTGGCATCTCCTCTTTGAAAATGCGGGAAAGGGTCTCATCAAAGAGTCTTGTCATTCGATCCTGCATGGCCATGAGGTCTCTAAAGGGTTCCCACTTCACATGGACCATATCCATCACCTCCTATGTTTCCTTAATAAAAATATAGTCCAACTCAAGGAGAATTTCAACTCCTGCAGGTATAACAGATATCAAAAAAATCCTTAGGGAGTTTGGCTTTTTCTTTAAACTTCTCTAATTGAAACCAGGGGGCGAAGTAGTTCCCACAGACCTTGCACTGTTTCATCTTCAACGTTCGCTTCCATCGGAGGATGGTCCGTTCATCCCCTTCTTCCTTCATTCCGATTACATCGACAGGACAGATCGCCACACAGGCACCACAGGCAATACAGTCCATCGCCTCTCCCATAAAGGGGGGAACCATTTCCCTTCGATCTCCCCGGAAGGCAAACTGGATGGCGTTGGCTCCGACCACTTCCTCACAGACCCTTGCGCAGAGCCCGCAGAGGATACAATCCTTCTCCTCTTTTTTAAATCGCACCTCTTGGACCCCCATCTCCTGGGCCATCTTCTGGATCTTCTCATCCCCCGGGCACATGGCGAGAAGAAGTTCGATGATCATCCTGCGTGCACGCAATACTTTTTCTGTCTGGGTTAAAACCTCGATTCCTTCAAGCACAGGGTAGGTACAGGCAGCGGTCAAACGACTCCTTCCTTTATGGACCACTTCAACCAGGCATAGACGACAGGCACCATAGGGCTTCACCGATTCATGATAACAGAGATGGGGGATTTCAATTCCTGCATCGAGAGCCACTTCTAACAGATTTCCATCCTCTCTTCCTTCAACCGGTTGACCGTCAATCTTAAAAGGAATCATGTTGTTCCTCCCAAACCTTTATTCAACTTCAATCGCTTCAAATTTACAGGTCTCAAAACAGATCCCGCACTTCACACACTTCTGCTCATCAATCTTAAATGGAATCCCTTTCTCTTTCTTCGTCTTTGTCTTCCCCCGAATGGCCTTCTCCGGACAGGCCTTGGCACACCTTCCACACATGGTGCAGACCTCAGGGAGGATCCGATATCTCAAAAGTGCTCGGCAGACCTTTGCAGGGCATCTTTTGTTGAAGATATGTTCTTCATATTCCTCGCGGAAATATCGAAGGGTGGAGAGCACAGGATTGGGAGCGGTCCCTCCCAGGGCACAGAGAGAGGCTTCTGCGGTCACCCAGCCCAATTCTTCAAGGAGGGGAAGGTGTTCAGGCTTTCCACGACCTTCACTGATCTCCGTAAGGATCTCATGCATCCGTTTTGTCCCTTCCCGACAGGAGGTACACTTTCCGCAGGATTCATCCTTAAGAAAGTTCATAAAGTATTTGGCTACATCGACCATGCAGGTGGATTCATCCATCACAATCATTCCGCCTGAGCCCATCATGGAGCCTACCTCGGTTAGCCTATCGAAATCGACCGGCAGGTCGAGAAGAGATTCTGGAATGCAACCCCCTGAGGGTCCTCCGGTTTGAACCGCTTTGAACTTTTTCCCTCCAGGAATCCCTCCACCAATATCGAAGACAATCTCTCGGAGAGTAATCCCCATCGGAACTTCCACCAAGCCCGTGTTGTTCACCTTCCCGACCAGGGAGAAGATTTTTGTCCCCTTGCTCCCCTCCGTGCCGATTTGGGTATACCAGTCTGCACCTTTGTTGATAATGAGGGGCACATTTGCCCAAGTCTCAACATTGTTCAAATTGGTAGGACAATCCCAAAGGCCACTGATGACGGTGTGAACATGTTTGGGTCTTGGTTCTCCAACATTTCCCTCAATAGTGGCCATGAGGGCTGTTGATTCTCCTGCTACAAATGCCCCTCCTCCACGACTGATTTTTACATCAAAGTCAAATCCTGAACTTAGGATACCCTTTCCAAGGAGTCCCAATTTGCGAGCCTGTTCGATTGCAATTCCAATATTCGTTACCGCTAGTGGGTACTCATGACGAACGAAGACATAACCTTCATGAGCCCCAATCGCATAGGCACCAATGATCATTCCTTCCAATACACTATGGGGGTTTCCTTCGAGGAGACTTCGATCCATATAAGCCCCTGGATCTCCCTCGTCGGCATTGCAGATCACATATTTGGGATTCCCAGGAGCATTCCGGCATTGTTCCCATTTAAGTCCAGCAGGAAAGCCTCCTCCACCCCTCCCTCTCAAATTGGCCTTCTTAACCTCTTGGATGATTTCCTCAGGTCTCATTGAGGTGAAAACCTTGGTTAAAGCCTGATAGCCTCCCACCGCGATATAGTCTTCGATACGGGTAGGATCAATGCTTCCATTGTTTCCAAAGATGATTCGCATCTGTTTTTTGTAAAAGGGGACTTCTTCCTCTGAAACGATCCGTTCTCCTGTAACAGGATGTTCATAAAGAAGTGGTTCTAAAACCCTTCCCTTCAAGACAGTCTCTTGGAAGATCTCTGGCGCATCCTCTGGCTTGACCCGCTGGTAAAGGATTCTTTGGGGGTGAAGCACCACCAAAGGTCCCCTCTCACAGAAGCCATGGCAGCCAGTGACTCGAAGGGCTACGTCGTCGCCTTTAACCTTCTCATGGATCACTTTCTTAAAGGCTTCCACCACGGCATGGCAACCTGAGGCATGACACCCCGTTCCTCCACACACCGTGATTATTTTCTGGTTAGGAGTTCTCTGACTTAAGATTTCTTTTCTATAACTTTCAAGATCCTGAGGAGAATTAAGCCGTTGCATCCTTATCTTCCTTCTGATCACCTCGAAATTTTTTTAAGGTTCCTCCCACCTTTGCAGGACTCATCTTTCCAAAATATTGACCGTCAATCGCAACCACTGGCCCAGCCGCACAGACCCCAAGGCAGTTCACCGTATCAAGGGTAAAGTTTAAATCCTTGGTGGTCTCTCCAGGTTGGATACCCAACTCCATTTTTATTTGTTCAAGGATTCGCTCTGCCCCACGGACATGACAAGCCGTCCCCATGCAAACACAGATTTCGTGTCTTCCCCGTGGCATTAAACTGAGGGCACGATAAAATGTGGCAATCCGATAAATCTTATTTAATGGGATGTGGAGTTTTTTCCCCACATATTCGAGGGCTTCTTTTGGAAGATACTTCTCCTTGACCTGAATGTCTTGGAGGATGGCCAGGATCTGAGACGGCTTTTCTTCGTATTTTTTGATGATGGCATCGATTTCTGAAGAGGTCATCCTAAACTCCTTTTAAGGCCTTTTCTTTCAGTTTTTCATATTCCTGGTGGACTCTTGTTTCAATCTCCTCGATCATTTTGTCGGTGAGGTGGCGAAATCTTCCCTGGAATTTGAAGTATTCTTTGATCGGTTTCAATTTGGGATAGTCTATCGTTAACCGATATCTCCCCCTCTCTACTTCATAAAGAGGAAATACACCTGTCTCCACTGCCAATCGGCCAAGTTTGATCGAAAGTTCTGGAGCAGATCTCCAGCCTGTTGGGCAGACCGAGAGGATATGAATATAGGCAGGTCCAGAGATTTCCGCAGCCTTCTTCACCTTCTGGACAAGATCCATGGGGTAACTGGGGCATGCAGTAGCCACATAGGGAATATCGTGCGCCACTGCAATGGCGGGCATATTCTTCTTCCAGGTAAGTTGTCCCATCTGGACTTTCCCAACAGGGGAGGTGGTCGTAAAGGCACCAAAGGGGGTGGAGGAGGATCGCTGGATGCCTGTGTTCATATAGGCTTCGTTGTCCGTGCAGATATAGATAAAATCATGCCCCCTTTCGAGAGCACCCGATAGCGCCTGAAGGCCGATATCTGCGGTTCCTCCATCCCCGGCCATGGCCACGGCAGTAATTTTCTTAGAGGGAATCCTTTTTTTCCTCATCAAGACCTTCAATCCCGCTTCAATCCCTGAGGCCACAGCCGCTGTATTTTCAAAGGCCACATGGATCCAGGGAACCCTCCAGGCTGTAAAAGGCAGGGGAGTGGTCGTGACTTCCATACACCCTGTCGCATTAGCCACAATCACATTCCTCCCCAGAGCCTTAGCAACCAACCTCACGGCTAACGCCTCTGCGCATCCCTGACAGGCCCTGTGGCCGGGGGCAAAATATTCCTTTTGGGTCAATGTCCTGACAGCAAATACGTTTAGATTCTCAATCATTCTCTCACCCCATAAATTTCATAGCCTTCTTGGTTGCCCTCTTCAATCTCAATTTCCGCTTTGTCCACCATCTTGATGAAATCCGAAGGGGCGACATCCCTTCCGGATAATCCTGCAACAAAATTGTAAATCGATGGCCTTCTCTCATATCCGTAAAGGGCTGACTTCACCTCAGAGGAGACAGGCCCACCAGGACCTCCTACAGAAACAGCGCGATCAATCACCACCAAATTTTTTGAGTTTAACACGGCCTTTTTAAAGGCTTCAAAAGGGAAAGGCCGCCAGAGTCGAATCTTGACCAGTCCAACCTTTCTTCCCTGGTCTCTCATTTGGTCGACTGCTGCAGAGGCAGTCTCAGCGATACTCCCCATGGCTACAAGAAGGGTCTCCGCATCTTCGGCCTTGTAGGTCTCGATGGGTTGGTAGTATCGTCCAGTCATCTCACCGAATTCCTTCCACGCCTCGAGAATTTTAGGAATTGAAGAGATAAGGGCTACCTCCTGGGCTTTCTTTGTTTCTGCAAAGATCGTAGGGAGTGCAAAGGCTCCCATGGTGATGGGTCGGTCAGGATGAAGGCGGTAGAGAGGTTGATAGGGAGGTAAAAATCGGTCGATCTTTTCTTGTTCAATCAGTTCAATCGGTTCAATCACATGGCTTAAGGTGAATCCATCTAAGTTGACAATCGCCGGTAGAAGAACCTCTCGATCTTCTGCCACCCGATAGGCAATGAAGATATGGTCATAGACTTCTTGACCGTTTTCTGCAAAAAACTGGATCCACCCACAATCCCGAATGGACATCACATCGCTATGGTCATTCCAGATGCTGAGTGGGGAGGAGAGGGTTCGGTTTGCAATGGCCATGACGATGGGTAATCTCATCCCCGAGGCGATATAGGTGATCTCACTCATCAATGCCAATCCTTGGGAACTGGTACAGGTAAAAGACCTTGCCCCTACTGCTTCGCTTCCCACACAGACGCTCAAAGCAGAATGCTCTGATTCAACGCAAAAGAACTCGGCGTCCAGTTCTCCATTGGCGACCATCTCAGAGAGGTGTTCGACAATATGGGTCTGTGGGGTAATGGGATAGGCTGAGATCACATCGACTTTACATTGCTTGACCGCTTCGGCGGCTGCAATGGATACCTCCATTCCAACTCTTTTTCCCATTAGGTCTCCTCCTCCATCACCATGGTGATCGCACTGGTTGGACATTCTTTGGCACAGATTCCGCATCCTTTGCAATAAAAAAGATCAACGATGAAATAACCCTCTTTATCCAACTGGTATGACATATCTGGACAGTAGATATAACACAATCCACAGTGGATACATCGTTCTTTATTAAGAAGGGGGCGAAGCGCCTTCCAGTCTCCAGTTCGATATTGACTGGTATTGCCAGGTTCCAGGACCACATTACCCACTGGTATTTCTTTCCAGGTCCATTCATTTTCAGGTTTGGTCATACTTTCACCTCTTTGATGATGGGATTTATTGGATGAGGATGGTTTCCTGATAGGCCCTTTCAAAGGCAGAGATGTTCTTATCAGCGATTCGGCCAAACCGTTCCTTCAAAGGAGGGATGAACGATTCTTTTTTGACCAACTCCGAAGCCCTTGCGAGAGATCCCAACATGGTGGTATTGGTAATGGGGAGCCCGAGGATTTCTGTAGCGATCTTCACCGCATTGACCACAGCCATTCGATTTTTAATTCTTAGGAGTTCTTTTACCTTTTCTGGAGAATCGTTGCTCGTAGTTACCAGAAGACCATTGGGTTTTAATCCTGCATCCACCTTCACAATCTTTAAAAGGGAGGCGTCAAGGACTACTACAATATCGGGTTCATAGATGTTGGCTCGGATCTTGATTGGCTGATTACTGATTCGGCAGAAGGCGACCACAGGTGCCCCTCTTCGCTCAGGTCCAAAACTTGGAAAGGCTTGAGCATACTTTCCCTCTCCAATGGCGGCTAATGCAAGAATTTCTGCAGAGGTTACTGCTCCCTGTCCCCCTCTTCCATGGAATCGAATCTCAATCATGTTATCTCCCTTAATTTTCTTTCTATAAAATATTTCTTCAATTCTCTCAAGTTCTTTCCTTTTAGATCTCTCTTCTTCCTTCAAGGGCCTTGGTGAGGGTCATTCCATCCACATACTCAATCTCCCCGCCCATTGGAATGCCATAGGCGATTCGAGTGACCTTTATTCCCAGGGGTTTAATCTGTTCGGTGAGGTAGAGGGCAGTGGCTCCACCTTCAACGGTAGGGTTTGTGGCAAGGATCACTTCCTTGACTCTTTCCCGTTGAATCCGCTCCATCAACTCTTTGATTTTTATATCGTCCGGCCCAATCCCTTCAAGAGGAGAAAGGGTCCCGTGTAAAACATGGTACCTTCCCTGAAAGATTCCGGTGTTTTCGATGGCCATGAGATCATTGGGGCCTTCCACCACACAGAGGATTTCAGGGTTTCTTTTTTGGTCTTGGCATATATAACAGGGATCCTCGTCGGTCAAATTAAAGCAGGTGGAACAGAGGTGAATCTTCTCTTTCACATTGAGAATTGCCCTGGCCAATCTTTGCGCCTCAGAAGGACTGCTTCTAAGGATATGGAGGGCTAATCTCGTTGCAGTCTTTTTACCGATTCCTGGGAGTTTGGTTAAGGCCTCGACCAGGTCGTCGATGGGTTTGGGATGGAGGGCCATAAATTGCCTTTTAAAGAAGACCTGAAAGCCCAGGGATATTCAGTCCCCCAGTGATCTTCTTCATCTCTTCAGTCATCATTTCTTGCGATTTGCGAATCGCCTCATTAAAGGCTGCGATGATTAAGTCTTGGAGCATTTCAACATCCTCTCGACTGACGACTTCTGGGTCGATTCGTAGTTGTAGGACTTCCTGTTTCCCGTTCATGAGGATGTGGACCATTCCTCCCCCCGAGCTCACCTCAATGGTTCTTTGGGCCATTTCTTCCTGGAGTTGAGTCATGCGGGCATGCATCTGCTGGGCTTGTTTGAGAATATTACCAAATCCTTTTGTCATAGACCTCTCCTTTTTTTGATTAAAAAAGTTTGGAGTTTGATTATAGGCGATTACCTCTCCACAATTCTGCCGTTAAAAATACGGAGGGCCTCCTCGATAGGGGAGTTTTTTCCGTCTCCTTCTTTTAAGGGATTACCGATCCCCCTTCGGTTCTCCCTTTCTCTGGAGATCCACCTTCCTTTTGAGTTCCACCCTGAGTCCAATGCGGTGATGGTGACCTTCATCTTCTTTTTAAAAAATTCTTGACAAATCGATTCCAACTGGTTCTGATTTTCCTTTTCTAACATCCTATCGTAGTGGAAGGAATCCTTTTCAAACCCGATTTCGATCCCTTCTTCTTTCAATCGAACCACATTTCCCAAGGACAAAAAAGAACCTAAAACCGGATTCCTCTCCCGGGTAAAGTCAACCAACTCCCTCCATACCTCCTCCTGGTGGGTTAGGTCTTCTGGTTGCTCATTTGGTAATTCATGGTGGGGCTTGTGGAGGGGGGTGGGTGGGGGCAATTCATGAATTGCCCCCCCGTTCTTTTTTATGGGTTGGACTCCTGGGGATTCCATCGAGCTCAGGGGGGAATAACTTTTCTCCAATCTCTCCAATCTCTTTAAGATTTCGTCAATAGGGAGCAGTGGTCGAAGAGAGGCCATACGAATCAATGTCATCTCCAACATCACCCTTGGAAAAGTGGATTGAGACATCTCTTCCTCCCCTTTCAAAAGGAGGCTGAAAAGGTGATTCAATTGATCAAATTCGAACTTCTCGGCCATTATTTTTAACTCCCCCAAATCCTCTTCCGGTAAATCCACCATCCCTTCAGGGGCTGGAGTTACCTTAATCAGGATGAGATGGCGGAGGGTTTGAAGAAGGTCTCGACAGAAGTGCTGGAGGTCATATCCGTAATGGTAAATGTAATCGACCATCTCCATACATTTTCCGGCATCCTTATTTGCGATGGCTTCAAGGGTATCGTGAATTATTTTCTGATCGATCAACCCGAGAATCTCACTCACCTCTTCATCCTTGATCTCTTTTCCTCCATAGGAAATCACCTGGTCAAGGAGGCTCTGGGCATCCCTCATGCTTCCATCCGAGGCTTGAGCGATAGAGAGCAACCCTCTCGGGCTGATTTGAATTCCTTCCTCCTCAGCGATTCGCTTTAGGTTGTTGAGGATTTCTCTCAGGGGGATCCGTTTAAAATCGTAACGCTGACACCTTGAGAGAATGGTAGCCGGAATCTTATGCGGCTCTGTGGTCGCAAAGATAAAGATGATGTGGGGAGGGGGTTCCTCAAGGGTCTTTAGCAATGCATTGAAGGCCTCACGGGTTAACATGTGGACTTCGTCAATGATATAAATTTTATAACGACTTTTGGCTGGGGTGTAGCGGACAGTCTCCCTTAATTCCCGAACCTCTTCGATTCCTCGATTGGAGGCCCCGTCGATCTCAATTACATCGATCGAAATTCCCTTCTTAATCTCGTAACAATTGTTGCAGTGATTGCAGGGATTGACGGAGGGTCCGGATTCGCAATTCAATGCCTTCGCAAGAATTCTTGCGGTAGAGGTCTTCCCCACCCCCCTTGACCCTGTAAATAAAAAGGCGTGGGCGATGCGATTCTGAGAAATTGCATTCTGGATGGTCTGGGTGATGGTCCGTTGCCCCACCACCTCTTCAAAGACCTCTGGTCTGTATCTACGGGCTAAAACTTCATAAGACATGGTCCTTCCTCTCAGGACACCTAAATAACTTGTTGATAGTCAGGCAACCCTGCGGCACACAAAGAGGATTACTACCGTTGCTTCCTTCCGGACCTGGCGGGGTTCATAATCATTTGTTGCGCAGGACCCGACTATCAACAAGATTTCACTCAGACTCCTCCCGCTATGGCGAGAGTCGCCGAACCCGATTCCGCTATGGCGGAAAGGGTTCTCATCCCTATTAATTATTAAACCCTTCAGTAAAATTTATATAGCAAATTTTCTGGCGGAGAGAGAGGGATTCGAACCCTCGATCCCGTTTTTAGCGGGATACTCGCTTAGCAGGCGAGCCCCTTCGGCCGACTCGGGCATCTCTCCTTGATTTTTAACCTACCATGCACTCTACGTAGTGCATGGCGGAGAGGGTGGGATTCGAACCCACGTCTCCTTTTGGGAGAACCGCTTTTCGAGAGCGGCGCCTTAAACCCCTCGGCAACCTCTCCTGGGGAGTTTTGCTTGAACTTATATCTTCTTCAAGAACCGCTTTTTCCGCCGAAGGCGGACCCGCCTCTGGCGGGCGAGAGCGGCGCCTTAAACCCCTCGGCAACCTCTCCTGGGGAGTTTTGCTTGAACTTATATCTTCTTCAAGAACCGCTTTTTCCGCCGAAG